>ERZ1066134.347-NODE-347-length-27653-cov-27.629937_pt1 | contig 27653 bp, 21 predicted proteins | sample MGYA00382781_ERZ1066134 | MGnify/ENA primary metagenome ERZ1066134 (study PRJEB33369, sample SAMEA5778364) | biofilm metagenome | biome: Industrial cooling water; feature: Water cooling tower basin; material: Biofilm | place: United Arab Emirates | collected... | reverse complement strand
GGAGTAGGAGATGGACTGAGGGTTGGAGTAGGAGATGGACTGAGGGTTGGAGTAGGAGATGGACTGAGGGTTGGAGTAGTCGTGAATAGTTTCGTTTGTATGGCTAAAAGTATGCCTACCGAGTTAACCAAGTCCTTTTTATTTACTGCTAAGTGCCACGAAACTAATGGGCCGACAATAATCTTGAGAGACAAGTAAAGTAGTATTAAGCGATAAGTCCACTTATGGAAGTGGGATAGCAACCGTTCTCCCGTGCTGCCTGAGTCAGAAAAGTGTTTAGGTGTTTGCATAGATTTGGTATCTGGTAAGCAACCTTCAGGTTTTGCGTATTGATCACTTCTCCAGATATAGTTGGAAATCCGTCTAGTAGATAATAGACTTATAAATTATTAACAATCCGAACGAGATTACTAGCGTTTATTTATAATGCGTTAATGTGTTCGATTATTATGTGTTGAAAAAACTCTTACTGCCTATTTATAGGTTGCAACTGGACAGCACAGGCTTTTAGTTCGGGTTGTTTGGAGTCGGGGCAACTGGCGGGATGGGTGAGGGCATTGGCTTCCGCTTGCTCGGCCCAGAGGCTACCCCAGTGCATGGGAACAAAGACAGTTCCGGGGGGGATGGCGGTTGTAATTCTGGCAGGAAAATGAGCAAAACCCCGTCGCGATCGCGCCTCCACGAGTTCCCCTTCTATAACTCCCAACTTGGCGGCATCGCGGGGATGAATTTCTAAGAACGGTTGGGGATGCATCTGTTGAATTTTGGCAATTCTCCCCGTCCGGGTCTGGGTGTGCCAGTGACCATAGAGCCTTCCGGTGGTGAGGATAAAGGGATAGTCCGGGTCGGGGGGTTCCGCTAAACCTCTGGCATGACAGGCGGCAAAATTGGCGCGACGATCGGGGGTGGCAAAACGCCGATCGGTATAGAGGCGCTGGGACGTAGATGGACTAATATTCTGGTCTGCACTTTGGTGATCGTAGGGCCACTGGATCGGATGATACTGCAGGCGATCGTGGCTGATGCCGCTCATGTCACAGGGGCGCTGGTGGGTAAGCTGGACAAATTCAGCAAAGACTTCAGCGGCGGTCTGGAAACTAAACTGGGGCGCGAAACCGAGACGACGGCCAACTTCAGCAAAAATTTTCCAATCGGCCCAAGCTTCACCGGGGGGAATCAGGAATTGGGGACAGAGGGTAACCATCCGCTCGGAATTGGTCATACAGCCCGTTTTTTCACTCCACTGGGCAGCGGGCAGGAGGAGATGGGCGAATTCAGTGGTTTCAGTGGGGTTATAGGCATCCTGATAGACCGTGAAGGGGGATTGCCGTAACGCCGCTTTGGTTCGGGCTAAATCCGGTAAGCTAACCGCTGGGTTCGTGGCTGCAATCCAGAACAATTGAATTTCGCCCGTTTCCAGGCCCGTGATCATCTCCCAAACGGTGCGACCGGGGGTAGGAGAAATGTGGCCCGCCGCTAATCCCCAGAACTGTTCAACTTCGGCGCGATGTTGGGGATGGTGAACAAAGCGATACCCCGGTAACAGATGGGATAAGCCCCCCGCTTCTCGTCCCCCCATGGCATTGGGTTGTCCGGTGAGGGAAAAGGGCCCCGCCCCTGGCTGACCAATCTGGCCGGTGAGCAGGTGCAGGTTGATGATACTGCGAACTTTAGCGGTGCCTTCCCCAGATTGATTCACGCCCATGGACCAGAGGGAGAGAACCCGTTGCGCCTTGGCCCAGTAATGAGCGGCTTGTTCCAGCTCTGCCAGAGAAATGCCACAGCGACGGGTGACCAGGTCGGGGGAATAATGCTGGAGGACTTCGGCGTAAGCGGCAAATCCATTTGTATGGTTTTCAATAAAATCCCGATCGATCTGTCCCCCCTGAAACAACAAGTACCCAATGCCATGCAATAGCTCAATATCAGTACCGGGATGAATGGCCAGATGCAGATCGGCAACTTCTGCAGTTTGAGTGCGGCGGGGGTCAACCACAATCAATTTAACGTCAGGGTTGCGCTTGTGGTATTTTCGCAGTCGGTTAAACACGATCGGGTGACATTCTGCGGTATTGGTGCCAATCAAAAAGGCACAGTCGGTTAACTCCAGGTCTTCGTAGCAACAGGGCGGCCCATCTGACCCCAAACTCTGGCTATAACCAGCAGCCGCAGAAGCCATACAAAGGCGGGAGTTGGCATCAAAGTTATTCGTCCCCAGGCAACCTTTGAACAGTTTTTGGGCAGTGTAATAATCTTCAGTTTGGAATTGACCGGAGCCATAGAGGGCCAGGGCATCCGCTCCGAATCGGGTCCGAACGGTTTGAATCTGCTCAACCAGACAGTCTAATGCAGTTTCCCAACTAACCCGCTGAAAGGGTTGATCCAGGGACTGCCGCAGCATCGGGTAGAGTAAGCGATCCTTATGTAAGGATTCCGCGATCGTCGCTCCTTTCACACAGACCATTCCCTGGCTGGAGGGATGAGAACGATCGCCCCTGACCTGTTTGATTGCAGCAGTTGCGTTTGTTTCTGAGGTCAGAACCTCCAGACCGCACCCCACGCCACAGTAGGGACAGAGGGTTTTGACAGCATCAGGCATAGTTCAATTCCCCCAGTTGATGTCACAACTTAAGGTTGTTAACATATCGTCAAAGCTTGGATCAAAAGGGATATAAAAATCAGGGCAATTATCCATTTGGCAGAAGAAGGTGGCTATTGGGCAGAGGTTCCTGCACTCCCCGGTTGTATTACGGAAGGAGCCACCATGGAGGAAGTCATAGCTAACTTAAAAGACGCAATCGAAGGGTGGTTAGATGTTACTAACAGTTATTACTCAACTGAAACCACTGATCAGGTTGTGGAAATTGCTGTATGAAGTCTGTCTCCAAGCGTTTGCAAGGATAACTTACCCTTAAAGTTTTAGGGGGCTTTCAGGTTCATTTACCTGCAAGGTATGACAGGGAAGGGTTTGGAGCAGAATTGTGCCCGTTTTTGTTGTGGTGTAAATCTGCAAAATCGCAGCGGGAGACGCTTCAAACAGATACCATTGCCCTGGAAAAATCAGCCGTTCCTGTTCCCCCATGCGCCCAATCTGCAGTTGACTGCTGGCATTTTTATAATGGCAAAGAATTCTGCCATCTGTGTCCGTCAACAAACCTGCAGAGTACGTTGCCATGATTGTGCTCCTTCGACACGATAGGACGGGGGGGAATGGGAGGGAAACTTAAGCGGGACAGTTAATGTAAAGCGTGACGGCTGAACAGAAAATCGAGGGCATGGTTACGCAGATGGTAATATTCCGGGTCTTCCATCACTTGAGTGCGGTTACGGGGACGGGGAAAGGGAACGGTCAGAATTTCACCAATCTGAGCGGCGGGACCGTTGGTCATCATCACAATTCGATCGCTCAAAAATAGGGCTTCATCAATGTCGTGGGTAATCATCATCACCGTCACCTGATGCTGTTGCCAGATTTTCAACAGTTCTTCCTGCAGTTCTTCTTTTGTAATAGCATCCAGGGCACCAAAGGGTTCATCCAGAATCAACACCTGGGGACAAATGGCCAGGGCCCGGGCGATCGACACCCGCTGTTTCATACCCCCAGACAGGGCTTTGGGCTTCTTGTCGGCAGCTTCCTCTAAACCCACCATGGCCAGGTGTTGCCGCACAATCTCTATTTTTTCCTTTTTCGACTTTTCGGGATAAACCGCTTTCACCCCCAGATAGATGTTTTCAAAGGCCGTCTTCCAGGGCAGCAAGGCATAATTCTGAAACACCACCATGCGATCGGGCCCAGGACGGCTAATCCGTTTTCCCTGCAGGCGAATTTCTCCACTACTGGGCTTGCGAAAGCCAGATACCATATCCAGCAGGGTTGTTTTTCCACAGCCGGAGTGGCCGATCACACAGACAAATTCCCCTTCGTAGACGGTCAAATCGATATTTTCTAGAACCGTAAAGGGGCCGGTGGCGGTGTCGTAAACTTTACCCACGTTTTCGATCACCAGAAACGGATCGGGGCGAAGGTGTGCTGGCAGAGATTGGGTGTTAGGTAAGGTTTGCATCGTTTTCGCTAAGGAGTGGGCAGAACGGTAGAATCAATCAACACTTCCTGGATGTGGATCGGACGGTGGATGGGCAGGCACTGTAAATAGGCCAGGGGTTCATCCGGGTTAAACACCACCCCATCAAACAGGGCAAAGGGATCGCGATCGGGTTCGGTATCCGGTAAGCCCAACTGGCGGGACGCTGCTCCGTAGAGATCCACCCGACGCACCCGCTCCAGGATTTCGATCCAGTTTTTCGGAAAGGGAATCATGCCCCAGCGGGCCAGTTGAGTTAAAATCCACAGCCCTTCCGCCCGACCGGGACAGGTACTTTGATTGACAAAAAACTGAGGATAGCGGTTCAGGGTTTGAGGGGCTGCGTCGGTTCCCCGAACGTAGGGGTCTAAAAAACCAGGGCGCAGGTAGGCTGGGTCCCCCCCCACGTACTGAGGTTGGGAGAGCAGGTGGACAATTTCTTCACGGTTGCGTCGATCGTCACAATACTCACAGGCTTCCAGCAAGGCCCGCACCAGAGCCAGATGAGTTTGGGGATGGGCAGCGATCCAGTCCTCCCGCAGACCCAGCACCTTTTCCGGGTGACCGGCCCAGATGTCCAGATCTGTGGCAATCACAAAGCCCAGTCCTTCCTGCACGGCACGGGAATTCCACGGCTCACCCACACAGAAGCCATCAATATGACCGCCCATCAGGTTAGCTACCATCTGCGGGGGTGGAATCATCGTTAAATTGACATCCCGATCGGGGTCAATTCCGCCGGCCGCCAGCCAGTAGCGCAACATCAGGTTATGCATGGAGGCAGCGTGAACTATCCCCAGGGTATGCACTTTATCCGGCGTTTCTGTCAGGGCAGCTTTGAAATCTGTTAAGGTTCGCACCCCTCTTTTGTAAAACTGCTGGCTGAGGGTAATTGCATTACCATTGCGGCTCAGCACTAAGGCCGTCACCGTGGGTAAGGGGGGTTGATCGCCCACGCCCAACGTTAAGGACAGGGGCATTCCAGCCACCATCTGGGCCGCATCTAATCGACCAGTCGTCATGCCTTGAGCGATCGCCTGCCAGCCGGGTTCGCGTGAAAGGGTGACCTGTTCCAGACCATGGCGGGCAAAAAAGCCTTTTTCCTTAGCAACAACCAGGGGGGCGCAATCACTGAGGGGAATAAAGCCAATTTCCAGGTTGATTTTCTCTAAACCATGTCGGGCCAGAGCCACCACCGGTTGCCGTTTCCGTTGCTTATCCCGTTTTTGCTGGTTGAGGAAGTAGATCATTTCGTTCCGCAGGCTGTAGTAGCTGGGATGGTTGACGACTTCCAGACGCTCACGGGGACGGGGAATAGGCACATTGAGAATTTGGCCGATGTGGGCTTCCGGGCCATTGGTCATCATTACCACCCGATCGGACAGCAGCAATGCTTCATCGACATCGTGGGTGACCATCAAACAGGTGACATGGCTTTCCTGGCAAATTTGCATCAGTTGCTCTTGCAGATTGCCACGGGTGAGGGCATCCAGGGCCCCAAAGGGTTCATCCAGCAGCAGCAGTTTGGGCCGAATAGCCAGGGCCCGGGCGATCGCCACCCGCTGTTTCATTCCCCCGGAGAGCTGGGCGGGTTTCTTATGGGCCGCGGCTTGTAAACCTACCATTTGCAGGTGATGTTGAATAATGCCCCGCCGTTCCCCTTTGGGCAGGTGCTTCAAGACTTTGTTCACTGCCAGGGCAATGTTTTGCTCCACCGTCAGCCAGGGCAGCAGCGAGTAGTTCTGGAACACCATCATCCGATCGGGTCCGGGTTGGATCACTTCCCGTCCTTCCAGCACAACACCGCCATTGGTGGCCCGATCCAGCCCAGCCACAATATTCAGCAGCGTAGATTTGCCACAGCCAGAGTGTCCAATCAGACTGACGAACTCGCCCTGGCGGATCTTAAGTTCAATATTCTTCAGGGCAACGTACCGATCGCCACCCACCAGGGGAAAGACCTTATCAACGTGATCGATTTCTACAAAGAAAGACATAGTTTAGTTCTGAGTAGTGGGTTTTGAGTGAAACCATGCAATCTGTTTTGAATCGTCTTAAGCTCTGAATTGAACGTCCAATTCAAACCTCAAAACTAAACTCTCTACTTGTGTTCCTCTGCCACAACGAGATGAGCAATCAGCGCCACCAGTTTGTCCAGGATGAAACCGACAATGCCGACATAAATCAGGGCCAGAATAATTTCACTGATCAGAGAGCTGTTCCAGGCATCCCAGATAAAGAAGCCAATGCCCACCCCCCCAATCAACATTTCTGCCGCCACGATCGCCAACCAGGACAGACCAATACCAATGCGTAACCCCGTGAACACATAGGGTACAGTGGAGGGCAACAAAATATTGAGGAAGTACTCGACCTGTGACAGCTTCAACACCTTGGCAACGTTGCGGTAGTCCTGGGGTACCTGCTGGACCCCTACCGCAGTATTGATGATGATGGGCCAGATAGCTGTAATAAAAATAACGAAAATAGCGGAAGGCTGATTGTCGCGGAACATGGCCAGGGAGAGGGGCAACCAGGCCAGCGGCGGAACGGTTCGTAACACCTGGAAAACAAAATCCAGGGCATCGTAGATCAGGGCATTGGTGCCAATCAAAATTCCCAAGCCAATCCCCACAACCGCTGCTAGCAGGAACCCGACTGCGACCCGTTGCAGACTTGCCAGCAGGTGCCAGAACAATCCTTTATCGACCCCACCGTTATCAAAGAAAGGATCAAAAATCAGCTCCTTCGTGTCATTAAAAACCGTCAGCGGTGCGGGCAGGGGTGGTTTGGCACCAGAGCAGATGATTTGCCAGAGGGCCAGCAGAACAAAGATGGCCATAGCCGAAACAAAAATCTTCTGGGCATTTTTCTTGACCGCAGGCATGAACTTGGCAACCAGCGGTGGCAGAGATTGGGGACGGCGGGAGGTAGTAACAGCCATAGAGCTTAGGTATCAATAGGTGAGGTCAGTTTCGGAGAGACAAAGCATTGAAATTGGGAGGTCGAACGGGTCAGGCCGTTACCGTCCAAACATTTTGCCTGCAGCAGGAATAGGTGAGTGCCTGATTTTGGAGGGGCAAAGCATGGATAGCAGGAGTCTAAAAAGAGGGAACTGACTAACCAGAGACTTTGCGCCTACCCCCCGTTCAGACTAGACTTTCTTGATCTTGAGGTTGTTGAGGTATTCGCTCGGATTTTCAGGATCGAACTTCACTCCATCAAAGAAAGTCTCCACACCGCGAGAGGTGCTCTTGGGAATGTCCGCATCCGGGACACCCATAGCTTGTGCTGCTTCCCGCCACAGGTCTTCCCGGTTCACCTTGTCCACCAGTTGTTTAGTATCGGTGTCTGCCGGCAGGTAGCCCCAGCGGATATCTTCGGTCACAAACCAGAGGTCATGGCTCTTAAAGGGATAGGAGGCATTGTCAATCCAGAACTTCATCCTGTAGGGGTGCTTTTCAACCACGGGTCGCCCATCACCGTAGTCAAACTTACCTTGGGCACGATCGATCACATCGGCAACCGGCACCTTAATCCATTCCCGCTTCGAGATGATGGTTACCATTTCTTCGATGTTTTCCGGCTGATCGCACCACTGTTGAGCTTCCATTGTGGCCATCAGCAGAGCCTTTGCCGCCTTGGGATTCTTGTCTACCCAATCTGCCCGCATACCCAGAGCCTTCTCCGGGTGGTCATTCCACAGGTCACCCGTTGTCAATGCTGTGAAGGCAATTCCCTGATTGATCGCCTGCTTGTTCCAGGGTTCGCAGACACAGAAGGTTTCCATGGTACCGACCTTCATGTTCGCAACCATCTGGGGCGGTGGAACCACGATCAGAGAGACATCATTATTCGGGTCAATCCCCCCAGCGGCAAGCCAGTAGCGCGTCCAGAGGTCATGGGTACCCCCAGGGAAAGTAACAGCACACTTTAACTCCTTCCCTTCTCCCTTAGCCTTAGCAAAGGGTGCTTTCAAGGGAGAGCTATCCGTGGTTACTTTCAAGTCTTTGTAGGTGGCAGCAGCGGAGATGCATTGTCCGTTGTAGTTCAAGCGGGACAGAACATACATGGGAACGCTCTGCTTGTTCTTGGTAATGGTACCCGCCGTAATCAGGTAGGGCATGGGGGTCAGAATGTGAGCACCATCAATTCCACCCCCGGCAGAACCCAGTTCCAGATTGTCGCGGGTGGCCCCCCAGGACGCCTGTTTCAACACTTCCACATCGGGCATACCGTACTTGGCAAAGAAACCCTTTTCCTTGGCAATGATCAGCGGAGCCGCATCCGTCAGGGCAATGAATCCCAACCGAGCTGTGGTGACTTCCGGTGTATCTGCTGTGCCGCTGGTGGTGGGTGAGGCGGTAGTTGTGGGGCTGGTCGTTGCTGAATCGTTAGACGAACTACAGCCATGCACCAGTAGGGTTCCGGCAGCGGTCACTCCGGCGGTGATGATGAACTTGCGTCTGGACAGTTTTGACATAGTTTGCGAGTTAGTAGGTTTTGCGAGATTAGAAAAGGATGCAGGAATGAAACGTTCAAGCACAGGAGGGTGCTTCATTGCCACAACGGGGGTGGGCTTGAAAGTGCTGGATGAGTAAATCTCGCAGCACAGCTTTGAGTTCATCACAGGGAATGGCGGTGAGGACACAGTTGCCCAATTGAGCTTCCGGTCCGACTTTGCCCCCCATGTAGATGTCCACAGCATCGATCGTCTGGCCATTGCGGCGGGTCTTGGTTCCCATCAAACCAATATCGGCGACCTGGGGTTGACCACAGGAGTTAGGACATCCTGTCCAGTGCATTCTCACGGCCCGTGGTACGACTAATTCGTCTTCCAGTTCCCGCACCATCTGCAGGGCCCGATTCTTGGTTTCAATCAGGGCAAAGTTGCAGAATTGCGCTCCGGTACAGGATACCAGCGATCGGGAGAGCAGTTTGGGATGGACGGGAAACTTTTGCAGTAAAGATTCCTGCAGAAAGTAGGGTAAGCGTGCTTCCGGGATATTGGGGATGATCAGGTTTTGTTCAACGGTCAGCCGCAGCTCACCACTGCCGTAGGTCTCGGCTAAACGGGCCAGTTCAAACATATCCGCGGCATAGAGCCGACCGACGGGAATGTGCAGACCGGCATAGTACAACCCAGATTGTTTCTGGGCATAAATGCCAATGTGGTCCCGCCGTTCCCAATCCATCGCGTGGGTGGGCGCTGCACTGAGGAGAGGTTCGCCTAACTGCACTTCAACGGCAGCTCGAAAACGTTCCATTCCCCAGGCATCGATCAACCACATCAGCCGAGACTTTTGCCGATTGGCCCGTAAGCCGTGCTCCCGATAAACCTCCAGAATGGCCCGACAGAGCGGTACCACCCGATCGGGCATCACCCAGGCATTGAGGGGAATGGCAGCTTCACACCGTTTGGCGGAAAAGAAGCCCCCCACCAGCACATTGAATCCCAGTTGCTCCTCCCGAAAGGCTGGCACAAAGGCAATGTCGTTAATTTCGGCATGAACCGCATTATCCCGACCCCCTTCGATCGCAATGTTAAATTTGCGGGGTAAATTCGTGAATTCCGAGTTGCCCGCCCCGTTGTTGGTGATCATGTCCTGCACTTGTTGGACCAGATCCCGCACATCGATCAGTTCCCCAGCATCCAGACCGGCCACGGGAGAAGCGGTGATATTGCGAACGTTATCCATGCCCGACTGCACACTGGTCATCCCTGCTTCCGCCAGACGGACAAAAATATCGGGGGTATCTTCAATCCGAATACCGCGCAGTTGCAGGTTTTGCCGGGTGGTAATATCGGCGTTGCCGTCGTCACCATACTGCTGCACAATTCCGGCGAGAACCCGCAGTTTATGACTGGTCAGAATTCCCCCTGGGGTGCGTAACCGCATCATGAACTTGCCGGGGCTAACGGGACGAAAAAATAAGCCTAACCACTTGAGCCGGTAGTCGCGATCGCCCTCCTCCAGGTTTTCCCAACCCAGACTGGCAATTCGTTCCAGTTCCGCCTTCAGGGCTAAACCGTCTTTTTCCGCTTTGATCCGTTCAAATTTATTCATCCCGGTGGTGGGGCTGACCGAAATTGTGCTGGTCATACTCTGCTATCCCTCTAATTGACGATCCCTGGAATTAAGACCCCGTGAATCGAGACAAGCCAATGTCCTGTTATCTGGCTAACTTAGGGGAGTCCTAGAGGGTAATTAGTATATCAAGTTACAAAAATTTACCTATCGTGACTTTTTGTCATGGGATCGATGACAGAACTGCATAATCTTACAAACTGAAGCGGTATGGGCAGAGCCATTCATCGGAAGTTGGGTAGGACAGACCAGAGACAGGCTATTCAGCCCGGTTTATCCTTCTCTTAGCATCCAGACAAAGAAGCTAAGAATTTGATCGACAGGTGGTAAAGGATAAATCGTGAGGTCAATGGTTACGATTTGCTGTTCAAGTTTGAGAAACTGCCACTGGATGCCATTGCTAACACTCCCGTAGATAGTAGAGATCTTTTTTCCCTTTTCTTCGTTAAATCGCTGCGCCGCTACCATTTCGGCGATACACTGACCCAATCCCGTTTTCAGGTCTGTTTTTTTGGCTTCGACAATTACAACTGTAGGAGCTTCGATCTCCAGGACCTCAGTGGAGCGGGTCAACAGAAAGTCACAGGTTCCATTTAGCCCTACCGCTTCTTCGATCGTAAAGTCTTCACCAGAAAAGAGACTGATGGTGCGATCAAGCACTCGCCTGACTTCCAGCAATACTGGGTAAATAATCCCTTCCGATCGCGCTTTTTCACTGCCAGAGGTCGCAACAATTGGTAAGGTTTCTTTCAACATACCTGCCAATAAATCTGAGGGGGAAATGGGTGCAACAGCAGGGATGAAGCGATCGCCTTCTACAGTAGTGAGATGGAAAGCTTCTTTCACTTTGCGAATTGTGGTGAACTGGCTGTAGGGCATAATAGCCTCTAAAGTTGAATGGGTTCATCATATTAGCTTCAGGTGAGAATTGCGCCACCCATCAGACGTTGGTAGCGTTCTTTCAATTCCTGGGCCATCAGGGGCCAGCGGGCCAGCGTGGAGTCGATCGCCATCACTTTTTCAGCAGCTTCGCGGGACAATTCCAGCACCGCTTGATCTTCAACCAGACGGGCTAAAGCCAGATCCGGTAAGCCAGATTGACGGGTGCCCAGCACTTCCCCCGGCCCCCGTAAACGCAAGTCCATTTCAGCAATAAAAAAGCCATCCTGGGACTGGGCTAAAACCCCTAAGCGCTGCCGGGCTGTTTCTGCTCTGGAGCTATTCATCAGCAAGCAATAGGACTGTGCCGCTCCCCGCCCCACCCGGCCGCGTAACTGGTGCAACTGCGATAGACCAAACCGTTCTGCATGTTCAATCAACATCACGGTGGCGTTGGGAATATCGACTCCGACTTCAACCACGGTGGTGGACACTAGAATTTGCGTTTCTCCCCGCCGAAAGTCGTCGATCGCCTCTTCCTTGGCAGCAGCAGTCATACGACCGTGTAACAGTCCGACCCGAAACTGGGAAAATACGGTTTCCTGCAAGTGCTGGTGTTCGTCGATCGCTGATTTTAAGTCCAGCTTTTCGGACTCTTCCACCAGGGGTAAAACAATATAGACCTGCCGGCCCTGGGCAATTTCCCGCCGGATTAAGTCATAGGCTTGGGGGCGATCGCTGGCGGTTAAGACGGTGGTTTGAATCGCCTGACGACCGGGGGGTAACTCATCAATTTGGCTAACATCCAGGTCACCGTGCAGGGTTAAGGCCAGGGTGCGGGGAATGGGAGTGGCGGTCATGGTCAGGACGTGGGGAGAGGTGCCTTTCTGTTGCAAGCGGGCCCGTTGCTGCACGCCAAACCGATGCTGTTCATCGATCACCACCAGTCCCAGCCGTTGAAATTCAACCCCTTCCTGGATCAGGGCATGGGTTCCCACCAGCAGCGGTAATTCTCCCGTTTGCAGTTGAGCAAAAATTTCCCGCCGCTTGGCCATTTTGGTTGACCCTGTGAGCAACTCCACCGGCAAACAAAGACGATTAAACCAGTCCACCAGTTTACGATAATGCTGTTCTGCCAGCACTTCCGTGGGAGCCATCAGCGCGGTTTGATAACCGGATTGGATTGCTGCCAGCAAGGCCACCACCGCCACCACGGTTTTGCCCGATCCCACATCTCCCTGGACAAGGCGGTTCATCGGCGCGGGTTGGGTCAGATCGTTGAGAATATCGTTAACGACCCGTTGTTGGGCCCCGGTGAGTTGGAAGGGCAGAATCTGATAAAACTGCTCCAGTAAATGACCCTGGGGGGCAAGAACGGCACTCTGCTGTTGCTGGCGTTGCTGTTGGCGTCGTTGCAGAAGTCCCAGTTGCAGATAGAAAAATTCATCAAAAACAAGGCGGTGGCGGGCTTTAGCGAGAGCATCACTGTCGGGGGGAAAGTGAATGTGGGCGATCGCTTCCACCAGGGAAATCAATTCGTATTGCTGACGCAGTTTCTCCGGTAACGGCTCCGTTAAGTGTTTGGCAGCAGGTAAGGCACTAACAACAGCGCGGCGGACCAAATCGGCAGGAATTCCTTCGGTCAGACCATAGATGGGGACAATACAGCCCACCTTGAGGGAGTCCAGCCTGGTTTCACCCTGCTCCAGCACTTCCAGCTCCGGTTCTTCTAGGGTGAGACCAAACTTGCTTTCCTTCACCAGTCCAGAGGCTGCAATCACCACCCCAGGGGCATAGAGTCGCTTTTGCTGTTCCTGCCAGCCCCGTTGCCGAAATCGATCGCCCGCCCAAAACCGATTCAGTTTGATCTGCCCACTGCGATCGCGGATGACAACTTCCAGAATGGTCAGTTTGGGGTTACGGGGGCTGCTGAAACAGTTGCAACGACGCACAGTGCCCACCAGCGTAACGGTTGCTCCAGCTTCCAGATCGGCAATATTCACCTGACGGGCATAGTCAATATGATCGCGAGGGTAATAGAACAGCAAATCCCTAACGGTGTAAAGCCCCAGTTTGGCCAGTCGATCGCCACTTTTTGGTCCAATTCCGCTCAGGGTGGTCAGGGGTTGATCCAGACGGGGGGAGCGGGTGGCGGGGGTGGCGGCAATGGTTTTGAGGGTGGGGGAATAACGGCTCTGGGGTTCCGAACTGCGATTGGACTGGCTGGCTTCTACGGACTTCTGAGCCTGATACAGAAATCGACGGGTCTGGGCCACCAGGTGTTGACGCTCTTCCAGGGGGAGGATAGCGTAATCCTTAAATTGAGCGGATAGCGATCGCCAGCGTTCCAACTCGGCCGGGTCACAGATGGGGGCGGGTGGATTGGCCAGGCAAAGCTGGAGAAATTCATTGAAACGGTACTCTTTACCCACCAGGTTGACAAAGCCGCGCTCCGCCTCCAGTGCTAAAGCTTTTTGTAATCGGCTCCAGTCTACCTCTGGGTTCATAGCGTTTCATCGCATGGTTCAGGGTTCGTCCTGCCAGGTCGATCGCCAGGCTGCCCCCGCCTCGGCAATCAGTTTTTCCCGTTGCTTTTGTTCAGTTTGTTGTTGCAGGCGGCTGATCTGCTGACCCAGATCGCGCAATTGATTGCGGTGCATCATCACCAGCGGGTCCGTGAATTCGATTTCACCTAACTGTAGATAAACAGCAATCACAGCGGTTTCCGGGATTTCTTCTTCATCCCCATTTTCGCTATCCACCATGGCCGTTAACAGATTCGGGCTACGGGTGACGGGGCGACCGGCGGCTTCAGCTTTGGCGGCAACCTCCAGAATTATATCCAGGGGGGTGGCAGGCAGAATATTCGCGGTTTGCAGCAGTTGGTTCACCTGCCGGGAGGTGTGATGGAGGGCATCAACAATTTCTTTTTCCAGGTGTTCCTGGGCCTCCACCAGTTCCTCCAGTGTGGCCAGGGGTTCTGACTCCGCTGATTCTAAATGCTGACGGGCCAACTCCAGCGTAGATTGCACCTGTTTGCCTAACTGTTGTAAATCCTGCTGTAACTGTTGGCGTTGGGAAAGGGAAAGCTGCAAAAAGTTTTCAGGATAGATCTGAATACAAACATGGTAACTGGCCTGAATTAACTGCTGCCGTACCGATCGACCCAGGGCTTGCAGGTAATCCCGATAAAGGGCCAGGGCTTTTGCGGCGATCGCTGCTCCGGCTTTAGCTAACACTTGCAGATCTTGCTCAAGTTGCTCAATCCCTGCCGCCATACAAATCTCCGAGGGGATGGTCCACATCTGGTGGATGGAGAGGGCCAATTCTGCTCCAACGAATCTCTTTCCAGGATAGTTCATTTGCCGTGAACCCGAAGTGCCCGGTATGCTTTGATCCGAACGGAATTGAGCCAGGAGATGCAGGCTGTTGCCCTCTGGAGAATCGCCTTAGGAGTGGGCGGCTTAGGAGTGGGGGACTTAGGAGTGGGCGGCTTAGTAATGGGCGGCTTCTTTGCTCGCTTGCAAGGTTAAGTCTATAAACACCTGCTGGGAGGCGAGGACGGGTTCACCCTCGTTGGGTTGCCGCTGAATATAGGTGCCATCACTTTGCAATTCCCAGGCTTGCAGATTATCGCTGAGCATAACGTTCAGAATCTCCAACAATTCCGCAGCGATCGCTGGTTCTTCGATCGGCACCACCACTTCCACCCGGCGATCCAGATTCCGGCCTCGCCAGTCGGCACTGCCAATCAACACCTGGGAGCGGTCCTGGTTCTGAAAATAAAAGATGCGAGAATGCTCTAAAAACCGCCCAATCACACTCAGCACCCGAATATTTTCGCTCACCTTGGCTACCCCTGGGCGCAGACAGCACATCCCCCGCACGATCAGGTCAATTTTCACCCCCGCCTGGGAGGCTTCGTAAAGAGCCATGATCATTTGGGTATCCGTGATCGCATTCATTTTGAGGATGATCCGGCTCGTTCCTCCCTGCCGTGCATTGGCGGTTTCCTGACGAATCAAATCCAGTAGCCGATCGCGGAGCCGCATGGGCGCAACCATCAGCTTGTTGTAATCCCGCTGGCGAGAGTATCCGGTGAGAAAATTAAACAGATGGGTCAGATCGGCTCCCAATTCTGGCCGACAACTGAACAGTCCCAGGTCTTCGTAGAGCCGCGCTGTTTTAGGGTTGTAGTTGCCTGTACCGATATGGACATAGCAGCGAATTGCTCCCCCTTCCCGTCGCACCACCATGGTTGTTTTGGCATGGGTTTTTAACGACGGCACCCCGTAGACCACATGGACCCCTGCTTTCTCCAACCGCCGCGCCCATAAAATATTATTTTCCTCATCAAAACGGGCTTTCAGTTCCACCAGCACTGCTACCTGTTTGCCGTTTTCCGCCGCTGCAATTAAGGCTTTGACGATCGGCGAATCCCCAGAGGTGCGATACAGGGTCATTTTGATCGCCAGGACATGGGGGTCGTGGGCCGCTTCCATAATGAACCGTTGCACCGTGGCGATGAAGGAATGGTAGGGCAGATGCACGAGCAAATCCCCTTCCCGCATAACGCTGAAGAAATCCAGACGATTGCCATCCCAGAGATCGCCATTGCTCGCGTCCAGCCCATTGCCAGCTTGAAAGAATTCCTTTTCTTCCAAACTCCTTAAACGGGGCGGAATTTGGGGATGCCAGTCCGGATCTTTGAGGGGACTGAGGGGCAGTTCGCGCAGGGCAAACAAATCATTCAAACAGAGTAGCCCATCCACTTCGTAGACATCTTTAGCTTGCAGATCCATCTCTTCGATCAACATTTGCCGGATGGCTTCGGGCATGGTGGTTTGAATTTCCAGCCGCACCACAGAGCCAAAACGGCGTTTTCGCACTTCCTGTTCGATCGCAATCAGCAGATCATCGGCATTGTCGGTTTCTAGCTCCAGGTCAGCACTGCGGGTAATCCGAAAGGCGTAATAGGCCTGAACCATCATCCCCGGAAAGAGGGCTTCCAGATTATGGGCAATCACTTCTTCCAGAGGAACCCCAACCCAGTGGCAATCTGGATAATTATTGTGCAAAAGCTGTTCCGGGAGGGGAATGAAGCGGGGTAAACCATTGGGAACTTTAACCCGGGCAAAGTGCTCTGTTCCCGTTGCCGTATCTTTGATCACCACCGCCAGGTTGAGGCTGAGGCTAGAAATATAAGGGAAGGGGTGGGCTGGATCGACCGCCAGAGGGGTGAGAATTGGAAAAATCTGCTCTTCAAAATACTGATGCAGATAAGCCTGCTGTTTGGGTTGCAGCTCGTTAAAGCTGAGGAGATGAATGCCTGCCTGAGCCAGGAGGGGACGCAACTGCTGTTCAAAAAAGCAATGCTGTTCCGTAACCAGGGGTTGTAACTGTTCCCGCACCCGCTCAAGTTGTTCCTGGGGGGTAAGACCATCGGCACCGGGTTGGAGCACCCCCGCTTCGATCTGTTGCTTTAAGCCTGCCACCCGAACCATAAAAAATTCATCCAGGTTGGAACTGAAGATAGCCAGGAATTTCAACCGCTCCAGCAGGGGTGTACGGGGATCAAACCCTTCCTGCAAAACCCGTCGATTAAATTCCACCCAACTGAGGGCCCGATTGAGGTAGTAGCGCGGATCTTTAAGATTAATTTTGGTGACGTTACGGCGGGAAGACGGCATAGAGATTAACGATAACTATGCTCAGGATACACAACCCATCCCTGAATTGACAGCTAAACTGCATACTACCTGCAGGTCAAAACACGACTGATGATTTTGTTCAGCCAAATCTTAGTCTCTGCTTCACCTTTTCTCCTACCCAACCTGAGGGGTAAGCAACGATCGATAGACCGCTAAGGAACGTTGTAAGTACAGGTGTTGGGAGTACTCTTCCAAGGCGATCGCCCGGCAATTTTGCCCCATTTGCTGCCGTTGTTGGTCATCCTGTAAGAGTTGCACAATTCCGTCAGTGAAATCCGCTACGTTCTCCGGCGAAGCTAGATAACCTGTAACACCGGGATGCACCAGGTCTGTCACCCCACCCACATTAAAGGCAACGATAGGCGTACCACAAGCTATTGCTTCCTGTACGACCAGGCCAAAGGCATCAGCACGAGTTGGAAATAGAAATAAATCGGCCGCGGAGTACGCCATCACTTTTTCATGCTCATCTGCCACATATCCGAGATGGACGGACTGCAGGGTTATGCGCCGATCTATGTCCTGGCCCCCCTTCCCCATAGTTAAGAGGAGCGTTTCTGCTTTTAACGGCTCCGGTAGAGCATTCAGGGCTTGCAGGAGCAGATCACCGCCTTTGCGATAGTCCTCAAGGGAAGTGGCAGTAAACATGAGAACTTTTTTGGACGGCGGGATTCCCAGTTTGGCGCGGGCCTGGGCAGGGTCTAGGGGCTGATAGATCGTTGTATCAATGCCAAAGGGAACATGGTAGCTGGGAAAATGATGCAGTTGGCTGTCTTTAACCTGGTTAATTAACCAACGACTGGGAGCCGTAATGACCAAATTTGAACGGCGATACACCCACTGCTTCAACCTCCATTCCCAGCCAGTCCGATCTGGTTTATGACCTTGCAGTAGGGTGGGATGGGGGCATTGACCACAACCAATTTTCCAGCGATCGCAGTTATAGCTGTAGTGACAACCACCAGTTACCGCCCACATATCATGCAAGGTAAATACAGCCGCTTTATTGTAAGTGAGATCAGGTAGAGCCAGGTAACTCAAAAAACCAGTGTGAGTGCCGTGAATATGCACAATATCGGCAGCTCTATAGGCGGGATGGCGTTTAAGATTAAAGGAGCTGAGACGATGGATATCCTTCAAGCCCAAGCGGTTGGTGAATCGCTTCACCAGGGTGTCAAAAAGTGATGGTTTTACATCTGGGAATACATCTGGATCATTCGTTGTCTTTGTCTGACAAAGAATCTGGGAGCTAATTCCCGCTTGCTTTAATAAGCGGTGTAACCGATACATGGCAATGCCCCCTCCTCCCCCTTCAATGCCTCCTTCACTTCTCCAGAGATGGACAATTTTCATGGTGCTACTTCCGTATTATCTTTCAGCCATCACATAGAAAAAATCTATCGGCTTCCCAGTTTTAGTTTGTACAAATAAACTGAAAACACCTAATTGTAATGAACATCTTGACGATAAAAAGGTCTTAAGAACTGTACATCCTCCAAAAGTGAGAGGCAATGGCAGAATTCTGTCAAGCATAGACCTGCCAGGCATTATGTTTTAAGGCAAAATATAAGCGGTTTAGCCAAGCAATAAATGGAGATCAGGGTTAATCGTACACTCAAATTGTGCTAACTCATCCCAATGGAACTGTAACCTCTCAGTCAAAACATTAGGGCTGGAGAACCCCGACAAAACTTCACCTGAATTTTGCATTTCTGCTAAAGATAAACTTTCAAATTGCGATCTAACTTCAGTGGGAATCCTGCTAATTTTACGAGTGAGTTGTCTGAGAAACGGGCCCTATGATTTCCATTATCTGGTACAATAGTTCTACTTCATGAGGGTTGAACAATGTCAAATTCAGATTCTCGATCCCCGCACAGGTCAGGGGACGGACGTTGCCTTTGTGGTTCCATTCACATTTCAGTTAACAACCTGAGTTCCAGTCTGGAGGTGTGTCATTGTGGCATCTGCCGGAAATGGGCAGGGGGTCCCTTATTTGCGATCAATTGTGGTAGTCAGGTTACGTTTGAAGGTGAAGCCAATATTGCAATTTTTAATTCTTCAGAATGGGCGGAGCGGGGGTTTTGCAAGCAATGTGGTACTCACCTGTTTTATCGCTTAAAGCAGAACAATCAATTCTTTATTCCCGCCGGGTTATTTGATCAACCTGTAGATTTTGTCTTTGATCATCAAGTCTTTATTGACGCTAAACCCTCATACTATGAGTTTGCCAACCAAACCCATATGCTGACGGAAGCTGAAATTTTTGCTCAGTTTGCCCCCCAACCGGAGTCGTCCCCATCCCCTTAAGAAAGGCAGGGCTTACTTCACTCCAGAGGCCACTTTTTCGGCACTGGTTTCAACGGTTGAAGCTGGATTGGCGAGCAACTCCGGTCTGGCTTCAACAGCCTGCTTCAGAAACACAAGTTGATCGTCCTGCCAGTCTACAGTGATCTGATCCCCCTCGTTGAAGGCCGTTTCTAAGATTTTGTTGGCGATCGGGTTTTCCAGTTCCCGCTGGATCGCCCGTTTTAAGGGTCGCGCTCCATAGACGGGGTCAAAACCGGCATCGACAATGTGATCTAAAGCGGCGGCGGTAAAGCCCAGTTTGATTTTCTGATCACTCATTAATTTCTGCACTCGCCGCACCTGAATCTCCACAATTTGACGCAATTGTCTCCGATCGAGGGCATGGAAGAGAATAATGTCATCAACGCGGTTGAGGAATTCGGGGCGAAAGTGCGATCGCAGCGCCTGCTCCACCCGTTTACGCATTTCTTCAAAGCGGGAATCATCCCCAGCCACATCGAGAATATATTCACTACCAATATTACTGGTCATGACAATGACGGTATTACGGAAGTCTACAGTTCTGCCCTGACCATCCGTGAGGTGGCCATCATCCAGCACCTGCAACAGCATATTAAAGACATCCGGGTGGGCCTTTTCCACTTCATCCAGTAACACCACTGAGTAGGGCCGCCGCCGAATCGATTCCGTCAACTGCCCCCCTTCGTCATAGCCAACATAGCCGGGAGGGGCCCCCACCATCCGCGCCACAGAATTTTTTTCCATATACTCGGACATATCCACCCGCACCAGGGCTTCTTCCGTGTCAAACAGAAATTGGGCTAAAGCACGAGCTAATTCGGTTTTACCTACACCAGTCGGCCCCATAAACAGGAACGAACCGATCGGGCGATTGGGATCTTTCATCCCGGCTCTGGCCCGACGAATGGCCGCAGCTAAGGCTCCCACCGCTTCTTCCTGTCCGACCACCCGCTCATGCAGATGGGTTTCCAGATGGAGCAGTTTTTGCCGTTCCGATTCCAACAAGCGATTCACCGGAATCCCCGTCCACTTGGCCACGACTTCGGCAATATCCGCTTCCGTCACCTGATCCCGCAGGAAGGTACTGCCATTGGCCTGGATATCAATTAACTGGGTTTCCGCTGCTTCTAACTCCCGCTGCAGGGTTTCCAATCGACCGTATTTCAGTTGGGCCGCTTTGTTCAGGTTGTAATCCCGCTCTGCTTGTTCAATTTGGAGCTTGACCCGATCTTCTTCTTCCTTGAGGCTATTGATCTGCTCCAGCACATCCTTTTCAGATTTCCACTGGGCGGCCATCTCATCTTTTTTTGGACTCAGTTCGGCAATTTCCTGCTCAATTCGTTGCAGGCGATCGCGGGCAGCCGCATAGATCCCGGTTTTGGTGCGATTTTCTTCTTGCTCCAGAGACAGCCGTTCCATCTCCAGTTGCATCAGCCGCCGTTCCACCACTTCCAGTTCCGCTGGTTTAGAGGTCATTTCCATTTTGAGTTTGGCAGCCGCTTCATCCACCAGATCGATCGCTTTATCGGGTAAGAATCGATCGCTGATGTACCGATCGGAGAGGGTAGCCGCCGCCACTAAAGCAGAATCGGTGATTTTGACATTGTGGTGAATTTCATAGCGATCCTTCAGGCCGCGCAGAATCGAGATCGTATCCTCAACACTGGGTTGACCAATATAAACCTGCTGGAATCGCCGTTCTAAGGCCGCATCTTTTTCAATGTGCTTGCGGTATTCATCCAGGGTAGTGGCCCCAATACAGCGCAGTTCACCCCGAGCTAGCATCGGTTTGAGCAGGTTGCCAGCATCCATATTGCCCTGGCCGGCCCCGGCTCCCACCACAGTATGGAGTTCATCGATAAACAGGACAATCTGGCCATCGGAATGGGTAACTTCGTGCAGCACCGCTTTGAGCCGATCTTCAAAATCCCCCCGGTACTTGGCCCCGGCAATCAGGCTGCCCATATCGAGGGAAATTAAGCGGCGGTTTTTCAGCGATTCCGGGACATCATTGTTGATGATGCGTTGCGCTAACCCCTCGGCGATCGCTGTTTTACCCACCCCCGGTTCGCCAATCAGAACAGGGTTATTTTTCATACGCCTGGATAGAACCTGCACCACCCGGCGGATTTCTTCATCCCGACCGATCACCGGGTCTAACTTGCCCGCCCTGGCCTGTTCCGTTAAGTCGCGCCCATATTTACTGAGGGCATCGTAGCGATTTTCTGGGTTCTGGTCCGAAACTTTCTGACTACCGCGAATATCAGAGATCGCTTTTTCCAGCTTGGCTCGATCGACTTCAACAGAGCGATAGAGGTTGCGTCCCACCCGCTTGTCTTCTGCCAGAGCCAAAAGCAGATGTTCGACAGAAATAAAACCATCCCCCTGGGTTTGCCGGGCTGCCTCCGCCTGATCCAGCAATAAATCCAGATAGCGTCCCAGGTAGAGCTGACTGGTATCGGGCACACGGGGCTGTTGTTTAGTAAAGTCTGCCAACCGTTTGAGCATCAAAGTCTGATCAGCTCCCAACCGGGTCAGAATTGCACCCGCTAAACCTTCCTGTTCTAACAGGGCAATGGCCAGGTGTTCGACTTCCAGGTGTTGATTCTTAAACTGGCGGGCTACATCTTGCGATTTAACAATGGCTTCCCATGCCTTATCAGTAAACTTAGCCGGGTCGGTTGGCTGCATAGAAAAGGGGTTAACAAGGACGAGTCTAGAGGTCTAGTATAACAATCCCTTTACACTTCCTGTCGCTCCTTAATGCAATTGCTGTTGAGCAGTCGGAGATTGAGGTTAACGCTATGTGATTCAGCAATAAATTCCAATGTCCTCACCGCATTCATCGGCCAGGTAACCCAGGGCCCGAAACCGCAAGCCCATGAGCTGTTCGTAAACCGGATTCAGCTTACAGAGGGGAGGAATGTAAAGCAGGGTGCGATCGTGAAATTTGATCCGCCGCTCAAACGGACAATGGGAAGGAATCAATCTACAAATCAAGTGAGCAATTTGAGGATTCTCAACTTCAATAGAAGTTAGCCATTGGCGTAAATAATTGAGGATATTCATATTCAACCTTAAGTTAATGAAGGATGAATTGTAGAGGTCAGCGATCGACCATTCAAAGTAAGGTTTGAGTCGATCAAGCTCCTCAATGGATTATGGATAGAGTTTGGATTTAGAATTTGTATTTTCAGTCTTAATCAAACCTAGCTGATCCAACCTCTTACCAGAATTCTGACTCAACTTTCCAGGTTCCAGCATCAACCCTTTGGCAGGAGTTTTATGACAGTGAGGTAAGGCTTGAGAAGTTGTGCCAATGACAAAATTATGGCCGAATATATAGGACTTCTGTTCCTTGCTCAGCTTGAGTCTCAAAATTTGCGACCTCAGCAGGAAATAAGAAAAACTTAATCTTTCCCGCTACTTACTCCTTCTGGCGTTGAGGATCAACTTTTTCAGATTCAGGTGGCAAATTAGAAATCCCCTGTGGATGATTCATCTGAACTTGAGCATACTCCTGCGGGACCAGGTAGAGGAAAACATACCACCAAAGCAGGATCAAAACCACCACTGGAAGGGTTAGCCAGAGGCGATGGCTGAACCACCAGACCCCAACGGGCACTGTTACCCCCGTCAACACAATCGACCAGGGTTGGCACCACCAGGGTTTCAGTTGCCACAGCGATCGGGGAGGGGAATTAGGATTCATCATGCCATCATCATGCCATCCATACAGAACTTGATTAGCTTTTAACGATCGCCCCAAAATCAGCTAAGACACGGGCATGATTACGCAGGAGTCCGAGTAAGTTCAGGCGATTCCGCCGAATTTCCAGGTTTTCATCCATCACCAGCACACTTTCGGGACCATCAAAAAAGCGACTGACCGTGGGGGCGATCGCAGCAATAGCTTCAACCAGTTGACGGTAATTCCGAGAGGCTTGAGCCGCTTTGGTTTGGGGCAAAAGATCCACTAAAGCCTGATAGAAAGCCTGTTCAGAAGGCTGTTTTAACAGTTTGGGTTGAATCACACTAGCTGGATCTAAAGTAACCGTATCCAGATCACCCTGACGCGCTAAACGGGAAGCCCGGTTTACAGTTTCATAAATACGATCGAGGCTGCCATCCTGACGCATTTGTTGCAGAAACTTAGCCCGATCAATCGTATCAGGGATCGACGCTAACGCCCGTTGCGTATATTCAGGATCAGCTTCTCCCAGGATGGCATTGTTCAGGTCATAATCAATCTGCTCATCTTCATCCAGAGTATTGCGAATGCGTTGCAGGAAAAAGTCTTCCAACTGTTCTAAGAGGGTTGCTGCCGGTGTGGATTTTACAAATTTAGCGGTAAACTGCTCAATACATTGCTGCAAAAGTTGCTGGAGGTTGAGCTGTAGTTGGGGATTTTTGCTGGCAATTTTATAGATGATTCTAATGATTAAATTGGCGGCGCGTCGTAAAGCAAAGGGATCAGAGGAACCACTGGGGATCAGTCCCAAGCCGAAAATACTCACTAACGTATCCAGGCGATCTGCCATTGCCACCACTTTGCCTGGAAGAGTGGTTTCGCCTAAACTAAAGGTCTCTGGAGACAAGTAGTGTTCCTGAATGGCTCTAGCAACAGTAGCAGACTCATTACTTGCCAGAGCGTACTTTCCTCCCATGATACCCTGTAGCTCTGGAAATTCTCCCACCATCTGGGTGACCAGATCAGCTTTACAGAGAAATGCAGCCCTTTGAATAGCTTGAATATCTTCATATTCAGGCTCAGACGGTTTGATCTGTTGACAAATTAACTCAGAAATTTGGATAATCCGAGTGGTTTTATCTCGCATTGATCCTAAATCCGCCTGAAATGTAACTTGCTCTAGGGCAGGCACGTAATCTTGCAGGGATTTGTGCAAATCAGATTTATAGAAGAAATCAGCATCAGCAAGCCTGGCACGAATAACTCTTTCATTACCTAATGCAATAATTTCTTTTTTCTGGGGATCGCCATTGGAAATAGTTATAAAGTGAGGCATTAAACGGAGTTCTTCCTCTGCTGAGGGTATCTCGTAGAGAACTGAGAAGTAACGCTGATGAACCCCCATTACAGTAGTAATTACAGCAGCAGGCAGATTGAGATATTTTTGATCAAAGTTTCCAAGAACAGCGGTTGGCCACTCTACCAGATTTGTAACTTCCTCTGTCAAGCCGGGATTTGGGACTACTATGCCTCGAACTTGTATTTCCAGTTCTCGACATTGCTTCTCGATCTGGCACTTTCGATCTTCTGGATCAACCAGCACATAACCCGCTTTCAGCACCTCAACATAGTCATTAGCATGCTTGATCGTGATCGGTTCAGGATGCAAAACACGATGCCCCCAGGAGATTCGATCGCTGCTGATCGTCGTTGCACCATTTTCCAGCGTCAGAGGGAGCACTTGATCCTCCAGCAGGGCAACCAGCCAGCGGATCGGGCGGGAAAAACGCAAATCGCCATCGCCCCAACGCATAAACCGCTTCCCTTCCAGCCCAAAAATCCATTGAGGAATCAGTTCCGTCAGCAATTCTGCCGTGGGCCGTCCGGTGATCTTCTGCCGAACAAAAACAAACTCTCCCTTATCCGTAGCGCGAATGTCAAAATCGGCAATATCCACATTACGGGAACGGGCAAAACCGATCGCAGCTTTGGTGGGTTGGCCATCCTTAAACGCAGCCTGAACCGATGGTCCTTTGATCTCTTCTTCCTGATCCGGCTGGCGCTGCGGTAAACCCTTAATTAAAACGGCTAGGCGGCGGGGAGTTGCCAGGACCTGCACCGTGGTTGTGTCCCCCTGCAAAAGGTTTGCCTTCAAGCTACTGGGGATCAGCGATCGCCATTGCTCCAAAGCGGAGGCCACAAAACTGGCTGGTAACTCTTCCGTACCAACTTCTAGCAGAAAAGAAAACATGAGCAACACGAAATGAAGTGCAGGGATAGCCGGGAGTCCCTCTACCAGTTTCCCCAGTTTGGGGCCCGCTGACAAGCTAACCGGGCAAGCTAACCGAGCTGGGGGTTAGATCTGTAAAACCAACATTAACTCAAAAACATTGGTTTACCAGGGAATTCACCAGTTGATCAAACTCTTGCTGCTGCAGTTTGCGCTCTTGATACATCGTTTCCAAACACTGGATCAAAAGTCGGCCGGCCGTATGGCGATCGATCGACTCTCGCGCCGCGGCCAGGGCTGCCTCTGGGGAAGTGTAGGGCGTGTAATCCAGAAAAACTTCTCGTCCAGGCGCAGAAATCGCCCAGAGCCAATGATCCTCCTGCTCGATCGGCACAATCAGCCAATCTCGATACAATTGACTACTCACTATTCCTCGCCTATGCACTACCTGCAATACAAAAAGCACGCTTTATCGACAAAATCAAATCCGCAAAGTAATAATGAATAACTTTCTGCAATGAAGTAAGCTTCGCCGCCCAGTGGTCCCCGCAATAATTGTTGACCCTGGCAGTTACCTTCTTCTGATTTTTAACTATAGCTTAACCTTTAGACCAGGTTCACCTAGCTAGGATTATTTCTGTAACTATTGTTACAATCTTCTTGTGGCTCCCCCTCCTTATGCGAGAAATTTGAACACCATGAGTAAAGATCATTCCCGGCACCCAGAAGCGGATCTCCTTAAATTTCAGGAGAACTTTGATTTTGACCAATGGGCGAATCAGGTGCGGCCCCAACTGCTAGCCTGTCTCAACCGTATGGAAACTTCGCCAAAATCCCGACGGAGGAAACCAGTAACCTCATCCCCGACACCTGCAAGCACGATCTAAAGCTAAGTCTCCCTTACCTGCGTCTACCTGGGATTGCTTAAAGCTGCATCTTAGTCCAGTGGAATGGCCTGGATATCGGTAAATTGGGCATAAAGACTACCCTGCATGGCCCGCAACACATTCTGCACAGTAACAAAATAGCAGGTGTCCGGGTTGGCCAGCACTTGATTAATGGTGGTTTGATAGCGGCTGGCCAGGGTGCGGGGGGGCAGCTCAGGATGAAAGAGTTTGCCATACTCCACAGCCAGGCGGTAATTGCTCCAACCTAATTTTTGCTGCCGTTCCAGCAGGATTTTTTGCAGAGGAGAGGGGGGGGCTGGTTGCTTCAGCGTCATAGCCGGTTGGGGAGAAATAGGGCAAAGGCGTTGGAACCGGCCCGTCGATCAGGCAGCATCAAAGCTGGCCATTTCCTTTAGGGCGATCGCTTCCCGCATCCCCAGTTTCAGGACAGAGAATTGATTCCGCAGTAATTGTAATTCAATCAGCAGGTCTTCCCGCCGATCCTGGGCTTCTTTCAGGGAAATCGACGCTGTAATGTAGTCACCATCGGATTCCAACAGTTCTGTTCGTCGGGCCCGGCGCTGGGCATCGTTCTTGAGGGTTGGGTCAAAGGCAATCTGCCGATCGATCGCCGCACTGAAAATAGCCACACTTTCGGACAGTTGGCGGATTTGCTGATCGGTTCGCAGTAGCCGTCGTTGCAGTCCCGCGATTGCTTCAGGATACTGGGTCAGGCGAGTTTGCACCTGCTGCTGAGTTGCCCCGTAGCGATCGATCGCCTCTGTCAGGCAGTCGGTATAGATCACGGCAATATTTTTGACACTGCGGGTGATCCTCTGCAGCAAGGGCATCAATTCCGGCAGATCTAAACGGTCTTCCACCTCCAGGTAATGATTAACCTGAGCAGCCAGATCCTCCAGGTCCGCCAGATAATTCTCCAGATTGGCAGTGGCAGCCAGACCGGGAACGTGAGGCTGATCAGCCCCTTCCCCCTCGGTGGGATGCAGTTCAAAGGAAGCCTGGGGGCACAAATCAGTTTCCGTTAAAGGAGAGGTGGCTAAAGGATGTTCTGCTAAATTTGACTGCGGCTGCTGGGCCTGCGGCTGAGGAGAGCGCCTGGAAGTGAGGGGAACAGAAGGATTCGAGCGCGATGGTGCGGGAACAGAATTGATTATTTGAGCTGAGCGCATAATAAATTCTCGTGGGGTAAGTGTGCTAGGGGGCCCCGTGCTGCTGAACCTGTTTTCAGGTGTGTTATTACTTTTAATTATAGCTTACTTACGCTATACAAGGAGGCTGTGATAGCCTAGATGACCCGAAAAAGGGGGATTGAGGCAGGACAGGGGGAAATCCAGATCTCAAGCGGGAAAAGACCTATCAATCCTCCGACTCAGATGGTTTATAAACTGCATCAGTCACCTTTGTGCTGGTAAAGATCAGGGGACTTAAACCATGCACAATTCAAATGTACTATAACTTGGTTACGAATGCAAGTAGGGATGTTTTTGTGCCATAGCCCAGCGATCGACAGACCCGTCCAGATGAGATCTACCCTGTCCCATGGGTTAACCCCCCGATCGGTGTTCCATAGCCACACCCTGTCCGAGTACCTGTCCGAGCATGAGCACTATGCCCCGATCGAACGCTCCCTCAGGGGTGAGGAAGATCGCTTCAAGGTGGCACTGATTAAAAAATTTGATTAGACCTGTCGGGAAATAAGGGATAATTCAGTAGCAGTTGCAAGGTGCTCGAC
>ERZ1066134.336-NODE-336-length-28794-cov-20.453843_pt1 | contig 28794 bp, 28 predicted proteins | sample MGYA00382781_ERZ1066134 | MGnify/ENA primary metagenome ERZ1066134 (study PRJEB33369, sample SAMEA5778364) | biofilm metagenome | biome: Industrial cooling water; feature: Water cooling tower basin; material: Biofilm | place: United Arab Emirates | collected... | reverse complement strand
TTTTAACTGGCCATTCGCACCAACTTAAATTCTCTAATGACAATTCTGGGTTAAACAGCTAGGCTATTCTCCAGTTTATAACAGGTGGGTAACCCCCATGTGGTATCGCCGATAAATGAGATCACTCCGGCGGCCATCACCCCAATGACCAACATGGCAAGTGCGATTTGACTAAGCACGTAAAGCAAATAGATACTTCTTGATTTCTTCATTATTCAATAAATATTCGCCAAATAAAGAAAAATATTTATTGATAAACAATAAATCTCGAATTTTATTCATTCACTACGTACAGCAATTCTCCTCTTTCGAAATCATACAGGGTCAAGCGGCGCAGGTCGTAATAAGCCACCCAATAAGATCGAAGGGCGTTGATATAGCTTCGACGGGCATTGTCTTTTTCTGTCAGGGCAATGTTCAAATTGGTAATATCAATTTTGCCAATGAGGTATCGATTTTGTGCCACTTCGTATCGTTTTTGCGCTACTTCATCAGACTTCTTGGATATCTCAATTTGTAATCGGAGCATTTCCAATTGTCGTGTGAGCGTGATGATTTCTTGTTCGAAATTTTGCTCCTCTTGTGCAATGGTGTAGTCTGTAAGCTGCTTATTGGCGAGGGCTGTCTTCATTCGGGCTTGGTTGCGTCCCCAGTTTACCAGCGGGATGAGGAGGGATACATTCACCAACTGCTGACTGTTCGGATCCATGTACGACTGTGGCAATGTAGGTGCTGCACTGTTGAGTCCAAAAGAGGCGCTCAAATCCATCTGAAATCGCTCACCCCTTGCTTGAGCCACTTGCCTGTCTGCTTCAATTTTTCTTCGGGCAAAAGCTATGAAATCCGCCCGGTTCAATTTCGCCTGTTGGAGCGCTAGGGTTTCATCTACAATAAAAACCGGAATATTCTCGGGTAATAGAAGATCAAATAATTCGCTTTCTGTGAGCCCAATAAAGATGCGCATGGCCAATCGGGATGTTTGAAGAGCAAGTTGTGCAGAGGCGAGATCTTGGCGAGACCGTAGCAATTGGAGTTCTACCTGAAGCAATTTATCTTCAGACGTGGTGCCGATATTATACCGACCCTTTTCAATGTTGTAAATGGTATCGTTGTTGGCTAGGTTGAATTGAGCAATTTGAAAATTGACCTGAGCATCCAGATAATCAAAAAAGCGCTCGACACCTGTGCGCGATACAAACTCCATTTCTTCCACAAAACTGCGCTTGGATTCTTCGAATCTGAGTGGCTCAGTGCGCTTGTCCCAGCGGAGTTGGTTGAACGAAAAGATGGGTTGAATCAACGTGACATCCGCCACAGTGCTACGATAGCTCGTGAGATCTGTCAATTGATCATTGAACCGACTTGAATTTGTATTTACGGAGAGCATACCGCCTGTTGCAGCTATTGGTTGCAACAATCCCAAATTCAACCGCGCATTTGTCTGTTCTACCGGCCTGAATTCGACAGAACCGTCCGGTTGGGTCACAGGTACAAATTGTCGGCTATATCCCGGAAGGTTCCCACTCAGAGCCAATTGAGGATTATAGTTTGATTTGAACAACCTGTACTGCCAGTAGCGATTTTCCTTGCGAGTCTCTGCCTGCTTGGCCAAAGGGGACTGCATTTTAGCCAAATCCAAAATATTCTCCAGCGTGTATTGCACCTGCCCATGCATAGTGAAGAAGCAAGTGGTGATCAATAGGGTAAACAAAAGTCGTTTATTCATATCTGAGCGAAGTAATGGGATCTTGAAGAGCGGCCTTGCGGGCAGGAGCAATGCCAAAAATCAAACCGATGGCAGTGGCTACCCCAAATGAAATCAGAATGGAACCGAATGAGATTACCGTGGGGATATCCGCGAATTGACTCACGGCTAGCGCCATGACGATCCCCAAAACAATGCCGATGACACCACCCGTAATGCTGATCATCACCGATTCAAACATAAACTGGTTGACAATGTCTGATTTTTTTGCTCCAATGGATAAACGCAATCCGATTTCTTTGATGCGCTCCAGCACCGAGGCGAGCATGATATTCATGATGCCAATACCCCCAACGATCAGCGAAATGCCAGCTATGGCACCCAATACATAGCTGAAGATATCATTCGTCCGCTGTTGTTGTTTCAAGAGCAATTCGGGTATTTCTATTTCATAGTCAATCACTGCATTGTGCTTGCGCTCCAGCATCCGCACAATCACGTCGGCCGTTGGTGTCAGATTGGACGTTTCCTGAACCTGCACCACCAGTCGGTCAAGTTGATGATAGTTCACAGCGGCTGCACCTTCATCCTCGGCTGAGCTTATTCCACCGCCACCACCTATGATGATCATCGCTCCGGTGGAGCCTTGATTAGACGCTTGGATCATTTCCTGAGTCAGCATCGCGCGGTTCTTATACCTAATCAGCACGGTCTGAAGTGGCGTATACACGTCCATGTTGTAATCCCTAATGCCCAACTTGCTGATACTGCTTTCGCTTATATAGCGCTCTTCCAACACACCAATCACTTTTAGCCAAGTATTTCCGCATTTGATGTGTTTGCCAATGGGATTTTCCGAAGGGAAGAACTTTGCTTTAATAGACTTGCCAATGATGCAAACAGCTTCTCCTTTTTTAATTTGTGCCTCATTGAACATCTTTCCTTCGGCTAGTCTGAAGTTGAAAATCTCAAAATAGGACGGTTCCACGCCCACGAGTTTGGCAGATCGGCGTACACCATTTTTGATGATATATGTTTCTAGCAGAATTTCCGGACTGATGGAAGTGATACCCGGTATAGTGGCTAGTATAGACTCCTTGTCGGCAAGGGTGAGGCCGGGCGAAAACTTCTTCTCATTTTTATCCGCTTCTTCTTCAGCCAGCGTCTCCTCGGTTTGTTCCACAATAGGCTTGATGATTATGTTGTTGACCCCCACTAGTTTTATTTGCTCCAAAATCTCCTGTTGGGCGCCATTGCCTATGGCCAACATGGCGATGACGGCAGCCACACCGAAAATGATCCCAAGACCCGTCAATATAGATCGTATGCGGTTGGCCAATACTGCCTCCACCGCAATTCGAAAATTGGCTAGCAAGCGTTCGCGATTCATCGAGGATTGTTTTGGCCGCTACTTGGAAAATTCTGTTGGGGCTGCACCGACTCTGGTGTGTTTTCTTCTTTCTTAGTCGTTCGCTTTCCATTCATTTGTTCCAACAAAAGGATCTCTTGATTTTCTAAGCCACTTACTGCCGAGAGACTCACATTTTCTCCTTCCTGCAGACCTGCCGTGATGAGCACACTTTCACTATTTGCCTCGCCCAGCATTACTTCCTGCTTGATGGTTTTTAAGCCGTCTTTTTTGTATACAAAAGTGATGGAGTCAAAGGCGGAGTGAAGGCATTCTAAAGGGATGAACAATCCGTCCTGCACGGTCTGCGTGATGATCTTATTGCTGGTGGTCATGCCGGGTTTAAGCAACGGGTCGGTTCCGAAGACCTCAATGGAAACCTCAAATACTTTAGCATCTGAGTTGGGTCTTTGCTCTCCCACATTGGCCACTTTGATCACTTGACCTTTGAGTTTTTTGTCAGGAAATGCGTCAAAGCCTATCTCCACTTGTTGGCCTGCTTTCACCTTGCGGATGTCCACTTCATTCACATAAGTTTTTGACAGCATTTTTGATAAATCGGGCAGGGTGGCCACTACAGGATCCCACGCGCCTATTTGCGATCCGGCTTTCACAGGTTTACCATCCCAGTTCTTGTTATAAATAAGCATGCCGTCTTCGGGAGCTATAATCACAAATTCCCGTGCCAAGGCTTCTAGGCCTTCCAGTTCGTTGCGTGCCTTGCGCAATTCGGCAGCCACTTGCTGCATTTTGGCGGCATTTTGTTCTTTCTTTATTTGATAATTTTCCTTGGCCTGTTTTAATGATCGCTTTGATTTCTCCAATTCGATCTCAGCTTTTTTGATAGTAGCCGGAGGCTCAAACTGTGATTGATCCAGTGTCAATTGCTTATCACGTACGTCATACTCCATGTTGATCAATTCGTCACGTGACTGACGCATAGCCAAGGCCGTATCGAGGCGTGTTTGGGTATGCTGAGATAATCGTTGTTCCACGTTGAGCTGCGCATCTTTGATCCTACCCGTCAGTTCCGAAGGATCAAGTCGAGCCACAAACTGCCCTTTTTTTACAAAGGCACCCTCTTCAATGATGTCTTGAATGGTCACATTCCAAATGCGGTAATTCCTCAATCCATTGGGACCCATGATTTTTACCGAATTTTTGGCTTCCAAAGCGCCGGAAGTCATGATGTCTACTACAAATTCACCCTTTTCTACAGCCGCGGTGACACTCGTGTTTGTTTCGCCTGATCCACGCGTGAATACGAATAGCAGGATAAGCGCAACGGCTATTCCGGCACCAATAAATATTTTCTTACGGTTCATTAGAGGCAGTACTTAGTATGGAATTGAAAGTTACAAGCGGTGATCAGATAACCGCTTTGCTAAATGCATGGATGGCAATATCTGGCGCTGAATGGTACGGCCACACCCGTTGATCTTGTTTTTGTACACTTGCACTGAAAAATTGAATCTTATGGAAACGCACGAATACCCCGTAAATCTTACTTGGACCGGCGGACGCATAGGCGAAATGTCCGCACCTACTGTTGAAGGTAGACTACCCGTGGCGACACCACCGCAATTCCCCGAGGGCGTAGCAGGCGTGTGGTCACCCGAGCATTACTTCACCGCGGCTGTGGTCAGTTGCTTCATGACAACCTTTTTGGCCATTGCACAAGCATCCAAACTGCCCTTCGCCTCGTTCGCATGCGATTCGGTTGGCCAACTGAGTAAAGACGAAAACAACCGCTTCATCATGTCAAAGGTCATTTTGCTGCCGCGCTTGGTCATCGAGCGGGAGGAAGATGTGGAAAGGGCCGAACGCATCCTTATAAAGGCTGAAGAGGCCTGTTTGATTTCAAATTCGATCAGCTCGGAGGTGGAGCTGCGCGCGTCTGTGACCTTGTCGGAGTTGATCCTGGCCTAATTTCTCATACTACAGTTCGCCGTAATTGCGAACGATTATGTCATCTGTCTCGGCTTTCGATTTGAATACCTCAAACGTGCGGCCTTGCGTCCGTTGTGCGCCCAAGGCGTTGGCGTATTTCATGGCGCGTATGTAATCGGTGCTGTTTTCCAGCAGACCGAAACCTAATCCTCCGGCGAAAGAATCGCCACATCCGGTGGTGTCTACTACGTGATCTACCCGAACCGAATGTATGCGTTGCTCGTGTACGCTTCCATTCTTTTGTGTGAAGAGCACCCCGCCGCTTGAATCTAAGGTGACGATAAGTGCCTTCACGCCTCGAGCCAAGACGTGCGTCGCAAAATCTGACAAATGATCTGTACTTTCAAAATCAAAATCTGCGAGCTCTTCTATAGAAAATTCCTTCTTGAACCAGCACGCATGCGACTCTTCCAGATTCATTTTCAGCACGTCAATGTAGGGGAGCCACACGTCACGATCCGCCCAAAAACGCATCGTTCTGTCACCCTGCACGGTAAGGGTATTCGTAGGGCCATGGGCATCAAAGATTACTACCCCTTTCCCACTTTCCTTCAAATATTTCACCGTTTCCAGAGGCACCTCATAGTCTGTGATGGGCACACACACGAACACATCGCAATGCAAAATGCCTGCTACATCGGCAGGTGTGATGGGGTTCATGATGCCCGTTTGTTTTTCTATTCGCTTGTTTTGATCTACAAAAGTCAGGCTGATGATATCACCCATGTCGGCTTCCGACCGGATGAAATCGAGATTCACATTTTTGTAATCCTTCAGAATATCATTTACGGGCCCATGATCCGATTTACGCACATGTGTTACGGGATAGACCGTACCCTGATCTTCCAAAAGTTTGGAAATAGCGATAACGGGATTGTTCACACCACCATATTTCTCAATGATGTCTCCCGTGTGTGTGGTGATGTGATCTCTGGGGATTGGCCCTAAAACGGCAATGTGATAGCTGCGCATGCGTGATTGATTGGCTTAGAATTGAGCAAGTAAAATAGAACAAGCGTCAAAGCATTGCAATCTTCACCGCATCAATTTCACCATAACCTCCCGAAATCGAATTATTTGTCCCCCTGTGATCAAGGCGCTTTTAGCTTTCGGTTGAAAACCTGAATCATTCACTCCAGCCCCCGATAACCCAGCTTCACCATCCGATCTACCTCTAGGCTTAATGCGCCAAAATCTTCGACTACCCGACCAAAAAGATGATAAATGCCCTTGCCGGTGAAGGGATACTTTTTTGCCACAGGCGGAAAATGCACAGAATCTAAAAAGGCTCCATCCTGATCTACGAACGTACCGAACTGCATGCGCTCCTTCTTGATGGTGCTTGTGTTTTTGATATGGACCAGATAGCCTACCATTTCCACGCGCTTGCCCACATGGTTTTTCATCTCACTGACAGGCACTATGCCCGTGGGTACGCTCTCCAGCAAGGCAAACGGACTGCTCAACGGAAACCCTAGCAACTCCATTTCATCGTACATATCTTCAAGTCGAGTGTGGGTAATATCCGGCAGGGTGTAATCCTTCACCGGCGGGTCAAAGAGTACATTCTCCACCTTGCTTTTGCCCGTGTTGCCCAGCAGAAAATGCGCCTTCCACAGCAGGGCTTTTTTGTTTTCTTTCAAAAATGAAAAGGCGCCCACACGAATGAGTAACGTGAGTTGATCCAATGAAATGGGCACGCGCTTTACCAGATTTTCCACAGAGGTGAAATCCGCCTTTTGTCGCTCTTTCAAGATCGTCCAAATCGTACCTTCTTCTAATTCTTTAACCAAATTGAAGCCTAGATAAATGATGTCTCCTTCGATATGTGCTAGGTATTCACTTTTGTTCAACTGCGGGGCTATGACAGTGGCGCCTTGCATGCGCGCTTCGTGAACGTAAAACTCAGTGCTATAAAACCCGCCCCCGTTGTTCAAAACGGCCACCATAAACTCTAGCGGAAAGTAGGTTTTCAGAAACAAGCTCTGATAGCTCTCCACCGCATAGGAAGCTGAGTGGCCTTTGGCAAATGCATAACCCGCAAAGCTCTCGATCTGCCGCCACACATCGGCAGTGAGCTCGTATGTATAGCCCTTGGCTTTGCAGTTGTTGAAAAATTTGTCCTTCACGGCCTGAAATTCCTCTCGCGAGCGATACTTGCCCGACATGCCCCTGCGCAGCACATCGGCTTCTCCCAAATCTAGTCCGGCGAAGTAGTGCGCCACCTTGATCACGTCTTCTTGATACACCATCACCCCGTATGTTTCGGGCATAATTTTGAGCAAAACCGGATGTGCTTCTTTGCGCTTTTCTTCCAGTCGGTAGCGCTGGATGAACTGCCGCATCATGCCGGATTGAGCCACACCCGGCCGAATCACTGAACTGGCCGCTACCAGTCCCAAGTAGTTATCTACTTCCAGCTTGATCATAAGCTGGCGCATGGCCGGCGACTCAATGTAAAAACACCCGATGGCATTGGCCGTACGGAGGTTCTGTTTTACCAATTCGTCTTGCTTGAAGCGCTTGATATCGTGAATGTCGAAGAGCGTCTGATCTGGACGATTTTTCTGCACAATCTCGATCGTGTCTTTGATCTTGCCCAATCCACGCTGCGCCAGTATGTCGAATTTGTACAACCCCACATCTTCCGCAATCACCATATCGAAGTGGGTGATGGGAAAGCCCTTGGGAGGGAGCGACGTGGCGGTGAACGAGTGAATCGGCTTATCAGCAATAAGTACGCCCCCCGCATGCACACTCAAGTGGCTGGGGAAGCCGTGTAGAAAATTGGCGTATTTCAAGATCACCTTGTGATGATAATCTAGATCACGGTCGGGTGTTTTTTGGATGCGTTCTATTTCATAATCGGGCACCCCGAAGGTCTTGCCCACTTCGCGTATCACCGACTTAAACTGAAAAGTGATATATGTGGCAATGAGCGTCACATGCGCATATCGCTCGAAGAGGTAGCGTGTCACATCCTCCCGGTCTATCCACGAAAAGTCAATATCAAAATCTGGGGGATTTTTTCGGAACAGATTGATGAACCGCTCAAAGTACAAATCCAACTCGATGGGGTCCACGTCTGTAATGCGTAGCAAATACGCCACGATGCTATTGGCGCCACTGCCTCGTCCGACATAAAAATAGCCTTTGCTGCGGGCGTATGTCACCAGATCCCAACTGATGAGGAAGTACGACAAAAACCATTGCTGACGTATCACCTGCATCTCTTTGACCACCCGCCGCTTGATGGCGAACGAAGGATGTTCGCCGTACCGATAAGCGAGTCCACCCAAGCACAGTTCATGTATTTTTCGATAATCACCATCTTCCGAATCGGTCCAGATTTTCAGGTTTTGCGGCTGGGCATTCTCATTAAAATCAAAATGAATGGAGCTACTAGCTACTATGTGCGTGAGGTTTTCGAGGCATTGCGGCAAGTCGGTGTAAGCAGATAGCAGTTCTTTTTTGGTGAGGAAAACATCCGCTTTGCGTCCACTATCCGATTCAGAGAGCTTACTCACGAGAGTGTTCAGTTCAATGGCGCGCAGCACCTGATGCATTTCAAATTCTTCTTCTAGTTTGGATGAATGAAAGGTGAATGTAGGGCAAGCTACCAGACGGGTTTTGTCCAGTTTCTTTTTGGTAAATCGTACCTGATTCACCTCATTCGGACGAATGCCAATGTACTCGTAGGGCTGCAATGTCCGATCGGGGCGTTTATCCAGCGGATAGATGACGAAGCAATCGTCAATTTCGATTTGTGGCGGAATGCGCAGGTCGTTGTGCAGGTAAAACGACAGGTATTCATTGAGTCGTTGGAAGCCTGCATTGTTTTGGGCAATGCCGATGAACTGCTGCTCGGCTCCATTTCGAAAGTCGATCCCAACGATGGGTTTTAGGTTCTTTTTTTGGCACTGACGGATGAACTCCAGCGTGCCGGCTGTAGTGTTGATGTCGGTAAGTACAAACGACTTGTAGCCTCCGTTTTGGGCAAAATCGATCAACTCCTCAATGGAGCGGAGACCGTATTTGAATGAGTAGTAGGAGTGGGTGTTGAGCATTTAGCCAAACTGCCGAAGTATCTCGTTATCCAATTCTTCAGGATCTTGACGGTTATCAAATACCGTGATTACTTCAATGCGGTCAGAAAGAATCCTGTAATACAAGCTAGTTTGTCGGGTGACTACACATTTGTGTATGTCATGAAATTTAGAACGAGGAAATGCGCGCGGAAATTTGGCAATGGAAAGCATAGCGGCTTCCAATTGCACCAAGAATCGTTGCTTAGCGGATTTTCCCCATTCAGCGTCTAAGTACACTAATAAATGGTTGAGTTTGAAAACCGCCAGTTCGGACAGTTTTACTTTCATCGGTGTGCTTTCAGAAATTCCTCAAAATCAACACTTCGTCCCTCATCCAGCAAGCGGATGCCGAGTTCAATTTCATTTTTTTGTGCAGATGAAAGGTCATTCCAGAAGTCGTCCGTTTTTTCCGGAAACATAGATTTGATTCTGTCCAACAGGTCAGAATCATTGGTTTCCAATATACGCTTGGTAAGCTCAATTTTGGTTGCTTCGATACTCATTCGTCTATCAAATTTAGTTTAAAATCATTTTAAATCCGCCTATTCGCCAGCAGCGGAGGTGGCTCGCCCGTGAAGGGGTTAAACCGGCTGATCGTGCGGGCTTCCATGCCACTCACGCGCATCACTGAGCGGTCGCCGTAGCGGTCGCGGATACGATCCATGGCCGTGTACAGGTTCAACTGCTCTTCTTTGTCGTCGAACAGGTTGATTTGATGAAAGCCTTGCACCAAATGACTAAACCGCACGCCGATGAGCCGCACCAGCAGCCGCCGGTTGTATAGCCTGTCGAAGAGCTCCAACGCCAGCGGTATTAGCACATGATCGGCCGCCGTGTAGGGGATTTTCTTCTGCAGCGTATACGTGTTGAAGTCCGAATACCGAATCTTCATCGTCACACAAGCCGTTAGTTTTTCGCCCCGGCGCAGCTGAAACGCAAGATTTTCGGCCATGGCCGTGAGGATGCCCTTTAGCTTCACTACGTCTATCGTGTCTCGGTCAAACGTGCGCTCGGTAGAGATCGACTTGCGCTCCGAATACGGCACCACCGGCGAGGGGTCTATGCCGTTGGCCTTCTTCCAGATGGTGATGCCATTTTGCCCAAATGCCCGCTCCATCAAGTCCACCGACATCTCCTGCAGGGTCTGGATTTTGCGGACGCCCAGACTTATAAGCTTGGCGTGCGTCTTTTCGCCCACCATTGGGATTTTCTGCACCGATAGCGGCGCTAGAAAGGCTTTTTCCTGTCCGTACGGCACCTGCAGTTGGTTGTTCGGCTTGGCTTGGCCGGTAGCCACTTTTGACACGGTTTTGTTTTCCGAAAGGCCAAACGAGATAGGCAGCCCCGAATCTTTGATCACACGCTTACGCAATTCGGTGGCCATTTTCAAGCAACCAAAAAACTTGTCCATGCCTGTGAGGTCAGCATAGAATTCGTCGATAGAGGTTTTTTCCAGCACCGGCACATGCGCGCGAATGATCTCTGTCACGATCTGCGAATGCTTGGTGTAATCGGCTGAGTTGCCACGGATCACGATTGCCTCCGGGCAGAGCGAACGCGCCAGCTTCATGGGCATGGCCGAATGAATGCCAAACTTACGCGCCTCATAGCTGCAGGCCGCCACCACACCCCGGTCGCTGGTGCCCCCGATCAGGATGGGTTTGCCCACCAACTCGCTGTTGTTCAGTCGCTCTACCGACACGAAGAACGTATCGAGATCCATATGTAAGATGGCGTGGTGCATAAAGTGCGTGTCGGGCTATTTGCGTGTGTTCTCGCAGAAACGTATATTTGGACATCAAAAATGCGATAATAATCGCAATAAAAGAAAAAATCACGATGAAAATCGCAACTACTAAGCAGCGAATTCTGCAATTCATTGATTATCAAGGCATATCAAAACAGTACTTTTTTGAGCGTACAGGCCTGAAGCGCGGCTTGTTGGATGCCGATAAGCTCGATTCGTCCATATCAGATATTTACCTTGCGAAAATTCTCGCCCGATACCCAGAGCTGAATCCGGAATGGCTGCTCACCGGCGGTGGCGACATGATCTTGAGCGAGGGAGTGGCCAAGCTGCGGGCAGGTATTCCGCTGATCCCCATTGATGCGCTGGCCGGCTGGGGCGAAGGTGAGAGCCAAGTGATGCCCTACGACGTGAAGCACTACCACGTGCCGGAGTTCAATGAGCAGAAGGTGGATTTCCTCATTTCGGTGAAAGGCGACTCTATGTATCCTAAATACCAAACAGGCGATATAGTGGCCTGCAAGAAGCTGCCGCTTGATACTTTTTTCCAATGGAACAAAGTGTATGTGTTGGACACGGTGCAGGGCGCCATGCTCAAGCGGGTGAAGAAGTCTGACAAGCAGGGTTACATCACCTGCGTAAGTGAGAATACCGCCTATGAGCCGTTTGACCTAGCGCTGACCGACACCAATGCACTGGCTATTGTGCTGGGGAGTATAAGGATGGAGTAGCTTTATAAGTTCAAACTGCAAGTATGAAAAGTAGATATAATCCAATTCAAACTGTACAGGAGGATGGATATCCGGTAATGGATGTTGGAATTTGGGCAATGAAGAAATACAAATTAGTTGGACACTATTGCAATATTTTCACGACAGCAATGCGGGGTAAATGGAACCTTATTTATTTGGATTTGTTCTCGGGTCCTGGTCATGTTAGATTGAAAGAATCAAATCAATTGATTAAGAATTCTGGTTTGATCGCTCTTGGTCTTACTAATAAGTTTGATCATTATATCTTCAACGACTGGTCTGATTCGTATTTAGAGGCATTAAAGAGTAGAATTGCCCCAACGGGACTTAGTCAAATATGTTCATTTTACAATGAGGATGCTAATTCGTGTATTGAGAAAGTCCTTTCGGAAAGACCAACTTTCAATAATGGTAAGAAGAATCTTACTTTTTGTTTTCTCGATCCTTTTTCTTTGAATTTGTCTTTTGATACTGTCCGATTTTTGGCACGGGAGAATGTTGATATATTGATGCTCCACGCCTTGCAAATGGATGGAAACCGAAATCTTACATATTATATCAGAGAGGAAAATGAAAGGGTGGCCAAGTTCACTGGTAATCCGAATTGGAGGTCGGATTTTGAAAAGCAAGGCAACATCCGACCTGATTTTATGAAATTTTTATCAGATCAATACGATTTGAACATCAAGAAATTTGGTTATCTAAATACCGAAAAGGAGATGATCGCTAATACTCAAGGCCGAGGTATCTACTATTTAGCTTTTTATTCGAAGCATCCTCTGGGTATTGATTTTTTCAGTAAGGCAAGGAAAAATATTGATCAGCAACTAGATCTTTTCTGATATGGCACAATCAAGCATAGAATGGACTGAAATGACGTGGAATCCCACCACGGGCTGCACCAAGATATCGGCCGGATGTAAATTTTGCTATGCCGAGATAATGTCCAAGCGTCTCAAAGCCATGGGCGTTGAAAAATACAAACATGGATTTAAGAAGGTCAAGGAACATCCGGATCAACTTGGCATTCCCTATTCGTGGCGATCTCCAAAGACCGTGTTCGTAAATTCCATGAGCGATTTGTTTCACAAAGACATTTCTATTGACTTTATAAAGAAAGTTTTTCAGGTGATGAATGAAAATCCTCAACATGTCTTTCAGGTTCTTACCAAGAGGGCTGAACGGCTTCTAGAAGTACAAGAGAAATTGAAATGGAGTCATAATATTTGGATGGGTGTATCAGTGGAAGACGAGCGAGTCATTGACAGAATCGATTATCTGCGTCAAACAAACGCTAAGACGAAGTTTCTTTCTCTCGAACCACTCATTGGTCCTTTGCCCAATTTGAATTTGTCGAATATTGATTGGGTAATTGTGGGCGGAGAGAGTGGATTCAAGGCACGTCCAATGGAAACAGAATGGGTATTGGATATCCAGGAACAATGCGAGCGGGCAGAAGTTGCCTTCTTTTTCAAGCAGTGGGGTGGTAAGAATAAAAAGGCTGCCGGACGCCTGCTAAATGGAAGAACGTACGATGAAATGCCAGACCAGTTGGAAATAGCTTGACTTGAATATCATTTAGCTAATTGCCTCGTTCAGTGAAAAAGATTTTCTGCCATTTTTTGAACCAAGTTTTTATTTCATCGTAATATTGCGATATGGGAGTCACGAAGACCACACTGTTTACCGATAAGCAAAACGAATTGGCGCGTATGGCCAAGGCATTTGGGCATCCGGCCCGCATCGCCATCATCGAGCATCTGCTGAAGACAAACACCTGCATTACCAATGATTTTGTGCACGAGTTTGGGCTGGCACAGGCCACCATCTCGCAGCACTTGAAGGAACTGAAGGACTTGGGCATCATCAAGGGCAATGTGGAGGGAACAGCCATGTGCTACTGCATCAATGAGGAAGTGTGGCAAAAGGTGAAGAGCAACTTCCAGAGCCTGTTTGACCAATATGACCCGGAGAACTGCTGCTAGCTATTTTTTTGATTTCATTTATCGTAATAATGCAATATATAATTTATAATTCGTAACATTTAAAACGTAAATACCCCATGGAAACACAATCCAAATTTCATGTAGGCCTGAATGTCACAGACATTTCATTGACTACTTCCTTTTATCAGCGCTTGTTTGGCGTGGAGCCCGTAAAAGTGGAAAAAGGCTATGCCAAATTCGAGTTGGAAAATCCCGGCTTGGTCATCTCATTTATCGAATCGTCTAAAGGTGCGCACAAAAATTTTGGCCACTTCGGCATACGCGTAAACAGTGCCGCCGAACTGCGCGCCAAGAAGGCGGAAATTGAAGAGCATCTGAACATAGAACTGGAGGAAAAGAACACCTCCTGCTGCTATGCCGTGCAAGACAAATTCTGGGTGCGCGACCCGGACGGATACGAGTGGGAAGTGTATCATTTCCTGAAGGACGACTCGCAAATGGGCGGCCGCCAAGCCATAGGCAAAGAGGAAAATGCGAAGGAATTGGTAGGCTGCTGCTAGGGCTTTGCTACTACCATTTATCACACAAGGGGATCATTCGTGATCCTCTTTTTTATTTAAAGCCCGTACGATCCCCTGGGCTTTGGACAAACCAATAAACTGTGCCAGCTCGGTGATAGAGGCATTCTTGATGCGCTGCACACTTCCAAATTGTGTAAGCAGAATGTTGCGTGTCTTTTCGCCAATGCCCGGTATATCGTCCAGTGCCGATACGGTTTGTTCCTTGCTGCGGGAGTCACGGTGAAACGTGATGGCAAAGCGGTGCGCCTCGTCGCGCACGCGCTGGATCAACTTCAGCGACATGGATTTTTTGTGAATGTGCACCGGATACGGATCGTTGGGCAGATAGATTTCTTCCAGCCTCTTGGCTATGCCCACAATGGGTATTTGTCCGTACAAATCCAGTTCTTTCAGTGCATCGCATGCAGCAGCCAATTGCCCCTTGCCTCCATCGATCAAGATGAGGTCGGGTAATTCACTCTTTTCCTCCAACAGCCGTGCATACCTGCGCCCCACGATTTCCTTCATGGACGAAAAATCATCAGGACCCACCACCGTTTTTATCTTGAATTTGCGGTAATCCTTCTTAGACGGTCGCCCATTTTTGAAGCACACCACGGACGCCACGGGGTTAGTGCCCTGAATATTCGAATTGTCAAAACACTCGATATGCCGAGGCTCGTTATCCAATTTCAGGTCTTGTTGTAACTGCGCCAGGACCTTGTCGGTTGGGGTGGTCACGGGCTCTTGGTTCGCTTTGCGGAAGAACTCCACATTTTTCAAAGAGAGATCTATCAGCTTCCTTTTATCCCCAATCATGGGCACCACCAGTTCCACGTTTTCCCACGCATCTACTTTTATGTTTGTCAAAATGGTGGTACTGGTGGATTGGAATTTCTTCCTGAAATTAAACATGATCAAAGGCAGTATTTCGGCTTCTTCCTCTTCCAGTTTGCGAACCACTTCTATTGTCTCCGATTGCTTGATCATGCCTTCGTCTATTTTCATATAATTCACGAAAGACTTGCTGCCTTCAGAGACGATGGTGAAAATGTCCGTTTGCGTAATCTTCGGGTTGGCCACCAGCGATTTGGTTTGAAAGCTTTCTAAACTCTCCAGTTTTTCTTTGAAGACATGCGCCACCTCAAATTCCATAGCCGCACTAGCTGTCTCCATCGAATGGCGGAAATGAGCCCGCACGGGAGCCAGATTACCCTTGAGGATATGCCGGATTTGCGCGATTTCTCCTAGATAATCTATCTCCTCCTGAAAAGCTTGACACGGTCCTTTGCAGTTGCCAATGTGATATTCCAAACAAACTTTGAATTTGCCCATTTCCACATTTTTCTTGGTCAGGGAGAGCGTGCAATTTCGGATCTTGTAGAGCCGTTTGATCAAGCCTAGCACGTTGTGCATGGAACGCCCGCTGGTGAACGGGCCAAAGTATTCCCCATCTCCCGCATGCACGCGTCGGGTGGTCATCACGCGCGGAAATCGCTCGTTGGTGATAATGATGAACGGATAGCTTTTGCCATCCTTCAGCATAATGTTGTATTTCGGCTGGTTCTCTTTGATCAGCGCATTTTCCAACACCAGCGCCTCGTATTCATTATTGACAATGACGAATTCGATATCGACAACTTCACGAACTAACCGCGTGGTTTTGAGCGAATGTTGGTTGCCGGACAAAAAGTAACTGGAAACTCTGCTCCTCAGATTTTTGGCCTTGCCAACGTATATAATAGTGCCCTCTTTGTTCAGGTATTTATAAATGCCGGGAGCTTTCGGAACTTTACGAAAATCATCTTTTTTGAATCGCTGAAATGTCCATTGACTCATGGAAACATGATATCCTTTACGTTGATTTCCTTCGGTATTGAATCCGCATCCGATTGGTTCAGATACTTGGAGCAATCCAACTCTATACCCAGTGGTTTATTTGGCCGATCGAAAGTTCCGCCTTTGTATCCCAGTGTGCTATCGGCGTATACCTTGAGCATAAATTTTTCCCAAATGGGCATGGCTGTGCGGGCACCTTGACCCATGGACCACACGCGGAAGTGAATACTGCGATCGTCACCACCGGCCCAAGCACCGGCTGAGAGGTCCTTGGTGACGCCCATAAACCAGCCGTCCGAGCCATTTTGTGTGGTACCTGTTTTGGCGCCAATGTCGTGCTTGGCGCGCAGCTCTCGACTAAGACCGAGTGCCGTGCCGCCTGGCTCCTCGGCAGTGCCTTTTAGCATGTGGAGCATGATGTAGGCCGTCTCTTCATTGATTGCATCGGATCGGTCTGTAGGAAACACCTGTATGATATTTCCATTTTTGTCTTCTATTCGTGAAATAAAGAACGGCACGGTATGCACGCCTTTGTTGGCAAAGGTGGCATAGGCACCCACCATTTCGAAAAGGGATACGTCTCCGCCAGAGCCCAACGCAATGGATGGAACCTCTTCCAGTGGGCTTTCAATTCCTAATTTTTTAGCAATCCGAATGACCTCTTTGGGAGAGGTGAAATTCATCACGGCAAAAGCCGAAATGGTATTGACAGAAGTAGCCAATGCCCTGCGAAGCGTCATAGCCTCCCCCGATGGCGGGCCATCTGAGTTGCCCGGTTTCCACTCGGGAGGATCCTGCCCTGCAGGCATAGGATACACGTTTATCACGTCGGTCACCATTTGGCAAGGCGAGTAGCCGTTGTTGATCACTGAAGTGTAAAGAAAGGGCTTGAATGTAGACCCTGTTTGTCGCTTGCCTTGCTTCACATGGTCATATTTGAAGTACTTGTGATCAATACCCCCCACCCAAGCTTTGATGTGGCCGGTGCTTGGCTCCATGGCCATGAAGCCGGCATGCAGAAAGCGCTTGTAATAGGCTAGTGAGTCATACGAACTCATGATCGTATCAATTTCTCCGGACCAAGAAAACACCCGCATGCTTTTCTTCTTGCGCAAGTAGAATTCTACAGAGTCGGAGTTCTTGCCATATTCACTGATCAACCGCTTGTAGGTTTCTGTTCGCTTAATGGCGGCCTGCAAAAAGCCCTTGAGCTCGGTTCCGTCCTCGTTTATCCAAGGAGCTCTGTTGCCTAGATGTGCTTCAAAAATCCCCTGAAGTCTGGACATGTGCTCGCGCATGGCTTCTTCGGCATATCGCTGCATGCGGCTGTCTATAGTTGTGTAGATCTTCAATCCATCTTCGTACAGGTCGTACCCGTTTTCCTTGCTCCATTCGCGTAGGAAATTGCCGGCTACTGTTCGGAAATAAGGTGCCAAGCCTTCATTTTGATTGTCTACCTGATAATTCAATCCGAGGGGTAAAACTTTGAGAGAGTCGTATGTGGCGCGGTTAATCAAGTCGTACTTGTACACATTGTACAATACCTCTGTTCGTTTGTTCGTTGACCGATCCGGATTCAGGACCGGACTGTAGGCCGTAGGGGCATTCAGCACGCCTACTAGCACCGCCGATTCTTGATAATTGAGTTCTGAGGGGAGCTTGTTGAAGAATGTTTTTGCGGCTACTTTGATGCCATACGAGTTGCTGCCAAACTCGATGGTGTTGAGATACATGGCCAATATTTCTTCTTTGGTGTAGGAGCGCTCCAGTTGGATGGATATAATCCACTCCTTGATTTTTGTGATGACTGCACCCACTTTCGGAATCCGGTAAATACCCCCGCGGTTGTCGGTATTCGTTTTGTATAAGTTCTCGGCTAGCTGCATGGTGAGCGTGCTTCCTCCGCCTTGCACCCCCAATGTAGCCGCCGCTCGTAACAAGCCCCTTAGATCAATGCCCGAATGATTTTTGAATCGGATGTCCTCCGTCACCAACAAGGTATTGATGAGTTCAGGTGAAAGTTCATCATAACTCACCGGGGTTCTATTTTCTCTGAAATATTTACCGAGCGTCACGCCATCTGCACTGATCAACTCTGAGCTGAGGTTTGGATTGGGTCTTTCTAATTGATCCAGACTGGGCAAACCGCCAAACCAGCCGAATGTATTGTTTTTCACCATGGCCACCGAAGTGATCACGCCCAAAAACCCAACGGCTGTGGTAATCCAAATAATGCGAATGATGCGTTTGACTTTCTCCGGGCTTATCATGGGTAATTTTTTTCGAAAAAGGCTTTGTACGAATCTATGTCTTTTGTCTTGTACATCAGATCAAAGTTGTCCTCAGTGATCACAAAAATAGAGTGAAGCACACCTTTGAATATGCCCATAGTGTCTCGATATGTTTGAAAAGAGGTAAAAGCCTCTGAGGCGGCCGCTTTGGAAGGAAGATTATTGATCAAGGCAACCGAGTGTTCTTCTGATAGTAGCAGGTTGCCGAATTTCAACGATGTGTTGTTTGCTTTAATGAAGCCATTGAACAGGTCAGCGGCCAGTTTACCGTTGGCATCAGAGGGAGGGTAGATCAATATCAGGTAGTGTGTCTGCTCGAAGAAAGGCACGTATTTCGCCTTGCTGCTGGTGTAAAGATTTGCTTGGTACTCGTCTGTGCTTCTGATCAAATCTTGAACGTACGGAATCAGCTCGCTTTCGGAGTAGGTTTTCACAAAATTGTCAAGTTCAAATTGGTATTTGTATTGACCTTCCAGATAACCGATGTTCAGGATTCGAAGCAGTTGCACATTGTCACTGAACTCATTGTTGGGGTGAATGCGTATCACACTATCCAGTAGGGCGAGTGAAGGGGCGTAGTTGCCGGCTTTGTACCAAGCGTATGCCTTCTTGTACACTGATTGCAATTGCACGGTTGCGGCAAATGTTTCCTCGCGATAGTTCGGGTTCCCCACGAGTTTGGCATACACGGATTCAGGATGCTCGGTAAGCAGGCGATTGGCAGCTAAGCGTCTCAGATCGGGATTGGTATCCGCGTGGAGCAAATAAAGCTGATAGAGCACTTCGGGCTCATAGTGCGATTTTGGAAAGCGCGCAAGCAGGTTATCAAACGTCTCAATGGCATTGCCTTTTTCCTCGAGTTTGAAATTATAAATGTTGCCCAGTGCATACATGGCCTCTAATATTTCAAGATGCAGTTTTGCCTTTTGCTCGTCGGTGGTAGGCACGGCAGCTATTAGCGCTTGCATCTTTTCGTTATTAGATACTTGCGTCGTGTTGGTTTCGGCTGGCGTCTCTTTGGATTGAGCAACAGGCCGCTCCACTTGCTCCGCGAAATTGGTCACGATCTTCACTGACCGTCTCCAATTGTCCTCCAAAGGCCGATTTTTCCACCTTCTTTGAAAGGCCGTTGTGCCGCGGCTCACGGAGGTAGGATTGGCGAAGTACCAGCCCACATCACTCCCCGTGCTGATCAGTGTCCCTTGATTCTTGTCAAAATTCACTCGCTTCTGTGCGGCAGCTGTTACCTGCTTTTCCTGCTTTATTTTTTGCTCGGCTGACTGTATGGAATCCTTGGATACCAAGTTGAGTGCCCATGCTTCTATTTCATTGGGGGGCAATTTGGCTATATTCAGCAGGCTGTCGTTGGTGCGGATGATGAGCAGGTGCTTCACGAATTCGGTTAATATTTCCTGCCTCATTTTAATGGCCCCATAGTTTTCTTCGTCCTTGGGCAAGGTGTTTACCGTGCTGTCATAGTAGCTCTTCGCCAGTTCAAATTGCTTCAACGAATCGTAGTGGATCCGTGCCAAGCTGAGATACGAAAGCCCTTTTTGACGCTCATTCTTCTGACTCACGCGTACCGATGTTTTGAAATTGGCTATGGCCAAATCAAGGTTGCCATTCTTCTGTTCGAACAGGCCCATTTCGTAATAAATTTTGTCGTTATACTCCACATTTTTCCTGTCGCGTAGGAGGCGTTTGAAATACTTGCGCACCGTTTTTACATCTCGCCCTTCAGACTTCTGTGTCACTTGAGCCATATTGAGCTTGGTGAAAAATGCCAGCTCGTAGGTTGGGCTGTTGCGAAGCGATTTTTCGTAGTAATAATAAGCCGACGCATCGAATCCCAATTGCTGATACACCTGTCCCAAGATGAACTGAATGCGCGCCTTGTCTCGGCTATATGATTGTAATTCCTCTGCTTTGGCCAAGTTTTCCACCAGCTTGTCCAGATCTCCCCGCTCTTGATACACAAAGGCCTGATTGAGATAGTAGAGGTGTTGATTCTTAGGATTCATTTCCTCTTTCTTCAGGTAATCAATAACCGCCACTGCATTGTTGAACTCTTTATTCACGGCAAACACGCGCATCAGGTGGATGAGCGCTTCGTGCCGATCGTCGGGATTCTTGCTTTTGGTGTTTACGTACTTGAACGTTTCAATCGCATCCTGAATCTCCAAACCGTAATACCGCGCCTTGCCCACCAAAATGTACGTCGGGTATTCCCACTTCGATCCGGGATGGCGCTGGATGGCCAACGATCCTTTCTCGATGCAGTCTTGTAGTTTTTCTTTCCATCCCGATGACTTCACCGAATCAAACGGAGCGTAAATAGGTAATATTCGGTTGTAATTCCACTGGTATGTGTCGTACAAATCAGCCTCTATGGCTTTGATGTGTTCATTGGCAATGAAATGCGCGTTGTAATGAGCCGTGAGATCGTGATAAGCTATGTTCAGTGGTGTACTCCGGTTCGGGGCACATCCATCGATAATTACTATCGCGAATAGGAGTATAAAGAGGAGGTTTTTCACGTCAATTTACGATCTCGTGTTCGAGATTCAACGTTATACGGTTTCTGAATCTTGTAAAGATACCAACTATCCTTTTCAATATATTTGCCGCTAGAATTTTAACAATTGAGTGCGAAGAAAACATTTTCTAATTGGCTGACCACCAAATATCTCCTGATCGTTCGTAATGAGGAGAATTTTGCCGAGAAACACACCTATAGCTTCAATTATGCCCGGTTGATCTTGATCGGGGTGTTGTTCTTTTTGGTGACACTCCTCCTTTCCATTTTCCTCGTGCGCACCATCTTGGAGCAGTGGCTTGATCCCCGCTACACACAGCGAGAAGCCAAGCGTCAACTCATCGAAATGCGCGTGGGGATGGATTCGTTGAAGTACCAATTAACAAGTCGCGACATTTATATTCAAAACCTCCAGACGATTCTTTCCGGTGGCCTCACCGAGGCGCAGATCGACAGCATGACAGCTCCTGAATTGCGCTCGGATGCCGTGCTCGACGAGCGATTGGAGCCCATCGATTCGGTCTTTAGGTCGCAGTTTGAGCAATCGGGTCTTTCGGAGGTTTCTTTCGAAAACCGCTCCTTTTCCAACGAGTTCAGGTCGCTTTACCTCTTCAATCCCATGGACGGAGTGGTGTCCGATCACTACAATCCAAAAAAGGATCATTACGGGGTGGATATAGTGGCCAAGGAAAATGAACCCGTCAAGGCGGTGGCCGATGGTATCGTGGTACTGTCCTCTTGGACCCTGGATGGCGGCCATGTAATCGGCATTCAGCATCGGGGTGGTTTGCTCTCGGTGTATAAGCATAATTCGGAGTTGTTGAAAAACGTTGGTAGTTTTGTCTCCGGAGGTGAGATCATAGCGATCGTGGGCAACTCGGGTGAAATGACCAGCGGCCCCCATCTTCATTTTGAGCTATGGCATAGCGGTGCACCTGTGAACCCTGAGGAATATATAGGATTTTAAAAAAAGTGAAAACCATGTTTAAATCAGAGACGAAAGTGGCAGCAGACGAAGTAAGCAATTCGAACATCATCGGCAAGGGAACAACCTTGGTAGGTGATCTGGAAACCTTTGGCAACCTACGCATAGAAGGCAAGGTGAAAGGGAACATAAAAAGCAAATCAAAAGTGGCGTGCGGATCATCGTCAGAAATTGACGGAAGCGTGTTAGCACAAAATGCCGAAATCGCCGGGCATGTGACGGGTACGGTAGAAATCTCCGAGACCTTAGTTTTGCGTGATTCGGCCGTAATAGACGGAGACATCATAGCCAACAAACTCCTGGTGGAATCTGGAGCCATCTTCAACGGCAATTGCAAAATGGGAGTGAAGAGTAAAGAAATCCACATTGGCCAAGCCGAAACCTACCTCAAAGCCCATTCCTGAAAAGGATCCTAAGGGCTTCATGCGCTTTTACAGCCTGGCGTTTGAGCTGGTGATTATGAATGTGAGCCTTATCCTTGGTGGCTTTTTAGCCGATCGCTATTTACAGACCAGTCCCTTGCTCATCCTGATCGGCACCCTTTTGGCTATGGCCGGCACTATTTGGCTTTTATTAAAATCACTGAAATGAAGAAGTGGTGGCCCTTGATTTTACTGACATTGCTGCTCATTGGCATAGATGTCCTTTGGAGCGATCGATTGGGATTGCATGAAGCTTTCCGCTTAATGGCCGTATACTTTGCGGTGCAAACGGCGGTCATGTTTAGGTTAGATCAATACGCCAAGGATGAGTGGAAAATCCAAATGGCATTGGTGAAGATGGCTGTTCGGATGCTGGCGGCCATGGTATTCGCCCTCATTTTGATTCTTTCCTATGAAAATCACTTCGGGCTAGTCGTCCAGTTTTTCGGCCTGTATTTGACTTTCATGATCTTTGAAATAACTACTTCATTGGCTAACTTGCGGCGGAATTAAGGCACGCACGTTAACCTAATGAAAAGAAGCCCCAGCTTGACGCACTCTAACTTTCTGAAGATCAATACGTTCTTGATCACCCTTTTCTTGCTTATCAGCGCTCCGTCGTGGGCCGGTGGCAGTGCAGTAGAAGGCGGAGAAAAGGAAGGGTTCAACCCAAGTGAGTTTATCGGGCACCACATCAGCGATTCGCACGTGTGGGAGATCTACCACGGCTTCATGGTGCACTTGCCGATCATTATTTATTCAGAAGAAAAGGGGTTTGACATTTTTTCGTCAGCCAATTTTTACAACGAACATCACGAGCTTGTACCTTACAAAGGCTATGTCATGCACCACGAGCATATCACGCTAGCGAGCGGTGCGGGCGTATTCGACATTTCCATTACCAAGAACGTCCTTTTCCTCCTTCTCAATGCCACCCTGCTCATCTTCCTTTTCTCTGCTGTGGCAAGAGGATACACTAAAAATGCCGGTCGCGCCCCGAAAGGGATTCAGGCATTCTTCGAACCGCTGATCGTTTTCATCCGTGACGACATAGCCAAGGAAAACATAGGCCCCAAGCATGAGCGGTATTTGCCCTTCTTGCTCACCGTCTTCTTTTTTATTTGGTTTGGAAACTTGCTCGGCTTGCTGCCGGGTGCGGCCAATCTTACAGGAAACATCGCGGTGACATTGGTGCTTGCCAGTATCACACTCATCATCACGTTAGTGTCCGGACGTAGCACCTATTGGTTGCACATCGTAGATCCGCTGGGTAAATCAATGCCCTGGGGAGGTAAGTTTTTGTTGTATTTGATTCTGTGGCCGGTGGAAATCATCGGGATCTTCACTAAGCCCTTTTCGCTGATGATCCGATTGTTTGCCAACATCACTGCCGGACACATTTTGATATTGAGTATTTTAAGTTTGGCTTTCATTTTCGAAAGTGTGTTGATCGGAGTTGTGGGCGCCACATTCGCCACAGCCATGAACATGCTGGAGCTTTTTGTAGCCATCTTGCAAGCATACGTTTTCACGCTTCTTTCGGCCATGTATTTTGGACAAGCCGTAGAGGAGCACCACCATTAATTCTTGAAACCCTTTTTTAACTAAATAAATACATACATCATGGGAGCAATTGGAGCAGGTTTAGCAGTATTAGGCGCAGGACTCGGTATCGGTCTTATCGGTAAAGGAGCCACTGAAAGTATTGCACGTCAGCCCGAAGCAGCCAGCAAAATCCAGACAGCTATGATTATCGCAGCAGCCCTTATTGAAGGCGCGGCGCTTTTCGCAGTTGTAGTTGGTTTGTTGGGTGTGTTGGGAGGAAATTAATTCCTAATCAAATCTGGTCATGTCTACATTAGGTAGCATGATCAGATTATTTATTTGATTTAATTAAACTAAGCATATTTTGGAAAATCTAGTAAAGCCCGATGTTGGTCTCATTATATGGCAACTCGTCGTATTTGGGATCGTGTTCATCATCCTCCGACAGTTCGTCTGGAGACCCATTCTCGGTGCGCTGAAAAAGCGCGAATTTGAGATCGAGGATGCCCTGCGTGCGGCCGAAGCTGCCCGTGATGAAATGGAGCAGATCAAGATGGACAATGAGTACTTGCTGTACGAAGCACGCATTGAGCGTGACCAAATGATCAAGGATGCGATCATCGTGGCAAACAAAATAAAAGATGAGGCAAAGGCCGATACATCTAAAATAGCCGACAAGCTCATCTCTGATGCGCGTGCCAGCATCGAAAATGAGAAGAAGGCGGCTATGCAGCAGGTGAAGGAGTTGGTGTCTTCACTTTCGGTAGAGATCGCCGAGAAGATTCTTCGGGAACAACTCAAAGACGGCAAAGCGCAGCGCGAATTGGTGGACACGTACCTCAAAGACTCAAAATTCAACTAATCTATGTCAAATCATAGGATAGCAAGTCGGTACGCAAAACCTCTGTTGGAATTGGCAGTTGAGAAAAAGGCATTGGAAGCCGTAAAGGACGATATGTCCGGATTTGTTGCTCTTTGTGGAGCCAACCGTGACTTTCTCAATATGCTGAGAAGCCCCGTAATTCCACATTTGAAGAAGGGCGCTATCTTGAAGAAAATCTATGATGGCAATGCGCACAAGTTGACCTTGGCTGTGTTTGACATCATCACACGTAAAAACCGTGAAAACCTACTTCCTGAAATAGCTGAAGAATTCCTTGCCCAGTACAATGTGAAAATGGGATTGTTGCATTCCACCGTGACTACCACATTTCCAATTGACGACAAACTGCGAAAGGAGTTTAAGAAAATTGTAAAGGAAGTAACCGGCAGTGAAGCCATCCTCCAAGAGGAAATCAACGAAGAAATAATAGGAGGATTTATCCTCAAAATGGGCGATAGGCAGCTTGACGAAAGTGTGAGCTCCAGCCTAGAAGAAATTAAAGTAAAGTTCAATAAAAATTAAGCCGACAGGCACTTAAACGAAAGACCATGGCAGATGTAAGACCAGATGAAGTTTCAGCGATACTGCGAGAGCAACTATCCAATTTTCGGACTGAAACGGAACTAGAGAATATTGGAACAGTACTTCAGGTAGGTGACGGGGTGGCACGTATTTACGGGCTGTCACGCGCTCAAGCCGGAGAACTTTTGGAGTTTAACAATGGCCTGCGCGCGCTGGTACTGAACCTTGAAGAAGATAACGTGGGAGCCGTGCTCTTGGGTGATTCCGGCTCTGTGAAGGAAGGCGATACCGTGAAGTCTACCGGGTTGATCGGTTCTATCAAAGTGGGTGACGGCATGTGCGGTCGGGTGGTGGACACACTTGGCTTGCCCATCGACGGAAAAGGCCCTATCCAAGGGGAATTGTTTGAAATGCCCTTGGAGCGCAAAGCCCCGGGTGTAATCTACCGCCAGCCGGTATCTGAGCCGTTGCAGACAGGTATCAAAGCGATTGACTCCATGATTCCGATCGGAAGAGGTCAGCGTGAGTTGGTGATTGGTGACAGACAGACCGGTAAGACTGCTGTGGTTATCGATACCATCATCAACCAAAAAGAATTTTACGATAAAGGACAGCCGGTATATTGTATCTACGTGGCTATAGGACAAAAGGCATCAACAGTAGCGGGTATTCAAGCTGCTTTGCAGAAGGCAGGTGCGATGGCCTATACGGTGATCGTAAATGCTTCTGCAGCTGATCCCGCTCCTATGCAATTCTTTGCGCCGTTCACCGGTGCGGCCATCGGCGAGTTCTTCCGTGATACTGGACGAGCTGCACTTGTGGTATATGATGACCTTTCGAAGCAGGCTGTGTCATACCGCGAAGTTTCATTGCTCCTAAGAAGACCTCCGGGACGTGAGGCTTATCCGGGTGATGTATTCTATCTGCATTCACGTCTGCTCGAAAGAGCAGCGAAAATCATCGGTGACGACAAGATTGCGGCCCAGATGAACGACTTACCGGATTCCTTAAAAGGTAAGGTAAAAGGTGGTGGGTCATTGACAGCTCTTCCGATCATCGAAACACAGGCTGGTGACGTGTCAGCGTACATCCCAACCAACGTGATCTCTATCACCGATGGACAGATATTCTTGGAAACCAACTTGTTCAACTCCGGTATCCGTCCGGCGATCAACGTAGGTATCTCGGTATCACGAGTGGGTGGTGCTGCACAGATCAAATCCATGAAGAAAGTGGCAGGTACATTGAAACTCGATCAGGCTCAGTTCCGCGAATTGGAAGCTTTTGCCAAGTTCGGATCTGATTTGGATGCCGCAACCAAGCGAACCATTGACCGTGGACGTAGAAATCAAGAAATGCTGAAGCAACCGCAATTCTCTCCCGTTACGGTGGAAGATCAGGTGGCCATCATTTATGCTTGTACCAAAGGTTTCTTAGACAAAATACCTGAAACGAAGGTGAAGGAATTTGAGAAGAAATATTTGGCGACACTTAATGCCTCTCATAGAGGAACATTGGATGAGTTGAAGGCCGGCAAATTGACCGAGGAAGGCATTGCTATCATGGAGCGTGTAGCGAAGGATTTAGCTAGAGATTATACAGAAGCATAATGGCAAACCTGAAAGAAGTAAAGAACCGGATCAAATCGGTGACCTCCACGCAGCAGATCACCAAAGCCATGAAAATGGTGGCGGCTGCTAAGTTGCGCAGGGCACAGGATGCCATTTTGCAAATGCGGCCGTATGCTCAGAAGCTTACTTCGATCATTAATAATGTGTCGTCCACTTCTGACGAAGGAACGACTACACCGTATGCGGAGGTTCGCGAGATCAACAGCGTACTTATCGTAGTTGCTAGTTCAGATCGTGGGTTGTGTGGGGGCTTCAACAGCAGTTCGTTCAAGCATGCCAAGGTCGTCATTGCTGAGAAGTATGCCGGATTGGATGTCACCATTATGCCGATTGGCAAGAAGGCCTACGAACATTTCAAGAAGCGTGGCTACAGGTTGATCGCGGATCACTCCCGATTGTTCGAGAAATTGAATTTTGACGGTGCAAGAGCGGCTGCCGAGCATGCCATGAAAGGTTTCGAAACTAAGCAGTTTGATGTGGTGGAGATTGTTTACAACGAGTTTAAAAACGTAGCTACACAGGTAGTGCAGAATGAACAGTTTTTGCCCATCAAGCAGGTAGCAACAGAAGGTGCTAATGCAACGGAGGACTATATTTTTCAGCCTAACAGAGAGGAAATTTTCACGCAGATCATTCCGAATTCGTTGAAGATTCAATTCTACAAGACCTTGTTGGAATCAAATGCGTCTGAACACGGCGCACGAATGACGGCTATGGACAAGGCAACTGAAAATGCAGATGAATTGCTCAAGGAGTTGCGATTGACGTATAACCGTACACGACAGGCGGCTATCACCAAAGAGATTTTGGAAATCGTGGGAGGTGCTGAGGCACTGGCCAAGGGATAATTGAATTCGGGATGATTGCCCGAGCCTATACATACATCAGATGGCTCTCGCTCGATATAGTAGCGGGAGCCGTTTTTGTTTCAGCCTTTTTGAGTCGAGAATTGGGCGTCTCCCTCACCACAGTTGAAAGTGCCTTGCTCGCGCTGGCCGTATGGTCTGTCTATACCATCGATCACCTGCGAGACAGTGCTAAAGGACACTTAACCACTGAACGACGGAAATTTCATTTTCGGAATAGGCGAATGCTGAAGATGCTGTTGGGACTCTCCGTAGCTATAACTGTCGTTTTACTCTGTTTTGTTTCAAATACAGTGCTCTTCTTAGGTTTGGGGTTAGCCGGTTTTGTTGGTGCCTATTTGCTTTTGGCGCAAAGCCTGAAGGGGATGAAGGAATGCGCGGGGGCGCTCTTATATAGTACAGGCATCTTACTCGTGCCGTTCGTGAAAGGGGAACTAAGCGCCGTGCTACCGATTGGCGTGCTACTCTTTTTACTGGCCTTTCTCAATTTGCTCATATACGCCGTATTGGAGCGAGCGGATGATGCGCGGGAGGGATTTCATTCTTTTGTACATCAGTTTGGCGAACGGCCGGCCGGGGTAGTGATTTGGATCACTGCCATTTTAAGCTTTGTCGGAAGCGTGGTGATGTTTTGCTTCGATTACTCCGTTATGCTAGTGCTCTTTTTCGTAGTTGCCACGCTTGTGCATGTGTTGATTTGGCGAGTGGGTTGGTTTCATACGAATGAGCGGTATCGGATCATTGGTGATCTCATTTTTCTGTTCCCGGGAATTCTGTTGCTTTTGGAAAGGGTATGATTGGTACTAATCATAGTGGTCACTTGGGCAGCCAAGCGACTAAGGGAAGTAGAGGGTTCTTTGTATGATTAATTTGATTTAAATTTTTTATCAAGAATCCAAAGAACCGCATTGCAGTAGGGCATAAAACGACCTTGAGCATTTTTGTGGCTGAGACGATTCATTTCCTTTCCAATTTTTGTTCGATTATATCCGATTCGATTTAAAGCAACAATAGCCCCATCCATTGCTGATTTTCTATTACTGACTAGAAAATAACTGTTGAGATTTAACCCAAAATTGTCATTAGGTATTTTTTCTAATGACCGCCATTAGGATTTT
>ERZ1066134.335-NODE-335-length-29094-cov-20.854678_pt1 | contig 29094 bp, 26 predicted proteins | sample MGYA00382781_ERZ1066134 | MGnify/ENA primary metagenome ERZ1066134 (study PRJEB33369, sample SAMEA5778364) | biofilm metagenome | biome: Industrial cooling water; feature: Water cooling tower basin; material: Biofilm | place: United Arab Emirates | collected... | reverse complement strand
TTAACTGGCCATTCGCACCAACTTAAATTCTCTAATGACAATTCTGGGTTTAACTGAAATTTTGGTGTCTGTTGATAACTTTTCGCTATATTTCGAACCATTTAGCATCAATTTTCGTAACTTCGCCTAATACTCTCAAAAAAGTGCTACGCTTCAGAAAAATATTGGCCATCATGCTTTCAGCCCTGGTTCTGCTCAGTTCTACGAGCTTCACCTTCGGGATTCATTTTTGCATGGGTCGCCTTGAAAGCATTGCACTATTGGCAGGGGCAGAACCCTGTGAGATGGCTCAGCAAAAGACGCCCTGCTCCTCCGACTCTCAAGATCTTGATTGCGAACATCAGGAGGTGACTAAAAAAGGTTGCTGTGAAGACCAGACTGTGGTGATAGAAGGCCATGAAGACCTCACTCAGGTGTCCAAAATTGCTGTCCCAGACTTCCAAATGGTTGCCGTGCTTTACGCTGTGGTGTCATTTATTTTCAGCACCACCTCTGTTGATCACTATTCATACAACGATTATTCGTCTCCCCTGATTGAGCGTGATATACCTGTGCTCGTTCAGTCCTTCCTTATTTGATAATTTTATGATTTGATTTTCTGATGATGCGATCGGGCATGATTTGAAAATCAATTTCCTTCGGTTGATGTATTTCCATCAAATCATTGAACCATCATGATCATCAAATTATCAAAACATGCTCAATTCCATAATCAAATTCTTTCTCGAGAATAAGCTCGTTACCGTTCTCGTATTGCTGCTTATTGTAGCCTGGGGCATAGTCACTGCTCCTTTTAACTGGGAGACAAGTTTCCTCCCACGTGACCCGGTTCCGGTGGATGCCATCCCGGACATTGGCGAAAACCAACAAATCGTTTTCACTGAATGGATGGGCCGATCCCCGCAGGATGTGGAAGATCAGATCACCTATCCGCTTACCACTGCCCTACTGGGCTTGCCCGGTGTAAAAAGTGTTCGAAGTAGCTCAGCCTTCGGATTTTCCAGTATTTACATCATTTTCAATGAAGATATAGAGTTTTACTGGAGCCGGTCACGGGTACTGGAAAAGCTCAACTCACTACCGGCTGGATTGCTTCCACCGGATGTACAGCCCAAACTTGGGCCCGATGCTACCGCCCTGGGCCAAGTGTATTGGTACACGCTGGAGGGACGTGACAAAGACGGCAACCCTACCGGAGGTTGGGATTTGCACGAACTTCGTACCATTCAGGACTACTACATCCGCTATGCGCTTACCGCAGTTGAGGGTGTAGCAGAGGTTGCTTCCGTAGGCGGCTATGTAAAAGAATACCAAGTGGATGTCGATCCGGCTGCCCTAAAAGCGCATGGGGTTACGCTCATGGACGTGATGCAAGCCGTTAAAAATTCCAACATTGACGTGGGTGCCAACACCATTGAAGTCAACCGGGTGGATTACTTCGTCAGAGGCCTGGGCTATGTGGAAGAGCTGGCCGACCTGGACAAGGCCGTGGTGAAAGTAACCGACAATGTTCCCATTCGGGTGAAGGATGTGGGCGTGGTTAACATCGGCCCACAGCCCCGCAACATGAGCGGAATCCTGGATAAGTCGGGAGCTGAAGCCGTGGGCGGAGTGGTCATTGCCCGCTATGGCGACAATCCCTTAAAAATCATCAATGTGGTGAAGGAGGAGATCAACAAGATAGCCGACGGCCTTCCGTCCAAAACGCTGGCAGATGGCACGGTTTCTAAAGTAACGATAGTACCCTTCTATGATCGTACCGGGTTGATTTACGAAACCCTTGGCACCTTGTATGAAGCCATCAGCCTGCAAATACTGATCACAATTATTGTGATTATCGTGATGGTGTACAACCTGCGGGCATCCATACTCATTTCCGCCCTGCTACCCCTTGCGGTGCTCATGTGTTTCATTTTCATGAAATATTTTGGTGTAGATGCCAATATTGTTGCCCTGTCAGGGATTGCCATTGCCATTGGCACCATGGTCGACTTGGGTATTATCCTCAATGAAAACATCCTCCGGCACCTGGAAGTCGCCCCGGAAGGCCAGTCTAAACTCAAAACTGTCTATGATGCTACCATAGAGGTAGCTTCTGCTATTGTTACCGCAGTGAGTACTACCATTGTCAGTTTTTTACCGGTGTTCACCTTGCAGGCCGCTGAGGGCAAGCTCTTTGGGCCACTGGCCTACACCAAAACCTTTGCTTTGGTTTCTGCTCTGATATTTACCCTCATCATCATGCCGGCCTTTTCACACTGGATATTCTCCATGAAAAAGGGCAAAGGCAAAACAAGTCTGTACCTGAACTACCTGTTGCTCATTGCCGGCCCGGTGATCGCCTTCACCGTCTGGTCTTGGGCAGGATGGGTGTTGTTTGGTTTCGGTTTGATCAATGTGCTGCTGCATCATTTTCCTGAAAGGTTGGGTAAATACCGTAACTTGATGATGGTAGGTGTTACGGTAGTGGCTGTCTCCTGGCTGCTCACCACCCAGTGGATGCCGCTTGGTGTTTCTAACAGCCTACTGGTCAATTTCCTGTTCATTGCTGTTATTCTGGCCTTCATGCTTGGAGGCTTTGCTCTGTTCCTGCGCCTATACCCCAAAATTCTCATGTGGTGTCTGGATCACAAGGGTCTTTTTCTTATTACTCCGGTAGTCATCATTTTGATAGGGGCCAACGTTTGGCTGGGCTTTGACCGGGTTTTTGGTATCATTCCAAAGACCACAGAAAAACTGGGATGGAACCTGCGGGAAACCTCAGCCTGGGAATCCATGACGGGCGTATTTCCAGGAATGGGTGAAGAGTTCATGCCTTCCCTTAATGAAGGGTCGTTCTTGCTGATGCCCACGTCCATGCCACACTCTGGAATAGAAGTGAACAGGGAGGTGCTCGCCAAACTGGACATGATGGTAACGGCCATTCCCGAAGTGGAAATGGTGGTAGGTAAGGCAGGCCGTGCGGAAACGGCCATTGATCCCGCCCCTATCTCCATGTTTGAAAATACCATCAGCTACAAAAGCGAATATGTCACCGACATCAATGGAACCAAGCAACGCTTTCGGGTGAATGATGATGGTCAGTTTTTGCTTCAAAATGGAGACGTTTATGATCCGGAAACCATGTCGCCTGAGCAAATTGATGTAAAGCAGCTCACCCCTGATCCTGATGGAGAATATTTCCGCCAGTGGCGGGATCACATCAAAACACCGGATGACATTTGGGACGAAATTGTTGGTGTCGTCAATATTCCGGGAGTAACTTCCTCGCCCAAGCTACAGCCCATTGAAACCCGCCTGGTCATGTTGCAAACGGGTATGCGTGCCCCTATGGGCATCAAGGTGTATGGCCCTGATTTGAAGACCATTGAAGAATTCGGCTTGCAACTTGAGAAATACCTGAAAGAAGTGCCATCAGTAAAAAGCGAAGCTGTCTTTGCTGACCGGATTGTGGGTAAACCTTACCTGGAGATTGATATTGACCGGAATCAGATTTCCCGTTACGGATTGAACATCCGGGATGTGCAGGATTATGTGGAAACAGCCATCGGTGGTATGAAGCTGAGCACCACGGTAGAAGGAAGGGAGCGCTTTCCGATAAGGGTACGCTATGCCCGTGAATACCGGGATGACCCTTCATCCATTGAAAACATGCAGGTACCCACACCTTTGGGCAACTACATTCCATTGGGTCAATTGGCAAAAATCACCTATCGCCCCGGACCGGAAATGATCCGTGGAGAGAACAGCTTCCTGGTGGGTTATGTCCTGCTAGATAGAAAAAAAGAGTTTGCTGAAGTGACGGTGGTAGAAGATGCACAGCGTCACCTGCGGTCAAAGATAGATTCCGGAGAACTGGTAGTACCGGCAGGGGTTCGTTACGAATTTTCCGGTAGCTACGAAAACCAGGTGCGGGCTGAGAAGCGATTGGCCATTGTGGTACCACTCTGTCTTATGGCCATCTTCCTGATCCTGTATTTTCAATTCCGAGCCATCTCTACCACCATATTTGTGTTCTCAGGCATTGCCATGGCTTTTTCAGGTGGGTTCATGATGCTCTGGCTGTATAGTCAGGGTTGGTTCATGGACTTTTCGGTCTTTGACACCAATATGAGAGAACTCTTCCAGATGAAAACCTACAACTTGAGTGTAGCCGTATGGGTTGGTTTTATCGCCCTTTTTGGTATCGCCACGGATGATGGAGTGCTTGTTGCTACCTATCTCCAGCAAAGTTTTGAAAAGAAGGAACCGGAAAGCGTAAAAGAAGTACGGCTGGCAGTACTCGAAGCAGGTAAAAAAAGGGTGCTCCCCGCCATGATGACCACCGCCACCACGTTACTGGCTCTCTTGCCTGTGTTAACATCTGCCGGCAGGGGTTCAGATATCATGATCCCGATGGCCATACCGTCATTTGGTGGCATGATCATCGAAATCATCACAGTGCTGCTAGTACCCGTCCTGTATTGTTGGTGGGCAGAGCGTAGGATCAAACGCAATCCCGAAGCTTTACAGAATCTTAAATAGAGGAAGATGAAATCGAGCATATCAACAATACACAGAGGGATGATAATTACGTGCGAGATTCCAAGTGACCGAAGAAAACAGACACAATACACATGAAAAAAATAGCAATCATATTCCTGCTGCTTTTAGCAGTTCAAACCATTGGCTTTTCACAAAGCCTGGATGAATACCTGAAGGTGGCAGCCGAAAACAACCCGGAACTAAAGGCCTATTTCAATGATTACCTGGCCGCTTTGGAAAAAGTGCCGCAGGTGGGTACATTGCCGGATCCGGAGTTGAGCATGGGTTTTTTCATCCGTCCGATGGAACGATTCATGGGCAACCAGCAGGCAGACATTCAACTGATGCAGATGTTCCCGTGGTTTGGGATGCTGAAAACCCAAAAGGATGAAGCCAGCAAAATGGCCTTGGCTCAATTCGAAGTATTTCAGGATGCCAGAAACCGTTTGTTTTTTCAGGTAAAAAACACCTGGTACGAAATGTACCGCCTGGAAGAGGACATCAGGATCACAGAGGAAAACCTAGAAATCCTGAAGCAATATGAGCGGCTGGCACTGATCCGTTTTCAGAGTGCAGGCGTGGGAGGCAGTTCCAGTTCTTCCGGTATGCAGGGGACTTCAAACATGAGCAGTGGTTCATCCACCTCTTCTTCCTCTTCCATGGGAAGCATGGGCGGTGGTATGACCAGCGGTACTTCCGGCAAAACCAGTGCAAAGAGCAATCCTCCGATGAGTTCATCTGCATCTATGGGCGAGGGCAAATCTGGTATGAGTGATGTGCTCAGGGTAAGGATCGAAATCAAGGAGTTGGAAAATACACTGGCGCTACTAAGAGATTCCAGGGTACCACTTGTCGCAGAATTCAACCAACTCCTCAACCGAAATATTGATGAGGTTGTATCAATAGCCGATTCACTGACGGATACAGCACTGCCTTTGGAACGATTGGCCATACTGGACAGCATCACCCAAAACAACCCGATGCTGAAAATGCTGAATGCCGAGGAAGAGGCCTATGAAGCCCAAAAGAAGATGGCCAAACTGGAAGGCAGACCCATGCTTGGAGCTGGATTAAACTATATGCCCTTTAGTCCACGACCTGAAAATGGTATGCTTATGGGTGGCGATGACATGGTGATGCCTATGGTCAGGTTGACCATCCCCATTTACCGCAAAAAGTACAATGCCTTGCAAAAGGAAGCGGAGCTAAGACAATTGGCCGTGCAGCAACGAAGGGAAAACACGGTCAAGCAACTCTCCACAGAATGGTCTGGTGCCATGCGTGACCTAGATGATGCAAACAGGAGAACAAGGCTGTACAGAGAGCAAACTGATTTGGCAAAGCAAACCCTGAACCTGCTGATGACCAGCTACGCTACGGATGGTCGGGATTTCGAGGAAGTGCTACGGATACAACAGCAATTGCTGAATTATCAACTCAAGCTGATCGAAGCAATTGTGGATCAACATACGACAATCGCAGTGCTGGAAAATCTGGAAGGGTCTAATGATTTGATGGTAAAATGATAAATGGTGATACGATGGAAAAACGAAATGAAATATTGGAATTGAGCTTCGAATTTGCCTTGAAGGTCATCGCTTATACAGAAAGACTGGAACATGATCGCAAATACGTAATTGCCAGGCAGTTGCTTAAAAGCGGAACTTCCATAGGAGCAAACATAAGAGAGGCGCAAAACGCCCACAGTCGAAAGGACTTTGTAGCCAAATGCGTCATTGCCATGAAAGAAGCTGATGAGACCGAATATTGGCTTTTGCTTTGTCAAAAAAGTGAAAATTATCCTGAACCAGGTGGGCTGCTTTCGGGGGTTTCATCCCTGAAAAAACTGTTATCAAAGATCATCTCCTCCACAATCAAAAATGCAAAATCATGAAAAAGTTAATTGAAAATAAATACATACTGATAGCTCTTGCTTTGTTAGCCGGGGGACTTATCGGTTGGCTCCTCAAACCATCAACTAATCAATCCGTTGAATCATCAGATCATCAACACACTGAATCATCAGATGAGCAAACATGGACCTGCTCCATGCACCCGCAGATCAGGCAAACGGAACCGGGCCAGTGTCCGATCTGTGGCATGGATTTGATACCTGCAGGCAGTAGAAGCTCATCCGCCTCATCCAGTCCTCTCATGCATGAGATGACACCCGAAGCGGTGGGCATGGCCAATGTCCATACTTCCCTAGTTACAGGTGTATCTCCTGAAGGGGAGCTTTTTCTAACGGGGAAAGTGAAAGCCGATGAACGCCAAGTGGCTTCTGTCACGGCCAAATTTCCGGGACGTATCGAGCAGCTTTTTGTCAATTTCACTGGCCAGGTCGTTCGGCAGGGCGAAAGATTGGCCACCATATATTCACCCGAGTTGGTTACAGCTCAAAAAGAACTTTTGGAGGCCGCTTCTACCAAAGCCTCTTATCGGGAACTTTATGAGGCAGCTAGGGAAAAACTGCGTCTTTGGAAGCTAAATGAAAAGCAAATTGACGCACTCGAAAATTCAGGAAAAGTGCAGAACCAGTTCGATGTGCTGGCCGATAAGAGTGGTATCGTGACTCAGCGCAACATTGCCGTAGGAGACTATGTGAGTACAGGATCGGTTTTGTTTGATATAGTTGATTTGAGCCGGGTCTGGATCATGATTGATGCGTATGAATCCGATCTCCCATTTGTAAAAATAGGTGATGAAGTCAGCTTTACTGCTGCAGGCATTCCCGGAGAAACCTTTAAAGCTAAGATCACCTATATCGACCCAGTGATCAATCCCAATACCCGTGCAGCCTCTGTGAGAGCTGAGACTATCAACAGTAGCGGAGAACTGAGACCTGAGATGTTTATCAATGCACGTATCCGAACCAGCTTGCGCAAAGGGCAATCCGCTCTAGCCATCACCCGCACCGCGCTGCTATGGTCGGGCAAACGCTCCATCGTCTATGTAAAAGTGCCTGATACTGAATTTCCCACCTTCGAAATGCGGGAAATCACCATAGGCCCACGGATGGGTGAAATGTGGCTGGTGGAAGCCGGGCTGGAGGCCGGCGAGGAAATCGTAACCAATGGTGTGTTTGCCATTGATGCTGCTGCCCAGCTTTCCGGCAACTACAGCATGCTCATGCGCCCTGAAACCAAAACGATGGAAGTGCCTCTGGAATTTCGTCAGCAGATGACTGCCATAGCCGATGCGTATTTCAAAGTAAAGAACGCCCTGGTAGAAGACAATTTTCAGAAAGCCCGATCCGGTTTGGCAGAAGTTGAAAATGCGTTGGCAAAAGTGGAAATGCGAAACCTCAAAGGGAAGGCGCATGATCACTGGATGTCCTTGAAGGAACAATTGTCAGGAGCTGTCACCATGATGAAAGAGGCAAAAGACTTGGAAGCCCTTCGTCAGCACTTTGCTATGCTTTCAGAAAACATACTGGAAGTCACCGAGTCCTTCGGCCTAGAAAAAGCCAAAGTGTACAAAGATTTCTGCCCTATGGCATTTGACAACAAAGGGGCTTTTTGGCTCAGTGAATCGGAGGAAATCCTGAACCCTTATTTCGGGGAGGCCATGCTGTCTTGTGGCGAGTTGAAAGAAACTTATTTGAAGGGACAAAAAGTATTCGAAGAAGGAGGTCCTGCCAAGCAAGCAGCCGGTGGCCACAATCATTAAAACCTTAACAAGTAATCTTTAAAATCAAGTCAACATGAAAAACAAACAAAAAACAGTTTTGGTGTTGGGTCTAATGACCCTGTCATTTGCCGGATGTAAAAACGATGATGACATGCCGATGAATGAGACAATTAACATCAATTACCCTGCAGCTTATGTGGTCAATGGGGAGTCTAATTCTATATCCGTAATCAATATGGATACTGATAAGGTGACCGCTACCATTGCACTTGTAGACCAATCCATGTCTGGTGGCGGAGACATGAGCATGGAAATTGCATGGCCGCATCACATTTACCTCAATCCTGCCAAAACCCAATTGTCTATTGGTGTGCCTGGGGCAGATTTGAGTGCCGGACATGCGGGTGGCATGGAAGGCATGATGGGCATGTTTGCCATTGTGAACGCCCTGGATGGGTCTATCACGCACGTGATGGAGCTGGACATGATGAACCACAATGCGGTATTCTCGCCCGATGGAACGGAAATCTGGACTACCCAAATGGATGACATGGGTAAGGTGCTTATCTATGATGCCAGCGATTATTCGCTTAAGTCCACAATAGATGTAGGTGCAGATCCTGCTGAGGTTACTTTCTCTCAAAATGGTCAGGTGGCATTCGTGGCAAATGGAGGTTCAGGTACGGTCACAGCCATTGACCCATCTACAAAGGAAATTTTGGCAACACTGGAGGTAGACGAAGACCCGGTGGGTGCATGGCCCGCTTCAGATGGCAAAATGTATGTGGACAATGAAGCAGGCGAAACCATCTCGGTAATCGATGTAGGCACCTTGGAAGTGGAGGCTACCATAGACCTTGGTTTTATGCCCGGATTTGCAGCATACAATGCCATGAACGAAGAATTGTGGGTAACCGACCCAATGGCCGGTAAAGTACACTTTTGGAACAAAACCGACATTGGCTGGGAGCACGGTGGTGCTTTTGATACAGGCGCAGGTGCGCATGCCATCGCCTTTTCGGGAGATGAGATGAAGGCTTATGTGACCAATCAGGAAGATGCCTCCATATCCGTGGTGAATGCTATGGACCATTCCATCATTAAAAAGCTTAAAGTGGGTTTAAAGCCCAATGGAGTAGTTATTAAAGAGTAAATCAAAACAAAAAGAAAATGAAAAAAACAATGATCATGCTTTGCCTTGCTTTAATAAGCTGGGGAGCAAACGCACAACAAGACCATGCAGCGCATGGCGCACAAGCAAGCCAACAACAGATGGAGCCGATGTTCAAAGACAAAGCATTGGGCACAGCCTACGGGCATTACATCCATTTAAAAAATGTATTGGTGGCATCCGATTTCCAGAAGGCAAAATCTGCCAGCGAAGCTTTAGTGAAAGCGATTCACAGTGTGAAAGGCAGTGATAAAGCCCATACAGAAGCGGCTAAAGTTGCGCAGGCAGGCTCTCTGGAAAACCAGCGCAAGGCGTTCACAGCCCTGAGCAATGAAATGGCTGCTTTGGTAAAAAACGCTGCGCTCACCATGGGCGAAGTGTACCTGGAGTATTGCCCCATGGCCAATGGTAACACCGGGGGCTACTGGCTTTCCAATGAAAAGGAAATCCGCAACCCCTACTTTGGCGACAAAATGCTGAAGTGCGGGAGCGTGAAAGAAACAATCAATTAAAACAAACCAATAGATGAAGCGGAAGGTGTGGGCTTTTTGATACCACTCCTTCCTTTCATGCAGGCACAACCAATGTATCACAATATATCATGAGTAAGCACATCATTTTCATCATCGTATTCCTCGGAGGAATGCTGCTGGCAGCACATGGCCTATTGGCCCAACCTAGTAGTAAGACAGAGCAACGACTTATCCATATCAATGGAAAAGGGGAAGTATTGGATGACCGTGGCACCAAGCTCGGCTACATCAGCAAAGAAGACATTGTTTTTAACAACCAAGGTCAAAAACTAGGCTTCATCAAAGGCGGTAAAGTATATGACGCTGAAGGCAATTCCCTAGGAAAAGCCAAAAAGGATGGTCGCTATTACAACAATGATGGAGTCTTCATTTTGAGTACCAAAACGATTGGAGATAAATGCGAAATTCTGGATCCGGAAGGCCACAGGAAAGGTACGGTGCATAAAAACTATAAGCTTCATGCGTGCGCTACACACTGTTTCTTTTTGGAGCCAGAAAAGAAAAAAGAGGAAGATAAGTAAAAAGTAAAGCCCTGTTGGAGAGTGGCTATTGTGCAGGTGTGGCCTTGCATACCACCCTGCCGCCACTCTTCCATCAGGCACTAAAAACGGAAAAACCATGAAGAAGAAAAGCAACAAAGAAAACCCCAAGTCAACCAACAGAAACATGGTGTATGCCTACCTAACGGTAGCTGCTGTGGTAGTGCTGACAACAGGCCTGGTGTATTGGCTCAACTATTACCAGCAAAGACCGACAACCGATCCAAGCACCGTGGAAGTTCAGCAACCGGTGGATCCCAGTCTGGTGTGCATGGTAAACAATGCCTATATGGGCAAGCCGCAAATCCCCGTACCTGTCAATGGCAAAACCTATTATGGTTGCTGTGAAATGTGCGTGGACAAGCTCAACAACATTGAAAGCGCAAGAATCGCCACCGACCCGTTTAGTGGTAATCCGGTAGATAAATCAGAAGCATTTATAGTAGTGACTAACCCGCAAGGCGCAGTTGCCTATTTCGAATCAGAGGCTAATTACATCGCATTTATGAAAAATTAAAAACAATCCTTTAACCCTTAATCTATGAAATTGAAACTATTCTTTTTAGGCCTTGCCGCCATAGTGGCCATCAAGACCCAAGCGCAACAACCGAGTGAAGTTGAAGCGGTAAAACAGATACTGCAATCTTACAAGCAAGCCATTGAAAGCCTTGATACAACTGGCACAGGCAATTTATTTGTATCGAATTCCATTGTTATTGAATCAGGCAAAATTGAAGGTCGATATCAGGACTACCTGGCCAACCACTTGGGCCCAGAGCTCCATCACTTTGAATCATTTAAGTTTAGTGACTATGAAGTAGCCATTGAAGTCGCTTTGCCATTCGCTTTTGCCACTGAAACTTACAAATACACCATTGTGCTAAGCAAGGATAAATCAGTTATTGAACGAACAGGGGTGGCCTCCACTATTTTGAAAAAAGAAAACGGTCAATGGAAAATATGGCAAACCCATACCTCTGCAAGAACCCCAAAGACCAGTCATTAATCATTAAAATAAAACAATAATGAAAAATTTCCTAAAAACAGTTGTTTTGATTCTATTCACTACAGCAAGCGTTGCGGCCCACGATGGCCACAAAAGCAAACAAGACAGCACCATCCAATCAGCCGATTCGGTGGTGAACACCCAGGCTAACGAAGTGGAGCACAATAAGCACAGCCACGAAAATGAGGCTGAAAGCCACGAGGCGCATCAGCACGATGCACACAACGAAAAAAAGGTCACCGCTGATTTAGCTGATTTTCCCACTATCCATCCACTGATTGTCCATTTCGCTATCGTATTACTGATTGTGGGAGCCATATTAGCGGTAGTCAACATCTATTTTATCAAACGAGAATTGGCCTGGACAGCTTTTGCCCTGGTGCTGGTAGGATTTGTAGCTGCCTATTTGGCCGGCCGCAATTTTCACCCTCACACACACGGTCTCACCGAACATGCAAAGCTAGTACTCGAGCAACACGACTTATGGGCTGACTGGACAATCAATCTTGGGTTTATCGGCTTGATTTTGCAAGGTATCAACCTATTTATTTTCAAGTCGAAAAGATGGGCAATGGCCATCGTGGCAGTGGTGCTTCTGAGTGCTGGCTTTTCCGTGGCACAGGCAGGGCATTATGGGGCACAGTTGGTACACATTGAGGGTGTGGGCCCACAGGGTAAATTTCTGGAACTGGAGCATGGGCACTAACAGGCTGAATAGCCTGAAATCAATAAGTATGCTTGGGTTATTTTTTGATTCGGTACTTACCTGCCCGGTCTGTGGTCAAAAGCAGGTTTGCAGCATACCTCATGATGAACGCCTGGAAAGCCTCTATTTTGAAGAGTACGAATGCGTGATCTCGGTACCCGATGATCAATGCCGCCTTTTCTATGCATTCGGCTCGCGCAAAGGCAATCTATCAGGGGCGGGAAAAATTAGAGCAAAAACAAATGACTGAAAAATGAAGGATCATGTGCATAAAACTGAGAAGAAATACATCCCCGCACTGGGGTATGATTTTCTTACCGGCTGGTACGATGCTACCATACGCATCACCATGCCGGAAAAGAAATTTAGAAACGAGTTAATTGACCGTTTAAACCCCGAAACTCACGAGCAAATTTTCGAATTTGGTTATGGTACAGGAGCCAATCTTGCGATTGCCTCTTCACGTTCTGCCAACACTTCATTTTTCGGATTGGACATTGATCCGAAAGTCAGGGAGATCGCCTATTCCAAACTCAAATACATAACCCGTGTTGATCTCCAACTCTACAACGGGGGCATTTTTCCATATGCTGATGCTGTTTTTGACAAGGCCTATAGTTGTCTTGTATTTCACCAATTGGATGATGAAACCAAAGCACATTGTTTCAAGGAAATCTACCGTGTCCTGAAACCAAGCGGCAAGCTCATCATAGGCGATTGGGGCAAAGCAAAATCACCATGGATGCGCACTGTTTTCTACACAGTTCAGCTATTGGATGGCTTTAAAACCACCAATGCAAATATTCGGGGACTCCTGCCCGATTTTATACGAAATGCAGGCTTTTCAGAAGTATCCGAGACAGGTAGCCTTAATACCTGCATTGGTACTTTTTGCTATTACGAAGGCATTAAACAGAAATAATAATCCATTTAAAACACAGGAAACATGAAAAAGTCAATTTTAACAATCGCTATCCTGATTTCAGGATTTTTAGTTGCTACCGTGCTCGTTACCGGCTGTGGCAGCAAAAAAGAACAAAACAAAGAGGCCCATGAACACACAGAAGGCGGCACTTCCGGGCAGCACCACGATGAAATGGAAATGGATACCACAGAAATGCACGACATGCACTCCACACAGATGGCGTATGCCTGCCCTATGCATCCGGAAGTAACCGGTAAAGAGGGAGACAAGTGCTCGAAGTGCGGTATGAAGCTCGAACCGGTAAAAGAGCACAAAGACGATCATGAACATTAAAAAACCGATTCGAAGCAAACTTCTATTGTCCACGTTGGCATGTATGCTGCTTACCGTTGTAGCATACATGCCTTTGCTGGCTCAGCATAACAACATACACGATATAAACCCCACGGCTTTAGGCAAGCGCGTGGAGTATGATCTCTACATCGACCACCTGATGGTAAACTATACCGGTAAAGAAAAAATGGGCATGGCTATAAACAGAGGCAAACCCGGGCCGGGTGCTACACTCCAACGAGGGCGAACGGATAGATTCAAATACTAAGTAACAGCAACCCCTCAATTCGCATGCTGTCATTACCGGCCATCATAAAAACGTACAAGCACGATCCGGCTTCGGTTTACAACACCTGGTTCATTGGCAACGAAGAGAGATTGAAAGCATTTCGGTCTATCAAACGGGGTGTACTTCAAGTCATCGAAGATATTAAAAGCGAGAAATTTGGAAATGACTTCAAGGGATCATCGCTCGAATTTGTCTTAACAGCCATCACAGAACAAAAACAGGTGTTTGAAGGAGCTGCCCATCCTTTTTATTGGAAACCTAAAATGCGCATACCGGATATTTACGAAAATCAAACCAACAAAAAAGCATTCGGCCAATTTCTGGAAAATTGTTTTTATGCTACCAGGGAAGACCAACTTATCCGGGAGATCATCAAGCTCAATGAATTAAAAATAAAAGGTCTTGGGCCTGCTGTAGCGAGCATTTTATATTTTCTGCATCCTACGCTCATGCCACCCTTCAACACGGCAATTGTGAATGGCTTCAATTATTTATTCCGTGATAATAAGAAGTTAGGCAGTTGGACAGAATACTTAAAAATGCGCGAAGTGATTCTCAAGACCAATGATGACAATAAAAGTATTCTTTCCAATGATCTCGGGGCAATAGCTGGGCTGCTCTATGAAGTTGGTATGCGTAATATTATTATTGAAGGACAGGTAATAGCGGAGGAGGAGAAAATCAAACTTTTGAAACAGTATGACAAGCGCCACAAAGAAGTGTTGGACGAGAAGCATGAAGAAGACCTTCACACCGAAATGCAATTCCATTTACTGAAAGTCGGCAAAGCGCTGGGCTACGACCCTATCACTGCTAACAACGACAGAAGCAAATGTTACGGGGAGATAAATTTTTCATTCATCAGTCTTGATCAGTTTCCCACCCTGAATATTGATAAAGATACACTAAGCACCATACAATTGATCGATGTGATCTGGTTTGAAAAGGGCTCCAATAAAGTAGTATGTGCCTTCGAAGTTGAAAAAAGTACCTCTATCTACTCGGGTATTCTTCGATTAAGTGACCTGGCGTTTTCGTTACCGGATCACAGTTCATCCCTATTCATTATTATTCCTGACAAGCGTGAAAAGGATGTGCTTCTTCAACTGAGCAGGCCATCGATCAAGAAAAGTCAGGTACTTATAAAATATATTCTTTTTTCAGACTTACGGGAGCACTGTGATGCTCTTTGCAAGTTTGGCGACAGTCACATGATCTTAGAAAAAATTGCTAAAACAATTTCCTAACAACCTAAAATAAATACGATGAAAATGACGACTTTAACATTTACTGTTTGTAATATTCAATTACTTATTTTTCTGGTTCTTATTACTTCTTGTAGCAGCAAAAAAGAACAAAACAAAGAGGCCCATGAACACACTGAAGGTGGCACTTCCGGGCAGCATCGCGATGAAATGGAAATGGATTCCACAGAAATGCACGGCATGGACGCCACACACATGGCCTATGCCTGCCCCATGCACCCGGAGGTGACCGGTAAAGAGAGCGACAAGTGCCCGAAGTGCGGTATGAATTTAGAACCAGTAAAAAAATCTGACAGTACGGAACATGAGCAATGAAAAATGAACAGCTGGATGTGCTCAAGGTTCGTCCTTCGGCACATCCTATCTGAGAAAGTAGAAAGTTAAAGAGTAATTCATCTAATAAAACGAACCTGATGTCAAAGTCAATATTCTCCGCGGCAATGGTAACGGCATTCATGCTTGCCCTCCACACCCTGTCTGCGCAACATCATAACACAACCGGTGAAAAAAATAGTGCACCGGGCAAGCGCGTGGAGTATGATCTCTACATCGACCACCTGATGGTAAACTATACCGGTAAAGAAAAAATGGGCATGGCTATAAACGGAGGCATACCCGGGCCGGTGCTTCATTTCAACGAAGGCGACACAGCCATCATTCGCGTGCATAACAAACTGAAGAACGAAGAAACATCCATTCACTGGCACGGCTTGCTGCTGCCCAACGAAGAAGACGGTGTACCCTACCTGACTACCGCACCCATTAAAGCAGGCCAGACACACCTATTTAAATTTCCGCTTATCCAAACGGGAACATACTGGTACCACTCGCACACCATGCTGCAGGAGCAATCCGGTATCTATGGCTCCATAGTCATTCATCCAAGAGGCTGGAACGAATCGACCGCTATGAAAGAGCATGTGATTATGCTCAGCGACTGGACGGACGAAAACCCGCACGAAGTGTTACGCAATTTGAAGCGCGGCATTGACTACTATGCAGTCAAAAGAAATTCCGTTCAAAGCTGGGGCGAGGCACTCGCAAAAGGATATTTGAAAGACCGTGCCAAAACCGAGTGGATGCGCATGCCCGCCATGGACATATCGGATGTCTACTACAACCGCTTCTTCATCAACGGAAAATCGGATCATGTTTTTGCCGGTGTGAAGCCGGGCGATTCCCTGCGCCTGCGCATCATCAACGGTAGTGCATCGTCATACCAGTGGGTGCAATATGCCGGTGGCAAAATGAAAGTGGTGGCCGCTGATGGCCTTGCCGTGCTGCCGGTTGAGGTGGATAAGATATTAGTGGCCATTGCCGAAACCTACGATGTAGAAATAAAAATCCCCGATGATGGCATGGCATACGAATTCCGCGCGACTGCACAGGATATTTCCGGCTATGCCTCGCTTTATTTTGGAAACGGCATGAAAATGAGCGCACCTGCATTGCCCAAACCCGATTACTTTGCCATGATGCGCGACATGAACAATATGGGCAACATGGCGGGCATGGACATGAGCAACATGAAAGGAATGAAAATGGAAGGCGAACACAAAGGTCATGACATGGGCAATATGAAGATGGAAAACATGGATATGAAGACGGACTCTTCTATGAAAGACATGCCCATGGATACTTCCATGATGAACATGGAAATGGATACCACATCCATGAAAGAAATGAACATGGATACCATGAATATGCAAGACACCCCTATGAGCAACATGGATATGTCGAAAATGGACATGGGCAATATGACGATGGGCGATCAAAGTGAAGTCACCTTAACCTACGACATGCTCCGCTCCCCAACACCAACCGTCTTGAACGATCAACTGCCCATGCGCGAAATCAAACTCAACCTTACCGGCAACATGATTCGCTACGTGTGGTCGTTCGATGACAAAACCTTATCTCAATCCGATAAAATTCTGATCCGCAAAGGAGAAAATGTGCGAATGATTTTAGTGAACAACACCATGATGCGCCACCCGCTGCATTTGCACGGTCATTTCTTTCGTTTCCTCAATGCGCAAGGCGAATACGCGCCCATGAAACACACCTTCGACATTGCCCCGATGGAAACCGTTACGATTGAGTTTTATGCCAACGAAGAAAAAGACTGGTTTTTCCATTGCCACATTCTCTATCACATGATGGCCGGAATGGCCCGCGTGGTAAGCTATGAAAACTCGCCCCCAAACACGCAGCTCACGCCTAAGGATCAACAGAAAATTTTCAAGGAAGACCGGATGCTCTACTTCTGGGGTCAAACAAAAATTGCATCCGATGCTGTGTTTGGATTTGCCAACATCGTAGGAAATCGCGGAATTCTCGGCACCACTTACCGCGTGAGTTACAAGAATCAATACGAGTTTCAGCCCGACTACCAGCGATTTCTGGACAAGCGCCAGTTTCTTTCGGTTTACTCAGGTGCCGATATACGAAACACAATTCAGGTGGTAGAAAATGGAAAGCAGATTGACCGCAGGGTTGGCGTGTTGGGTGTGCGCTACCTGCTGCCCATGTTTGTGCAATCTGAGTTGCGCGTTGACCACCTGGGGAATGTGCGGTTTCAGCTTGCCCGAAACGATATGCCCGTTACAAGGCGATTAAGGTTAAGCCTGGTGGGCAACACGGATTGGGAGTACAACATTGATTTTGACTATAACATTGCCAAACGATTTTATATTCACGCGTCTTACGATTCGGATTATAAATATGGTGCCGGACTAACCGTATTATGGTGATCCAACAATGCAGATTTAACATAGGATGAAAAGAATACTTGTTCCCACCGATTTTTCAGAATGGCTCAGGCAGTTTGGGCAATTCTCTATAAACCGTAGCAACCATGTCCGCTCCTTTTGAAACAGATTCGAGACGAACAATAAAGTTTATAAAGAGGTGAATGCAATACCCTTTATGCGTATCATTCCCTTTTTGATAAGAGTTTTAAACGGACATTGATTTTATTGCTATTAAATGCCCATGAAAAAAAGTCCTACACAATGGGAATGACTATCTAGGGCATTATATCTGACAAAAAAATCAAATTATAAACAGATGAAATGAAATGGGCATAAGGGTAACCAAAACCAGCCGAAATGAATAAATGGATCGAAAAGCTAAATATTCATTCCCCAATGGTATAGGCTATTCCATGTGGCCGCTGAAAATCAAGATTTATACCCATAAAATCGACATTAAAAATTCCATGTGAGCACCGAAAAATAAACACTATACACATGAAAAAAAACAGAAACTACTACTTCCGCAAAATTCACCGGTATCTGGGATTGTTCATCGGCATTCAATTCATCGGCTGGACTATAAGTGGGCTGTATTTCAGTTGGACGGATATTGATGAAATACACGGAGACCAGTTTCACAAAGAGCATGTCATGGCACACTCCTCAGGCAGTCTGATCAGTCCGGCACAATTGGACTCAACCCTGAACATTTCCTCTATGGAACTACAGTTTGTCAACCACCAACCACACTACTGGATCAACGATAGCTTGCTGTTTGATGCTAAAACCGGAACCCTCAAAAAGGGAGTTTCGGAAACAGAAGCCAAGGCAATTGCCATTGCCCATCTCAACGAGGGGCTGCCAATACTAAAAACCGAATACCTGACCGAAACGGGAAAACATCACGAATTCAGAGGAAGAAGACTCCCGGCCTGGGCCGTACATTTCGACCATCCGGATAAACTGGTGGCCTACATAGACGCATCCAATGGGTCATTTGCAAGCATAAGGCACACCGACTGGCGTTGGTTCGATTTCCTCTGGATGTTCCACACGATGGATTATGCCGGACGGGACAATTTCAACAATTGGCTCTTGCGGACTTTCTCCGTTTTTGGGTTGATTACCGTGGTTTCAGGATTTGTGCTGTATGCCGTTTCTTCTCCGACATTAAGAAAATTAAATACTAAATCTAAACTTAAACACAAATGAAAAATCAATTTTACCTTGTTCTGTTATCTGCCCTTTTGCTGGCTGCTTGCCAGGGCAATAAAAAATCTGAAGACGGCCATGCACACGATCATTCTGAGGCTCAGGTTCCGGCAGAAACGGCTCCTGATTCAAAAAAGAGCATCCCTCAGGAAGCCCACGGACAAGTGGGTGAAGCTCATCTCACGATAAAATACCATTCACCAGCAGCACGGGGCAGGGTCATCTGGGGCGGCCTGGTGCCTTATGATGAAGTTTGGGTAGCAGGCGCCCATAGTGCCACCAGTATTGAAATATCGAATGCGATTCAGGTAGAAGGAACTACCATCCCCAAAGGGAAATATGCCTTCTTCACTATTCCAGGCAAAGAACGGTGGACTCTCATATTGAACAAAAATTGGGAGCAGCATCTGGCAGATGATTACGATCAATCAGAAGATATACTGAGAGTCAATGTAACTCCTGAAACAGGATTGGAACTTTCCGAAAGGCTTACCTATACCATCGAAGATTTAGGAGAAGGAAACGGATCCATCATCATGCAATGGGAAACCCTAAGCGTTTCACTAAACTTTAAAACAGACTAACCCTTAAACTTTTAAAATCATGGAAGATCACAATCACGAACATCAATCGGATAATCAGGAAACCAAATCATCCAATCATCAACATCATGACCACCATGCCATGATGATAGAGGATTTCAAAAAACGATTTTGGATATCCCTGATCCTTACTGTACCTGTGCTGGCCCTTTCACACATGATCCAGCAGTGGCTGGGCTTTGAGCTTTCCTTTTTTGGAGATAAGTATGTGCTGTTCGGGCTTTCTTCCATTATATTTTTTTATGGCGGATGGCCTTTTCTTTCCGGCCTTCGGGATGAGCTGAAAGACAAAAACCCGGGAATGATGACCCTGATTGCAGTTGCTATCACCGTGGCTTATGTGTATAGTACTGCCGTGGTTTTTGGCCTGGAGGGAATGGACTTTTACTGGGAGCTCGCCACCCTGATTGTGATCATGCTGCTGGGGCATTGGATAGAAATGAAATCAGTAATGGGTGCCTCCCGTGCCCTGGAACTCCTTGTGCAAATGATGCCTGCCGAAGCACATTTGGTGCATGGCGAGCATATTATGGATGTGAAAGTAGAAGAGCTAAAGAAAGAAGACATCATCCTGATTAAAGCCAATGAGAAAATCCCGGCAGATGGACATGTGGTGGAAGGCGAAAGCTATCTGGACGAAAGCATGCTCACGGGCGAAAGCAAGCCCGTAAAAAAAGCCAAAGGAGACCAAGTGATTGGAGGATCGGTCAATGGTAGTCAGTCCATTAAAGTGAAAGTAGCCAAAACAGGAAAAGAAAGCTACCTCAACAAAGTAATTGCTTTGGTAGAGGAGGCACAAAAGGCTAAATCCAAAACCCAGAACCTGGCTAATGTAGCAGCTCGCTGGCTCACATTCATTGCCATTGGAGCCGGTACAGGTACACTCATCGTATGGCTTAGCATGGGCAAGCCGTGGGACTTTGCCTTGGAACGCATGGTCACCGTCATGGTCATTTCTTGTCCACATGCGCTAGGCTTGGCCATACCGCTCGTAGTTGCCATCTCCACGGCTGTTTCGGCCGGAAAAGGCCTGCTCATCCGCAACCGCACCGCTTTTGAAAATGCCCGGAAGATTACAGCGATGGTATTTGATAAAACCGGAACGCTTACCGAAGGAAAATTTGGGGTTTCCCGCTACGAAAGTCTGACCGATGATGTGAAGAAAGGGGAAATGCTAGCTTTAGCAGCCTCTCTGGAGCAGCAGTCAGAGCATCCAATAGCGCAAGGGATCGTGAAAGCAGCGAAGGAAGCAGAGCTTACTTTGAAAAAGGTAGAAAATTTTGAATCGCTGACTGCCAAAGGCATTCAAGGCCAGGTCGATGGGAAAAATTGGAAAGTGGTCAGCCCCGGATATCTGAAAGAACACAATATTGACGTACCGCAAAAGGCAGGTTCAGATGCAGCAGAAACGATTGTGTTCATGCTTAGGGAAGAACAGTTGGTTGGGTTCATTGCCCTGGCGGACAAGATCAGGGAAGAAAGCCACAAGGCCATCGAAACGCTCCGTGAGAAAGGGATGAAACTCTACATGGCCACAGGCGACAATGAAAAAACCGCTAAAGCGGTGAGTGAAAAACTGGGATTAGACGGCTATTACAGTGAGGTGCTTCCCCATCAGAAGGTAGAAATCATCGAGAAACTACAGAAGGAAGGCCACTTTGTTGCCATGACAGGCGATGGTGTAAATGATGCTCCGGCACTGGCACAGGCCAATGTGGGCATTGCCGTAGGTTCGGGAACCGATGTAGCTGCCGAAACAGCCGATATCATTCTGGTAAACAGCAATCCAAAAGATATTGCCAACTTGGTGTTATTTGGCAGAGCTACCTACAATAAAATGATCCAGAACCTGGTGTGGGCTACCGGTTACAATGCCGTTGCGCTACCGCTGGCCACAGGCTTTATTCCTGGACTGGTCATCAGCCCTGCTATCGGGGCGGTATTTATGAGCCTCAGTACGATAATAGTAGCCATTAATGCACAATTGCTGAAAAGGAAGATGAAAGATTAATTTCATCAGTAGGATAAAGGAAAGTAGTTACGGTCAGTTCCTGTCTTTGCAATACCCTTAGGCTTTGGGAAAAAGATATAATGGCTAATCCCATGCTCATATTCCAAATATCTTCAAAATTGAAATGGTAAATTGAATGACAAAACGCAGGAACATTGAAAATACTGATCATAGAAGACGAAAAGCAACTGGCAGAAAGTATTATAGACTACTTGGCCGGAGAAAGTTACCTGTGTGAGTTGGCAGAAACATTCGGAGAGGCAATGGACAAAATTCACGGTTATGATTATGATTGTATTTTGCTCGATCTAATGTTGCCGGGAGGGGATGGACTGACTTTATTGGAAGAACTGAAAAAAATGAACAAGCAAGATGGCGTCATCATCATTTCTGCCAAAGACACCCTCGATGATAAGATCAAAGGTCTAAAATTGGGAGCCGATGACTACCTGGCAAAGCCCTTTCACCTTTCTGAACTTGGTGCCCGACTATATTCAGTACTTCGTAGAAAGCAATTCAACAGCTCCAATACAGTAACCATTGATGAACTGGAAATTGACCTCTGGGCTAAGTCAATCACAGTGAACCAACAGCCCTTGATATTGACTAAAAAGGAATATGACCTATTGTTGTTTTTTGTTGGTAACAGGAATAGGATCATTTCAAAAAGTGCCTTGGCCGAACACCTTTCTGGTGACATGGCCGACATGCTGGACAATCACGGTTTTGTATATGCCCATGTGAAAAACCTGAAAAAAAAACTGGCAGATGCGGGGTGTCGAGACTACATCAAAACAGTCTATGGTATGGGTTATAAATGGGAATCATGAAAAAATTACTGAACCAGACACTCATTTATTATTCTGCATTTGCCCTGCTCATGCTTTTGCTGGCCACTCCTTTTTTCTACTGGATGTCTCAAAAGCTTCATATTGATGATGTGGATGAAGCTATTCGGTTGCGTGAAAAAGAATTTCTGACAGAACCAAAGTGGAATGAGCTCTCTGAAGAAGATATTGAAAAATGGAACGAATTTAACAGGGACATCAAAATACTACCAGATACGAGTGGGGTAACGAAAGGGAAAATCATTGATCAGGTATTTTATGATGTGCTGAGCGATGAATGGGAACCTTACAGGGTCTTATATCGGGATATACAAACGGAAGAAAGCAAGTCCGTCTTGATGATCCGGATCAATCTCATAGAATCAGAAGATCTTATGCGGGCCACAGGCGTTATTTTCCTGGCCATTTTAATGATCCTGCTTGTCGGTTTTGTGTTGGTCACACGGGTGGTTTCCGGCAAACTATGGTCTCCATTTTATCAAACCCTTCACCTTATAGAAGCATTTGATATCGAACAGAATAATAAGCCACATTTCCCCGCCACCAAAACCCTCGAATTTTACAAACTCACACAGACACTGGAACGGCTTATCACGGAAAATATCAAGGCTTTTGAAAGGGAGAAGGAATTCACTCAAAATGCTTCGCACGAGTTGCAAACCCCTTTGGCCGTTTTTCAGTCCAAACTGGATATTCTCCTCCAAAACCCAGATCTTACAAAAGAACAGGCAATCATTTTGCAGCAGCTCTATGATGCTTCGGCCAGGCTGTTAAGGATCAACAAAAACCTGCTTTTGTTGTCTAAAATTGAAAATAAGCAATTTTCCCAAACCGAACCCTTGTACCTGGAAACAATGATCGAGGAAGTATTGCCGTATTTTGAAGAACAGGCAGAGGACAAAGCCCTGAATATTGAATGGCAATGCAAAGAAGATGTATCAATCGAGGCAAACAAAGGACTTACTGAAATTCTGGTGAATAACTTAATCATGAATTCCATTCGTCATAATGTTGCCAGTGGGCACATTCATATTGTGTTGGATCGAAATACGCTCATTATAAAAAACTCCGGAATCCCTGAACCACTTGATGAACAAAATATTTTTCAGCGGTTTTCCAGGGGAACTCGTCATTCCCATAGTTCAGGTCTGGGACTTGCCATTGTCAAAAAGATAGCCGAACTGAACCACTGGCAGGTAGCTTATAATTTTGAAAATAACGAGCATATTTTTTCTGTGACCTTCCACTAATTCTAAAAGTCTTCTAAATCACACTGCATCTTCGACCTGTAATTTAAAAAATACAGGTATGAAGACAATGATGTTCATGCTGACGATGGCGATAGCCTTATGCAGCAGCTATGCACATAAACTTAATGAAGACAAGGTTCCTGAGGAAGTAAAGACGGCCCTCCAAAAACGCTATCCAGAGGCCGAAGAAGTCAAATGGGATAAAGAGGATAATGACTATGAAGCCAGCTTTGAGTTGGATGATACTGATTTTTCAGTACTTCTGGATTCTCAAGGAGGTATACTGGAAACGGAAGAGAAAATTGAAATCAATCAGCTGCCCGCTCCGGTTGTAGCTCATGTGAATAGTAATTATCCCAAAACGAAAATCAAGGAAGCAGCCAGAATTGTAGATTCAAATGGTACAATAACTTATGAGGCGGAAACCAAAGGAAAAGACCTGATTTTTGACGAAAAAGGAAACTTAATCAATGAATTATAAGAGTCAAAGAGCACAGTATAATGCTGTGCTTTCTCATTTTGTAAATACGCTATTATGCTAAAGTACCTTTTGATTTGTCCTTTATTTTTGTTGATTATCAGCCGATCCGCTGGACAAAACACGCTCGATGACTATCTGAAATCGGCTAGCGAAAACAGTCCATTGGTTCGTGACAACCAAAATCTATCTAAAGTGAGTGAGCTGGAAGCTGAAAGACTTCACGCATTCTATAAAAAAGCACAGGTAAATCTTACCGGTAATTTTCTTTTCGCTCCCATTGTATCCACAGACAATAATCAAACCCGGTTTGAGTCCAATCCAACTAATGCCAATAACTACTTAGGGTACGATTTGGCAGCGTCCAATGGGGGCGTTTATCAAGGTCTCATCAATTTTAGTCAACCGCTATTCAATGGAGGAAAAGCCTTTGAAGAACAGGCAGAGCTTATGGCTGAGACAAACCTGAATACGGCCAAACTAAGCATTCATGACCTGGAAAAGCTGGTGACCGACCAATACATCCTGTGTTTGCAAGATCAAAATCAACTGGCCTTTGCAGACTCCATGACCAGCCTGCTCCGGGAACAGGTTCAATTGGTAAAGAAAATGGTGGAAGGGGGCCTGCTCAAACAGTCAGACCTGGCCCTTGTCAAAATCGAGCTTCAAAACTATAATGGACTTCATGCTACCTACAAAGGAACTTATCAGCGAGACCTGATGGACCTGAATGTACTTTGCGGCATTGGAGACACCACCCTGGTGATGATCGAAGATCCGGGACTCAAGTTAAAACAAGAAGAAACGAATGCCAACTTTTTGCAAAAATACAGGCTCGACAGCCTTAATGTTTTGGCTACTCAAAAGGTCTTTGATGCCAAATACAAACCCCAGCTCAATCTGATCGCCAACACAGGCCTCAATGCGGTTTACGCCCCAACCATCCCCAACCGCTTCGGATTCAGTGCTGGGCTCAACTTTACGTGGAACCTGTTTGACGGGCACCAGAGAAAGATCACGCAAAAGAAAACTGAAATCCAACTTGAGACGGTCTCTTTTTATAAGGAAAATTTCCAGACCCAAAATCAGGTACGGAAAGCCCGTGTACTTAATGAACTAAAGTCCTACGAAGAGCGGCTGGTTATCATGGAAGACCAGCTTAGGGAATACGAAAATGTGATGCGGACTTATACCCGGGAAATTCTGCAAGGCCAGCTCTCCATTGTCAGCTACATCACTACCCTGAAAAACAGGAATATGGTTCAGCGGGATTACCTCACGCTGCAAACCAACCGCCTATTACTAATCAACATGTATAACTACTGGAACTGGTAAATAAAATCGCTATGAATATGACTAAAATATGGCTGTTGAGTATGGTGCTAATCGCTGCATGTACAGGCAGAGAGCAGACAGGTGCTGCCCAGCCGGATACTTCCCTACCAAAGTCGCAGGTAAGCGTTACCCATATTCGTAAGGGAAATGTAGCTGACAATCTGGAACTGTTTGCCAGCACCTTTTACCTGAAACGAAATGTGGTCACAGCCCCTATTTCTTCTTTTATCACCAAGGTGAACATCAGGCTGGGAGATAAAGTGAAGAAAGGAGAAGTGCTTTACGAACTGGAAAGTAAGGAACGAAGAGCTTTGGGAAATACCGAGCTTCGCCTGGACTCTACCATTTCTGGATTTGGTTTGGTGCAGGTAAAAGCACAGGCATCCGGTATTGTAAGTACACTGGACAAACAACAAACAGGAGATTACATTATGGAAGGTACCCAGCTATGTACCATTGCTGAAAGCGGAGACCTGGCTTTTCAGATAAATGTGCCGTATGAATTTAACGACTACACCCGTCCGGGGAAGCAGTGCCAGATCATATTACCGGACAACTCGGTTCATACTGCCACCATCACTACGCCACTCACGGTTATGAATACCGTGGCACAAACCCAAACCATGTTGGCAAAACCTGTTACTACGCTCTATTTACCGGAAGGCCTGATTGTAAAAGTGGTAATAAACAAATCAAGTGTAAAACCCCGGCAAGTAGTGCCTAAATCGGCCGTGCAAAGTGATGAAATGCTTGAGAATTTTTGGGTAATGAAACTTCTCAATGACAGCACTACGGTAAAGGTGCCTGTAATGATGGGCAACACTAGCAAAACAGAAGCGGAACTGCTTTCTCCTGAATTCAATCAAACTGATAGAATTATCAGTATCGGAGCTTATGGATTGCCAGATACGGCTCTTGTAAAAATTGACAACTTGAAATTTTAACGGGGCATGAGCAACAAAAATTATATCCATATATTCTCCAAACCCATTCTGTTCATAGGTTTGCTCTTGCTCATGGCAGGGATTTACTGCTACAACCAGATGCAGACCAACCTCTTTCCCGAGGTTCTTTTTCCACGCATTACCATCATAGCCGATGCAGGGCAGCTTCCAGTAGACCGCATGATGATCACGGTGACCAAACCCTTGGAAAGTGCCGTAAAAAAGGTAAAGGGAGTGAACGTGGTAAAGACCAACACAAGCAGGGGAAGCGCTACCATAGATGTCTTTTTTGACTGGGGACTCGATACCTACGTGCAGAAACTTCAAATGGAAAGCAGGATCAATGAGATGAAAAACTATCTGCCGCAGGGTGTCAATCTTTCGGTAGAAGCCATGAACCAATCTCTTTTCCCCGTATATGGCTATACTTTGGAGAGTAAAAGCCACAGCCAAGTAGCACTGCGGGACAAAGCCAATTTGATCCTCCGCCCGGTTTTTTCACAAGTTGAAGGAATTTCCAATGTAGTGGTACGTGGAGGCAAAGCCAAAGAATATGTCATCATTCCCGATGCAGTGAAAATGTCCTCCCTAGGCCTCACTGTCAATAGTTTTATTACCGCTTTCAACAACAACAATTTTGTGCTTTCCAATGGCAATGTAGCCGACTATGACCGCCTTTACCTGTCCCTCACCGATACCCGGGTAAACGATATAGACGACCTGAAAGAGATCATCATAAAAAATGATGGGGTACGGACGGTGAAAGTGAAAGACCTGGCACGGATAGAAGTTCAGGAGCAGCAAGAGTTTGTAAAGATCAATGCCAATGGGGAAAATGCCGTATTGATAGACCTGATAAAACAACCGGGCATTAACCTGATCGATTTTGCCAAACATGCGGAGGAAAAAGCTGCTGAGATTAGGGGTCTGCTACCAGATGGGTATGTTCTAAAACCTTATTACAATCAAAGTGCTTTTGTGGGTGACAGCATACACAGTGTCATCAAAACGATTTATGAAGGCCTGTTCCTAGCCATAGTGGTCATGGTTATTTTTCTGCGTTCCTGGCGAGCCAGCCTGGCGGTGATGCTGACCATTCCGGTTACCCTGACCTTCACCATACTGGTACTTTACCTGTTTGGTATTACCATCAACATTATGTCATTGGGAGCTATAGCCGCTTCCATCGGGCTGATCATTGATGATGCAATCGTCATTATTGAGCAGATTTACCGAACTCATGAGGAACATCCTGAAAAAGACCGATTTACTGTGGTTAAAGAGTCTATTCGGGATCTTTTTCCGGCCATGGTTGGATCCTCACTGGCTACCATCGTCATTCACTTCCCTTTTGGGCTGATGAGCGGTCTGGCAGGGAGTTTTTTCAAAGAGCTTTCCGACACCATGCAGATCACCATGGTCACTTCCTTTTTAGTGACATGGCTATTGCTTCCGGTTCTGCATCTGATCATTGGCTATAAAGCCTCATTGAAACCACATCACAGCGATGCGACTACTTCAGTACACAAACTGCGGTGGCTTACGTGGTTTTTGAGTAAGCCAATCTTCACTGCCTTGTTTGTTCTGGGCTTGGGAGCATCCGCCTGGTGGGCATCCGGTCAACTGGAGACGGGCTTCTTACCTGCTCTGGATGAGGGAACTATCGTACTCGATTACTTTTCACCACCCGGTACCAGCATAGAAGAAACCGACCGTATGTGCCGGGAGATGGAAAAGATTGTCTTGGCTCATCCTGATGTTGAAACCTACTCACGAAGAACAGGTGTCCGCATGGCGTTTCGTACCGTACCACCCAACTTTGGTGACTATTCTATTCAACTCAAAAAAGACCGCAGTAAGACTACCGATGAGGTAATCTCAGAACTCAGGGCTAAAATTGAAGCATCAGTCCCGGTGATGAACGTATCTTTCGGTCAGCGGATAGCCGATTTACTTGGTGATCTTATGAGTACACCCCAACCCATAGAGATCAAAATATTTGGTGATAACTATTCAACGCTTCAACAAAAAGCTGCTGAAGCTGAACAAATCCTGATGAAGGTGCCTGGCATAGCCGACATCAATAACGGGTTAGTGACGGCAGGGCCTTCTCTCATTTTTACACCGGATCAGCAAAAGCTGAGTCTTTACAAAATCCCTTTGGCCGATTTTCAAACCCAACTTACCGCCTACACCGGGGGCGTTCCATTAGGGCTGAATGCTGCCAATCAGCCTGTACCCTCTCCGGCACAAGCAGCCATGACAGGCGGTATTCAGGTAGGGCAGTTTCAGGATGGGGAGCAGATGCGAAGGATTTTACTAAGGTTTACTGATTTTGATAAAAACGATTTAGATAAGCTCAGGCATCAGCTTATTTTTCTACCTGATGGAACTACCCGGCCATTGTCATTCTTCTGCGATATCAACGTGATACCGGGAGAGATCGAGCAGCGCAGGGAAGACCTCAAGTCTGTGATGGTACTCACCGCCCGCCTTGATAATAGGGATTTGGGCAGTGCAGTTTCGGAGATACAGCAAAAGCTGAAAATGGAGCTTTCGTTACCACAAGGATACCATATTGCTTATGGAGGAGCTTATGCAGAGCAGCAGCAGTCCTTTAGGGAGTTATTATTGATTTTAGGCATGGCTTCCCTTTTTGTATTTGGGGTATTAATGTTTTTGTTCACACCTGTCCAAAACGCTTCATTGAACAGTTAAATAAAATAGGCATGGTAGG
>ERZ1066134.333-NODE-333-length-29532-cov-19.402958_pt1 | contig 29532 bp, 19 predicted proteins | sample MGYA00382781_ERZ1066134 | MGnify/ENA primary metagenome ERZ1066134 (study PRJEB33369, sample SAMEA5778364) | biofilm metagenome | biome: Industrial cooling water; feature: Water cooling tower basin; material: Biofilm | place: United Arab Emirates | collected... | reverse complement strand
TTTAACTGGCCATTCGCACCAACTTAAATTCTCTAATGACAATTCTGGGTTAAATAGTTAGGTTAGTAAAATTTTCAGTTTCATCAAATTGGCCATTTCCACAGACATGACCAAATTCTGATTAAAGAATTTATCCACAACCCTCTTGGTAGAATGCAAAACCGATATATCAGATTCAGTCCGCCCGGACATAAAAAAGACCGACTGTTTAGCAGCCGGTCCTTCTATCGTTTCATCAAAAAACTATCTTAAGAACAGCAATTCGCGGTATTTCACTAGTGGCCAATCCTCATCGTCCACCAGCAATTCGAGCTTATCAACGGCATAGCGAAGGTCATCAAAGTACTTCTCCTTCACATTGTCGCAATACTCAATAGCGCGCTCACGCACATCAGCAATCTTGTTGATGCGCTTGCGCTCTTCGGTCATGTCATCCACTAACTTACGTGCTTTGCTAATGTGGCCGGACACCTCTTTGATGGTTCCTTTGATTTCCTTCGAATCAATGCCCAACGTCTCTAAGCCCATCGCATTTTGGATCAGCTTATTCTGATAGTTGATAGCCGTAGGGATGATATGGTTCAGCGCCAAGTCACCCATCACGCGTGATTCGATCTGCACCTTCTTGATGTAATTCTCCAATTGGATTTCATGCCGCGCCTCTATCTCCGTATGACTAAGCACCTTATGACGCCCAAATAGCTTCACTGCTTTGTCGTCGGTGGTGAAATCCAGTGCGCGTGGCGTGCTCTTCACATTAGACAATCCGCGCTTTTTGGCCTCCTTCACCCATTCCTCAGAGTAACCGTCCCCTTCGAAACGAATAGCCTTCGATTCTTTAATGTACTTTCTGAGCACTTGAATCACCGCCAATCGACGATCCTCGCCCTTATCCATCAGTTTCGTCACCTGCTTGTAGAAATCTGTCAATTGATCAGCCACTATAAGGTTCAACACCATCATTGGGTCTGCCACGTTGGCATCTGATCCTACCGCTCGGAACTCAAACTTATTGCCGGTAAAGGCAAACGGTGAAGTTCGGTTTCTATCCGTATTGTCCAGAATAATTTCAGGAATCTGGTCAATGCCTAATTTCATGTAGAGGTTTTCTCCTTTTTCCAATTCAATGTCGCCGGTATTCTCCAGTCGATCAAGCACTTTGGAAAGTGTGGAGCCTAGGAATACGGACACGATGGCCGGTGGCGCTTCGTTGGCACCCAAACGATAATCATTCGCTGCTGATGCAATGCTGGCACGGAGTAAATCGGCATACTCATGCACAGCCTTCACGGTAGTCACAAGGAATGTCAGGAATAATAAGTTTTCTCGCGCACTGCTCGTAGGCTGGAAAAGGTTCACGCCCGTATCAGTAATTAGCGACCAGTTGTTGTGCTTGCCACTACCATTCAGTCCGGCAAAAGGCTTCTCGTGGAAGAGCACTTTCAATCCATGCTGATTGGCCACTTTGTCCATCACATCTTTGAGCAATTGGTTTTGATCAGCAGCCTGATTTACCTCACCAAACATGGGAGCCACTTCGTACTGTCCGGGTGCTACCTCGTTGTGACGTGTCATTAGCGGAATGCCCAACTTATGCGACTCTATTTCGAAATCTTTCATGTAGTCGTAGATACGCGTGGGAATTGACCCGAAATAATGGTCTTCCAACTGCTGTCCACGGGCAGGGTTGTGGCCAAATACGGTGCGTCCGCCCATGACCAAATCAGGTCTGGCAGCATAAAGGGCCTTATCCACCAAAAAATACTCCTGCTCCCATCCAAGAGATGCCGTCACTTTAGAGATGTTACGATCAAATAGTTTGCACACTTTCACCGCTGCTTTGTCTACCGCATCCAATGCCTTCAACAGAGGTGCTTTGTAATCGAGTGCTTCGCCAGTGTAGGCCACAAACACGGTAGGGATACACAATGTCTTTCCGTATATGAAAATGTTGGAAGATGGATCCCATGCCGAATAGCCACGCGCCTCGAAGGTGCTTCGGATGCCTCCGTTTGGAAACGAGGAAGCATCGGGCTCCTGCTGAACTAAGGCAGACCCTTTGAAATTCTCTAGCCCTTTGTGTGGATCGTAAAACGCATCATGCTTTTCGGCAGTGGCACCTGTGAGCGGTTGAAACCAGTGCGTATAATGTGTGACACCCCTGTCCATGGCCCAATTTTTCACGGCGGAAGCCACAGCATCTGCTGTCTCCATGTCAATTTTTTTGCGATTGTTGATCGCGTAAGTCACTCGCCTATACATCTCGGGTGCCAGCAACGTGCGCATTTGCTTTTGATCAAATACCAATTCGCCGAAATAGTCTGAAATCTTCTTCGAAGGAGCCTTTACATCTACTTTCGCCCTATTTTGCAATGTTTGCAGGGCATTGAACCGTAACTGAGCCATAAAATTGTGAATTGTGGTTTATTTATGAATCCAAAACTAAGTGAATAATGTAATATTCAATCTGTTAGATTAATTTTTAATCCATTTTTTAATACATTTCTACTATTACATCGTTATCGAACCATTTTTTATATCAAAATGAATACATTTTACGAAAAAGGCATCCAAAGTGGCGTCAGGACTTTGTCGGAAGAGGAAGCTAAGCACTGTCTACTCGTGTTACGGATGAAAAAAGGGGATGAAATTCGATTGGTAGACGGATTAGGGGCGATTTACCGTGCAGTTTTGACCCAAGTTGACAAAAAAAAATGCGCATTTGAACTATTGGAAGAATTTCAAACACCAGCCAAGCCTTTCAGTGTTCATTTGGTCATAGCTCCTACCAAAAATGCGGATCGTATGGAATGGATGGTGGAAAAACTTAGCGAAATCGGTGTGGACGAACTGTCATTTATTGCTACGGAGCATTCTGAACGGACAAAGATTCGAATTGACCGACTAGAAAAGAAAGCGATTAGTGCTATGAAGCAATCCGGTGGTACCCATCTGATGAAAATAGCTGAGGCGCAAACCCTTGAAGATAGCTTGGCACAACTAACTAGTGATCAAGCGTTTATGGCGCATGTTTCGGCGGATCACGCCTATATGCCTAATGTTTGTAAACCCGGCGCATCCACTACATTATTCATTGGCCCTGAGGGTGATTTCACTTACCAAGAACTGGCCCGGGCACAAGCCGTGGGTGTCGTTCCTGTTTCCTTGGGCAGGTCTGTCTTACGCACGGAAACGGCCGGGTTGTTGGGCTGCCACACCATCCATCAGGTGAATATGTGGTAGGCATTTGTTCTCTGTAGTCTTCTAGCTTCCGTTGTAATTATTCCCTGATAATTAGCTTTTGAATACGCACTTCTTCCCCTTGTATGGCACTGATGAAATAAACTCCGGGACTCATGTCAATAGTTGGATTCAAACTTCCACCGAGCTTGAGCTCTGCAGGCGTGATGGACTTGTTTATGACAATCCTTCCGCTCACATCCGTCATTCGGATGAATATCGGTGTGTGATCATCGCCAGTAGTCAATACAAAGTTGATCGCATCGCCAGTGGTTGGGTTAGGCACCATCCTGAAATCCAGCCCGTTTTGCACTAAGTCATTGTATACTACCTTTGGAGGGAACGTTTCGGATGTCCCGTCGAAATCTACTTGATGCAAGCGATAGTACGAAACTCCCAAATAAGGGGATGCATCAATGGTGCTATAAGCCAGCAATTCATCGGAATCTCCTGCTCCGTCTATCTCGGCTATTGTCTCGTAGGTTTTGCCATCCAACGAGCGTTGTACCTCGAAGTAATCGTTGTTTTTCTCAGAAGCCGTCTGCCAAGTGATGCGCACAGCCCCATTGCTATATTGTGCATTGAAGTCAATTAAATCGACCGGTACTATGGTTTCGGGTGCATAGCCAAGGGCGAATTGTTGTGTGCTGAACGATATCACATCTTCGGAAATCACCGTACCACTCGACGGAGTGCCCGTGACGATTGCACCCATGTTTTCCCAGCGCACATCACCTGCGGCATCCCACCACACCACGCGAATGCTCTCTTCATTCTCAAAGCTATTGTGTATACCATAGGTTATCCTGATCTGGGCACTATTGCTACCGGCTGATGTCACCTCCCAACGGTCGGTACTTTGCACACGGATGAGGGCATTTTTTCCGGATCCAGGATCCAAGGGATCAAAAGAAGTATTTGAGTAGGGATTCGTTGTGCCAAAATACTCGGCTGTCCAGTCATCACCTCCTGTGCCCACGTTCGCCACTGTGACAGGTGCGTAGCGGACAGCTTTGCCTACAGGGAATTCGTAAGATGAGGACACGGCCACACTTCGTTTGCGCATAGGGCCAGTGACATAGCTATTGCTACTGGCACCTGTATAACCTCCACCTGCATTGATAGTGAGCAAGTCTGCTGCTGAAGTATTCACCAATCCGTCAATGAACGTGAGCAATACATCAATTTCTACATCTCCTCCGCTGAGCGTGACGCCTACCGAACTTGAATTATTGATCCGCAATCGGTCTATTGCATTGGCGGCCGTGAAATCGCCTGAGATAATTTGCTCATCATCGCCATCAAGGATGAGACGCATGTTGTTCCAGTTGAGGGTGCCCCCTGTGAAACTAACATCGTCGCTTACTTGCAACTCCGTTCCCGTATTGCCGTTCAATGTGCCCCCTTCGATGATCAAGTCACCGGATACATTCACAACGGTACCATTGGAAACAGTGAGGCTGCCCGACTGCAGGTGGAGCCTGTCCACATCAGTGTCCCCAATATTATACGTCTGACCTGTATTTAGGCTTATTGTCGGACCATTTACTATAAGCGTATCGCAGACATTCAGTGCATTATTGGGCATTACGCGAGTCCCTGAGCCATCAAAGATTACCTTGCGAATTTGTGATATTCCTGAGAGCACGTTGTAAGTGGTAGAGCCTGAATATTGTAACACACCCCCATCACAAGCCAAGAAGTTGGAATATTCGCCTGTGGGGAGCAATTCAGTATCGGTGAGGACTATGGTGCCTGTGCCAGTCACCGTACCCAGTCGATTGCCAAGCGAACCGGCGGGCACTCGTAGGACAGAGCCAGACTCCAAATGTGTCGAATACAAACGCACATTGGAAAGGTTCAGCGTTACATCGTCTCCGCCGCTGATGGTAATCGCCGCGCCTACCGGGCCAATGCCGGAAGATAATACCGGCGAAGAACCTTGGGGATCCCAGTTGGGATCGTCGTTGTAATTGCCCAACCCACCAAAATCAGACAAGTACTGGGCTATCTCGTCTGGAATGGCCCCTTCTATATCATTGTTCAATCCGTCGGAACTGCCCACTCCGGCAGTATAGTCGCCTGTAATTTCGGAAGGGGTAGCCGTGCTGAAAGGAACCCTGAACGTGCGGGTGCCACCCCAAAATAGCGTAGGGTCAAATTTGTCCCAGTTTACTCCATTTGACAGCAATCTGCCTGAGATGTAATGGGTGGTATCGTATGGGGCCGTCACATTTATGTCTGAATGATTATAGTTGAAAATGGCCTCCCCACTGGCATTGGTCAAATCCTCGGCCACAACTATCCAATAATAAGAAAGGGCATTGTCCTGATCCACGATTTCGGTTTCAGTCATGGGCTCAGTATTGTCCACAATCGTGGGATGCTGCTCATTGGCCGGACGCACACGTATATCCCCTTGTGTTGCACCACCGTCCAAGTTGAACTGAACGGGGGTATATTTCAACTCCCCAATAGGAAAGAAAATAGTCGTGTCGGCATCTACCCCGTAAAACTCCTGAATGAAGCCATTGTCGGTAAATGAGCTGTTCGTTTGGATCATGTTGTTGATATTGAAGGGCGACACTTCGGTCAAAACGCCACCCCTCGTGATAGTGACAAGCGCTCCCCCTATATTGAATACCCCTCCGTTTAATCGGAGATTTTCCGTAATGTTGAACTGATAGCCATTGCCGTCCGGAATATCTATGCCCGCAGCGTTTTGAGTCGTAATGACACCAACAGAAATGGGCACGTTAGCCACCCCGTACAAATCCTGATTGGCCACACCATTAAATACGATTCCTTCTCCACCATTGGTCTCTACAGTGCTTTCAATGTAAGCATCATTCAAAAGGCTGATCGACTGGCTTTGGAGGTTCAAGATGCCGCCTTGCACATAGAGGTCGTGCAAAAGAGCCAAATCCTGGCCTATGATGGCTGTCCCTGTGTTTTGTTTGGTAAGGTCATACAGATCGAATGTGCCCGTACCAGAAACACTTTGACTCGCCACGGCATTCAGAATGGTGTTGGCACTCAGGTTTTGGAACAAACCTTCATTGTCCAAGTCCCCATTCAGTGTCACATCGAACCCGTTGGCTAGCAGCCCTGTGTTCTGCGAAATAGTCAGCGTGCCGTCCACCGTCAGAGGCAGGGACACCAAGCGGACAGGAGGGAAATTGTCATCTGCATCATCAAAAATGGTGAGGTTGTATAATGGAATGGCGGTCTTCAGGTTGAAATAATTGGCACCATAATCAGGGGTATTGGCATTGCCGAGTTGGATGGTAGAGCCCGCCACATTGTAGGTCTCGGGTTCCAATAGCATGGAGATATTGTTGTCGCCCGTAATGCCGCGTTGGATCGTGAACGTACCGCCCGTGAACGTGAACTCACTACCCGAGTTGGTCACTTCGAATGAAGCCCTCGAGGGTGAGTAGCTTGGCGCATCGTCTGAGGCAACCAACACCGTACCGCCGGTTTGACGGTATTTCAGCTTGCCCGTGGAAGTGGTAATGGCTCTGCGGATGATGTTTCCTACCTCAAACGAGCCTGAGGTGACGTTTATCAAAGCAAACCCAGTATTGGAGTATTCAATGTCTGTATCTGTGAGCGTGACGGCACCACCATTTATCCGGAGTAATCCGTCCAAGATAATTGTACCATTATCTGCCGTCACCGTGCCTTGAGCCACTTCGAGACCCGTTCCTTCTGGTATTTCAAACTCATTTCCATCTAAAAGCTGAAGGCTTATTCCCGCGTCATCCAGCACCAGCTTACCAGCTTGCAATTCTATGGCTTGGGGCACCACGTTCACCGGACCGTTCAAATTAAAGTCATCACTGAACGAGAACACGGAAGTTGTATCCGCCCCTTTGTTCATCACGATTCGGTAAAGGTCTGGTGTGAGTACCGCCGGGGAGGCGTTTGTCAGAGTATGGCTTCCTTCACCGTACAACTCCAGTATAGCGTTGTTGTTGGGTGCTACACCATTGTACAAATCAAACACGGCTGTTGCTGCTTGGCCACTTTCGATCTCAATGTTTCCTCCTACGCGCACGGTGTGCTCGTATCCGTTTTGATTGTCATTTTTCACCAAAAAGCGCGAAGGTTGGCTGCCATTTCCATTCTCCAATCTCAGGTCTCCGGCTATTTCTAATGTCACCTCTCGATCATCCCCTATTTCTACTGTCGTACGGCGGTTCGATTGCCATGTGATCTGCAGGTCATCCCCGATGTTCAGGTCGTGGTTGACCCTAAGTCTGCTCGATCGATCAAGTCGCACCCATCCATTGACCGTGGTTGGTACCGACGTTTGCATGATGCGATTGTCATCGTCATTGGCCCCACCACCTGCCTCTATTCGTAGGTTCGGATATACGGGTATATTGGATGGTAGATTAACCGTTTGATTATCTGCATCTACAAGGAAATTGAAGATACTGCCTGTATTGTTCACAAATTCGCCAAGATCGGTACTGCCAGTGAATGATGGTGTAGCTGTGGATACCACCTCCAAGAAGAATTCACCTGTACCGGATACAGGACCCAAGTTCAGGTTGGCACTACGGTCCGTCACCCAAATACGTGGGAACCATCCACCTAGTGCATTGTCAAAAACGACTTGAGCCACAGTTATGCTCGAATTGGCATTTACATAATGGTTTGCGTTGCTATTGCCGTAGTTTTTAATCACCGCCACATCCCCGACCCCAGGCACTCCGGTATTTCCATCGTCTGTTCCATCGCTGTTGAAAGTCCACTTGCTTTGCTGGTTCCAATTCTGCCTAGAACCGAGCACCGTGTAATAGATGTCTGGTACACCCACAAATAGGTCAGTAGTGCCATCGCCGGCGGTATAATTGGCATTTTCCAGCGTGAAGCCCGAGCCCCCTTCATTGAAGGTAATGGTATACCCAGATATGTTTGCGGCTGCCTCCTGCGAGCGGGTGAACGGTACTTCATCCAGTACCTTGCCCGGCACAAAATTGCTGTTGAAACCTGTCGGAGTGGCACCACCGTCTGGGTCATCAAAGTCTACCGCTTGGAGCAACAAAGATTCGACATTGGGCAAAGTAGAAAAACCCGTATGACGCACGCGCCAGTAGTAGGTAAGCATGTTATTGGCCAATTCGGAGAGGTCTACCGTCTGAAGCTCAGTATCGGACATGCGCACGGATACAAATCCGTCATCTGATATACCTGCCAAATCCAGCTGAACCGGCGTGTAGCGAATGGTCGAGTTTGCATTGGTTCCGATAGGAAAATTAATGATGCCCGGGTCAGCGGTGGTGCCGTCAAAGTAATGTTGGATACCGCCATCGGAAGCATTTCCATCCGTCTGCACCATCAAAGTATTGGAGAATGTGCCCGATGTGGCAATCGAGTTTTGCACGGTCAATTGGTAGGTGCCAATGTCCAAAATCCCACTGTTCAATTCCAACAGGCCCTCTACGCCCAACGCACCTATCAGTTCTACACCATTGGCATTGTCGATTTCCAAGTTTTGAACCGCCCCCTCGTCGGAGATGATAGTCTGGGCAGAAGCCCCATTGAGGAGCAATTTTCCGGTATTTCCGCCCTGTCCCAATGTATCTAGAAGTTCAACACCTTGTAGAGCTTCAATATCGAACGCGCCCAAATCAAAATTGCCACTCCACACTCCCAAATACTCATTCACCTGAACCGCCGGAGTGGGGCCATTGCTAATATTCACGATCACATACTCATTACTCTTGTTGATGACCAGAGAGTCCAACTGCAAGGCCGTAGCAAGCCCTATATTGAGCGATGACGAACCACCCTGCTCTATAACCACTTTCATATCTGAAAAATCCACAGTCGACCCGGCGGTCACATTCAAGCTACCTGTGATTTCCAAATCGTTACCCTGAGCATCAAACACTATCCCATTTGCAGCGGTATTGTCTACCGTAAGGTCATTGATGATCTCCAAAGGCAGGTCAGGTACGGTTTCATCATTGCCCCCCGGACCAGATTGCCCCGTGCCCACACGGAAATCCCCTCCACTTGCAGAAGCCTTAGACAGGTCGAGGTTGTAAAATCCGGCGCGGGACGAGATTAAGAAAGTGTTGGTGGTATTGGATATGAAATTGAAAGTGCCACCTGAGACATTAATGTTTTCCGGATCGCTATTGATGAACAGACCGCCTTTTACGTTGGCCCCCGAAAGAGTAAGCGTGCCTCCGGATACGGTAAAAACATTACCGGAATAGGTCAAATTGAGTGGATAGTAGGTGTTAGAAATCCCTCCATTGGTTTCTCCTGTGATGTTCAGTATTCCGCCCGTCATCACGATACCTCCTTGATTGGTGGGCCCAAAAACAGACGTACGGAACTGCCGGATGGTCACGATACCACCGTCCATGAAGAGCGTACCATTTCCGCGCGAGGTGATGCCGCTGTTGATGTCTGCCGTCAGTGTGCCCGCACTGACCCGCACACTACCGTACACTACTATGGCCGTGCCTCCGTTTTTAAATGCCGAGCCGCCATCCAGCCACAACTCCGCGCCCTCTGACACGTTGTAATTGCCGCCTGTGTTCAGCGCACCTACATCCACGTTTGTTCCTAATTTCACTGTACCGATCACCAAGCCCAAAGCATTGTTGTTTTCGGTGAGTTGGGCAATCGTGCCGTGGCTTTCGGCGGCATAGCCGTATAATTCAAAGAAAGCCGGGTTAGCGGCCTGAATGTCTGCCACATAGGTGGCATCCAGTCCTTTGTTGATCTCAATCCTGTAGAAACGGGTCTCGTTGCTGAGTTCTATGGTTTGATCCCTGCTACCACTCACCAGATTAAAATCAATGATACCATTGTTCGCTTCACTTCCTGTGGTTTGTGATGTTCGGTTGGTGAAGTAACTCAAGCCTTCATTGGTGAAGTCTCCATTCAGATTGAACTCGTGCCGGGCATTGGCTGCTCCAACACGTATGTTGCCCGTGCTTTCCACGGCAGCATTGCCACCTATTTCAATGACCAAGTCCTCTGTAGCAGAGCCGTTGTTCATTTGAAACGTACCTTGTTGAACCGTGAAATTGCCGTTGACGTAAATGCTATCAGCAAGCTGCAAGAAAACATCCGAGCCGTTATCTAAGTTGATGATTAGGTTATTGTACCTTCGGATGGAGGAAACCGTTACCCCACTGCCGTAATACTCCACTGTACCGCCTTCCAACGATTCATAAAACAAGGTATCGTTGGCCATTGGATAATTGTCCACACCCGCCACACCTGAGAGACGAAGCGTTCCGTTTCCTTCCAGATAATTGAAGTTGTGACCGGAAGTAGCCCCCAAGTCGAGTACTCCAAGAATCTCCAACTTGGTCACATCTACGTTGTTTACATTCATGGTGATGTTGCGGCCAGTTTTGATGACCACAGAATCACCTGCTGCGGGCACTTTGCTGTTTGGGTTCACATAAAGGGCAGAAATAGCCCCATCGAGTGTCCAAGACTGGGGGTCGTTCCAATTTCCTGAAACATAACTATACCAAATCTCTGAAGCATCATTGATGAAAGTAAAGTAATCACCATCGCTGAAATCATAGCTGGCGTATACAAACCCACCGGAAGTGGAGAGCGACACTTCTGAAACTCCTGTACTGAAAGTCGGATCTGCACTGACGAGCATCACGTTCACGTCCACGCTTGCCGCTGGTATGGCGACCACTATGCTCGCTGGCATGCCTACTTCACGGATACGCCAAACGCGCTCCACTCGGCTATTGGCTAAAGCATTGTAAGTCTCACTGAGAGCAATGTTTCCTCCATCATTGGATAAAAAGGCAAATTGCCCATCTGCTAACGAGGGGCGCGAAACGGAGGAATTGAGCGATGTAAAATCGGCAGCCGTGGAGAGTATGACCTCATCTGCCGTGCCCACAGACACGCGCTGATCAATCGAAAAAGAATCGTCAAAACCAATGGCAGCCACTCCGCTCACAAATCCTGCATTGTTTGAAAAGTCCCACAATACATTCGCTTGTTCGTCCACATAATCAGTACCGAGCGTGACCCCATATTGTATGGCCAAGTTTGTGATCAACGCGTTGTAATCGGTGGTGCTAAGGTTGGATGGGAAGGCCACCACCTCAGCCATGTCTCCGTCAAAATAGTTGCCGGATAAGGCTCGTCCGAGATTTCCTGCATACCCTGTGGCGGCATAGTCCGTGGACGTAGCAAACGAGCCTGTCGCGATAGTTCCATTCCTGTATTCCTCAATAGAAAGGTTGCTGCTGTTGTAGTTGACCGCCACGATGGCCGGACTGGTCGTAGGATCATCAAAACCATTCACCGCGCTGGAAACCGATGCTGAGGATGCATTCCGTGCGTCTACTTGAGTATTGGCAGAATAGCCAACCAACAAAGCGTCAGTGGCATTATTCTCTGATCCAAGAATGTACTGACTGCCTGTGGCAGAATTTCGCTGCACCACTGCCATAAGCGTATAATCAGCCAAATCTAAACCTCCTAAGTCGAACTCCAAATACTCGGAAGACGCTCTGTCGAACGTGACCACCGGATGAAAGTTCATGGAGTTAGTCTCCGTATATGCAGGGGGGGTTCCATTTTGCGCATCCGCATTATTTGCCGACAAGTCCTGCCATACAGTCACGGATTGTCCGTCGGTAGCAGGGGAACCTCCATTTTCTACACCCGAGGATGCATCGAACCAAAAAGCCAAAGACCCGGAAACCCCGGCAGGCACAGGTGCTTCGAAAGCAATGGCCATATGCTGTCCTTCGTCCAAATCGAGTGTTACCTCATAGTTGGCACCATTCAGTGTCATAGGATAAGACGTGGCGTTAGTGAAGTTAGCGTTTCCGTCGGTATCAACCAGCAAGTAAAAATTTGGGATAGCCAAACCGGTAGCTGGAAGTGAGGCGGCCGATACAGATACGGTCACATTTCCCATCTCCCCCGTTTCATTGACCACCCATTCCCGACCAAGCCGCTGCTGATTACTACCTGCTACGACCTCTGTTGTAGTGTAGGCACTGAAGTCACCGTTATTATGCCCCCAAAACAACCACTCGCCATTGCCGCGATCATCTCCTCCAGAGATAGTGAAAACGGCACTTGTCGCCGATGCTGCCACCGAACCATCCGTGTGTTGACCAATGCCCGCTATTTCATTGTCATAGCTGGCGTAAGTGGCTTCATTCCAGAAATCACTGGTTAAGGAAATACCATACTTTGACGCCAAATAAGATTCGACCACTATACGCTCGGCATTGGTGAGATATTCTCGAAAGATGATAATCTCCGCAAAATTCCCATCGAAGGTACGTCCATCACCGAGGTGGAACTCCCCAATATTTAAATCCGAGTTATTGTTTGGGATGGTTGCTGTGCCGCCCGAAATCCCTCCTCCACTCGCCTGATTGAGCCAATGATTGAAATCACCCGACTGGTAGGTGAGTGAGTTGATGTAAGTGGTGCCTCCCGTGATCGCCGACCCTGCATCATTGTTGCTATTTATGCGGCTGTTGATGTTCCCTGCCTCATAGAAAAGATACGATTGCTCGTTGTTCACACCGTCCCTTTTGCTGAGCAGGGCACGCGTGCCGGAAGAATTGTCGGAGTTGAAAACGAAGAAAACCGAGAGTTCGTCAGTATTGTCCAGCTCAGGTGCCTCGTCTGCATCGTCTTCGATAAACAAATAGTCATCGTCTCCTTCCACCAATGTGATGGTGGGCATGGAAGCAAAGGAGGCATTGGCTGAAGTAAATACGGGGGAGTTTGCGCCCAAGGCGTGATAATTGTTTCCAGATTGGTCTTGCCAGGTAACGACAGTTTCACCATTGGCGGCCGGAAGCGCACCTGCATTGAGCACGCCTGAATCGGCTCTCAGCCATAAAACGAGGTTGGAATTTCCGTCGGTAGTACCCTTGCCGCCGGGACCTGTTTGGGCTTGGACAAATTGTACGCCCCAAAGCAAACAGGCAAAATAGTAAATTCTCATAAACAGCAAAATAAAGCGTCAGTGAGTGTCAAGGCAGGCTGTGAAAAGAGATGACACACCTACGAGAAACGCGTAGTGAATCATTCCAATTGCAATTGTACAAAAAAAACCGTTAGTGAGACAAAAATTTCACAAAATCTTAATTTTGGCGAGGAATCAGCCCTGATTGACACTTTTGCCCAATTGTTACAAACAACAGCTAGAAAAAAATTTGGAAACATAAAGGGAGCTAATGCAAATTGCCGCCCTGTTTTTTTTGATTGATTTCTGTGATTTACCTCACCTTACCTAGCCGATCAATCACCACATACGCTATCGATGCGTCTGTGGGAAGCTGATCCTGAGGCACATAAAAAACAGTGACCTGATCGAGGGTCTCATCATATCTGAAATCCACGGGCTCATTTGGTGCTGTGATCACGTTTGACCATTTCAAGGCACCTACCCCATCTGTAGATACTATCGACAAATTGTCCTTATCATCGGCCGGATTGAAGATGTAAAAGGCAAACTGTGCAGAGGGTACAATACCGCTCTTGGCTTCCGTGTTTAGTGAACCTATCTTGAATGACTTCTTGGCCGCAATATCACGTGTAGCACCACTCCAAACTACATACCCCTCATTGGCTGAAATATCAATACCTCCTGCCACAACATCTGCTTCTCCTACCACTTGCATTGTCTGGTATTTTCCGGTAATAGGTGGATTAGAGATGAAAAGAGGAACGGAATCAGCGGCTGAGATAGCATACTTCTGTCTTTCAGCCAGCCAAGCAGACTTACGCTCCCAAGTAGTAGAGGTTTGAGTAAGCCACACACCATATTCGGTAAGGAAACCGCTCAGCGCAGATGCCCCTCCGTAATATTGCTCCAACACGTCCGGATAGCGCCGAGACGCTAGCGAAAGCTTATCGGGCATCACCACTTCTGAATACGTTTTGAGCAAGGCACCCAATTTTTCTCCAACGACTTGCGCCAAAATAAACCGACCGTAAATATTAGTTGAGTCAGCGGCTACAGTATTTATATTTGGATGGGTCAATTGGCCTACCTCCACGCGCGTAGCTTTCAACTTGAGCAAGCTCACAGCCGCACCATCAGGATCCATGATAGCCGCTTGATTAGTGATTTCATCTAGTGAAATAGCCTCTGATGAAAGACCTTTATTCAGTTGAGATTGAGCGGCCGCCAATTGTGCTTCCATTTTCAGGATATTCATTTGGTACTCCTTCACAGCATAATAATCTGTGCGCGTAGCTGTAGCCCATGTTTCATAGTCCCACAGCTCCAGCCGACCGTCAAACATGTCGTGTTGCGCAATGCCATCCACGGCGTACGTATTGATCAGGTCAAAATCTGTGAAATTTTGATAATGATTTGATCCAAGTTCTTTTGCTGCCGCTTTCATCTCATTGATCAAAGTGTAGAGCCCCTGCGCATTGTCGCGCATACGATCCAACAGCATTATATCATCCTCTGTGAATGAAAAAAGCAACTCTGTGTAGTCTGGCGTGCGAGTAGTTAGATTTTTATAGATGTTGGCACTCAGATTATTCCGCCCGTTGATGCGATGCAGCATTGCACGAAAAGCACGGACCGCCTTTAGTCGCTTATTGATATTTTCAATTTTTTTCTCTAGATCAAGGTGTACGTCTGATAGCTTGATGCCAAACTCTCCTGTACGCAGATCGCGTCGATGAAACGCCTGATATAGATTTTCGTTTCTTTTCAACTCCTTCTCGTCAATCAGTGGAATGGCCTTTTTGAACAAACCGATAGCTGAGTCGGCGCGTGCGGCTATCAACATGGTATCGCTCAGGATGTCCATGCCAAAAAATCGCTTTTCCAGTATATTGCCTAACTGAATGTAAGAATTGGCATGCGCTACGTTTTTCGGCTCGGCCATGAAGGCCTTGAGTTGAGGCTCAGCCACAGCATAATTGCCGGCATTTAACTCCAAAAAAACATCTTCGTATTTGATTTTCTGAGCCAAGCCGGCCAGCGGACAAATGGCAAGCGTGAGGGTGATTACCTTTGTAAACTTCATTTTGGTGATGTGTTAACTTCTCAAGTCGGCAGATAAAAGTAAACAACCTTGGCGAATTGGTTGCATATGTAAGGACACGCAAAAAAAGGACAATCCCTAATCTATGAAAAAGAAACTTAAAAAAGAACTGATTGAATGGGGCGTGCTGCTCGGTGTAGTGGGTGTTCTTTTCTTCACAGGTTGGTACAAAGACGTGATGGGCCTGCTGCAAAGAGGATTGTTAGAAACCGGCCTGATGAAACCGACGATTTCACAACAGGCACGACCGGCCAGTTACGACTTCCAACTGTTCAATGTAGGCGGACGTACCGTCAACTTTTCGGAATTTGAAGGAAAAACGGTCTTTATGAATTTCTGGGCTACATGGTGCCCACCCTGCATCGCCGAAATGCCCGATATTCAAAATTTATATAGTGAAATCGGCGGTGAAGTGGTATTCGTCATGCTGTCGCTCGACAATGACCCACAGAAAGCCATCGAATTTGTCGATCGCAAGGGATTTGATTTCCCTGTTTATTTTCTGAAAACAGAATTGCCAACCACTTACAAAACCGACCTGATTCCTTCCACCTACATTCTATCACCCGATGGAAAAATCGTTTCGGAACATCACGGCTTGGCCAAATATGACACTGAGGCGTTTCGAACCTTTCTGCTAAGTCTAAGCAAAACGCAAGTGCCCTCTTGACACCCCTGTGAGCGCGCATAGCTTCAAGATGACGCGAGCGGCCACATTGGCATCCCACGGATGATTACCGGCCTCAGACACATCAAAGCCGATCAACTGCCTGCCGGTGCGCACTACTTCTTCGAGCAAATACATCGCTTCGGCAAAGCATAAGCCGCCAGCTACGGGTGTGCCCGTATTTGGGCAAAGGGAAGGATCGAGCCCGTCCATATCAAAACTGACGTATACTTTCTCAGGCAGATCGGCCACAAACTTATTGGCCATGTCCATCCATAAGTTGCCTGCCCATTTCTCGCGATGCAAGTCTTCATCAAAGTGCACAATCACGCGCCCTCGCATGTCCTTCACCACCTGCTCTTCTTCTGCGCAATAATCTCGAATGCCCACCTGCACCAGTTTGGTCACCTGAGGCAGCTTGAGCACATTGTACATGATAGAGGCATGCGAGTAGGTGAACCCTTCGTAGCTGTTGCGTAGATCCATGTGGGCATCTATCTGCAAGATGCCAAAGTCACAATGCCTATCGGCCAATGATTGGATGAGTCCCAAAGGGGTAGAATGATCCCCGCCTATGGTAGCCACTATTTTTCCCTTATTCAAAAAAGTGCCCGTCTGCCCCTTCACTCGGGCAATCATGCCAGCACAGTGGTCATTTATTTCTGCCTGCACCTGCCCTTCATGTGCGGAAAGTTGGCCGGTTTCTTCCAATGCCGCAATCAACCCTTCGGCCTCTGACCGGTTGGCCTCACTGGTTTTGGCCATGTGGGCATCCGGCTCAGACATGGCCACCGGGTAGGTGTGTACCTCTTTGATGTATGGGCTGGAAAAATCCAGCTGTGACGACTCGTCTTTGATCAAAGCAGGTGAATGCGCAGTGCCTGCCCCATACGACACGGTGACATCCCAAGGTACAGGAACCAGTACAAGATCAGCTTCATCTAACGTGTATGGGTAGCCGAAGATACTTCCCTTTACTCCTACTGCACTCGGATTGTATTCACTCATTGGGGCGGTTGATAAAACTCAAAATAAGTGCTTCGTTGGCTTATGTTGGCCCAACGGCCGTCAAAATTTAGTTTTACTATGCCGCTTGTCTGCATATCGCCAATGTCTTCGCCGGTGAGGTACTCGGCCATGTAAGAAATGGTGGGGTTGTGCCCTACGATGCACACGCTTTTCCAGAGGTCGTCCAGATGCGTAATTGCCTCCAATAATTCTCTTGCCGAGGCGAGGTAAAGGGCATCTTCATATTGAATGGTAGATTCGTCGAAATGAAGCTCTTCTTGCATATGTTGCACCGTCTGTCGGGTGCGCATAGAAGAACTTACAATAAATCTTTCGGGTACATTTCCCTTGAAAATACGAGCGGCTTGGCGTCTGGCATCCATCATCCCTCGATCGATCAATTCTCGATCAAAATCCTTCTTTCCGGGTGTTTGTTCCGCTTTTCCGTGGCGCATCAGGTATAGTGTTTTGCTCATAGTCTTGCAAGTCAAAAGTGATCAGACAGCTAAAGGTAGGCGTTCAGAAGGAACTGATTTGCTTTTGGTTTTGTAATCTTTTTTTTCAAATCTTTGGCCGCAATTATGAATTATGGGTAAGAATCTGGTCATCGTAGAGTCGCCTGCCAAGGCAAAAACAATCGAAGGGTATTTAGGTAAAGATTTTCAGGTGAAGTCCTCCTACGGACACGTGCGTGATTTGCCCAAAGGCAATAATGCCATTGATATCGCCAATAAATTTGCCCCTACTTATGAAGTGTCTGCGGACAAGACGGACGTCATAAAGGAACTCAAGAAATTGGCCAAGGATGCCGAAATGATCTACCTGGCTTCCGATGATGACCGTGAAGGAGAGGCCATCTCGTGGCACTTGAAGGAGGCATTGAAACTCGACGACAAGAATACGCGCCGCATCGTCTTTAGAGAAATCACCAAAAGTGCCATTCAGAATGCCATGCAAAATCCACGGGGCATTGATTTGGATCTGGTAAATGCCCAACAAGCACGCCGCATACTGGATAGACTGGTGGGGTTTGAACTGTCGCCCATACTTTGGAAGAAAATAAAAGGCGGTCTTTCGGCCGGACGTGTGCAGTCAGTGGCGGTGCGCCTGGTGGTGGAGCGCGAGCGTGAAATCGACAAATTCAAGACAGAATCGAGCTTCAAGGTCATTGCCCAGTTCCAGTTGGACGGAGGCAAAGTATTGAAGGCCGAATTGCCGAAGAAGTTCAAGACAGAAGCCGACGCGCAAAAATTCTTGGAGGTATGCACAGGAGCTAATTTTTCCATTGAGTCATTGGAACAAAAACCGGCAAAAAAGGCGCCCGCTCCACCATTTACTACCTCTACCTTGCAGCAGGAAGCCTCTCGCAAATTGGGCTATCCGGTGGCACGCACCATGCAGCTGGCTCAAAAACTCTATGAAGCGGGGAAAATATCCTACATGCGTACCGATTCGTTGAACTTGTCGGAAGAAGCCTTGGCCAAAGCCAACACCGAAATCAACAAGTCCTTTGGGCCGGAATTTGCACATCGTCGGGTATTCAAAACAAAAAGTCAGTCCGCTCAAGAGGCGCACGAAGCAATACGTCCCACGGACTTCTCTACTCACACCGCCGGATCAGACGATGGGCAAAAACGCTTGTACGATTTGATATGGAAGCGCGCCATCGCCTCGCAAATGGCCGACGCGCAGCTGGAAAAAACAACCGCTACAGTGGCCATTTCCACCGCGCCAGAAAAGCTGATTGCACAAGGCGAAGTAGTGAAATTTGAAGGATTCTTAAAAGTGTATCTGGAATCGCGCGATGATGACGAAGAGGAAGAACAGAAAGGCATGTTGCCACCACTTAAGGTCGGTCAGGCACTCAACCTGCACGAACTCATAGCCAGAGAAGGCTACAGCCGGCCGCCGGCGCGCTACACAGAAGCCAGCTTGGTGAAAAAACTGGAAGAAATGGGAATCGGGCGACCATCTACCTATGCGCCAACGATCTCCACGATCCAAAAACGCGACTATGTGGTGAAGGATAACCGCGACGGTACGCCCCGCAACTACAAGGAACTGACCCTCACCAAAGGTGCCATCCGCAATGAGGTGAAAACAGAAATAACAGGAGCCGAAAAACAGAAGCTATTCCCGACTAACACAGCTATGGTGGTGAATGATTTCTTGGTAGATCGCTTCCCGAAAATTGTGGACTTCCACTTCACGGCCAATGTGGAGCAGGAGTTTGATGAAATAGCCAATGGCAAATTGGTATGGGAAGATATGCTACAAAATTTCTACGGGGACTTTCATACCGACGTGGAAAACACTTCGCAGATGGAGCGATCGCAAACGGGCTCCACCAAAGAACTTGGCATTGACCCGAAAACGGGCAAACCTGTACTGGTGAAGCTAGGCAAGTTTGGCGCCTATGTGCAGCTGGGCGAAATGGAAGAAGGCGAAGAGAAACCCAAATTCGCGAGTCTGCGACACGGCCAGTTGATGGAAAACATCACCATGGAAGACGCACTGGAACTCTTCAAATTGCCTCGTACCGTAGGCGAGCTGGATGACGAACCGATTACGGCGGCTGTGGGTAAATTTGGGCCTTACGTGCGGCACAATGGACAGTTTGCGTCGCTCAAGCCCGAGCAAGATCCGCTTACCATCACTGAAGAAGAGGCCGTGGAATTGATACTATCAAAGCGGGAGGCAGATGCTAATAAATACATCAAAACGTTTGATGAAGACGATACGATGTTTGTGCTCAATGGCAAATACGGGGCATACATCAAGGCCGGTAAGAAGAACGTGAAAATACCGAAGGACGTAGCTCCCGAAGATTTGACCTATGAAATGTGCAAGGAACTAGCCGACAAAGCACCTGAGAAAAAGGCCGGCGGACGAGGTAGAAAATTTGCGAAGAAGACGAAGTGAGGCTTTTTTAATTTCTATTCTAGATGGTGCCTCTGATTTTCCTTGAATATGAATTAAATGAGGATCTAGAGAAGATATTCAATCGAATGAAGTGGGCTGTTGAGCAAGAAACCCCCAACTTGTTTGGTAAATACAATCCCGATACAAGCAAGCATTGGTTAGGTGAAATAGATGAGAAAAATTTGACGTTCGCACTTGAAGAATCCGGATCGTATTGGAAAAAGCACTTCAATGTTGTTTTGAAAGGTCATTTAGAATTAAAACCCTCAAAAATGCTAGTTAAAATCAAACTAGGCTTAGCCAACTTTACTTTCCTTCTCATTTTGATGATTTATGTAGGAACGTGTTTGTTCGCGTTTGATGTACTTTCTCAAAAACAAGATAGTATCTCCTTATATTCCATAATCTACGTTGGTATCTACCCTTTATTTGGGACTATTTTGATAATTAGGAGAATGAAAAGCGCTGAGCGAAAATTGGATTTCCTATTTAGTCTGTAGTAATAGTGCTTCCTTCAATACATCTCCAACCACCTCGACAAAAAGCAGTCATACACTTGGTAGTACTGACCTGACCCGTCAGCGTTGCGATAGATCATTTCTTTTTGAATCAGTGCTTCCAACGAACGCTTTACAGTTGCGGCAGTACCCAATTTGTGGTCAGCTATAAAGGAACCACCAGTAGGGTGATATACATTACCTTCTTTGGCAATGGCTGCTAACAAATTCCACTGTGGGCCTGTGAGCAAGTTTCTGTATTGATAATAGACCAACTCTTGCTCCTTTATCAGCCTTGCGCATTCTTCTTTGGCTATATCCAAGGTCACTGAAGGATAACCAAATAATCTATTGCACACCACTTGAGTATAGTACGTGTGTCTGCGTGTCCAGTCCAATACAAAAGCAACAGCTTCATCTGAAATGCTACGCCCGGCTTTGTTGAAATGTCGGGCAATAAATGCCGTATAGGCATCCACTTCAATGGCCAATAAGGAGAGGAATTGCGTGCTTGAAAAAAACGGCCTATTGGCCTGGTTGAAAATCATAGAAAGCAAATGTTGATTGCTTCCACTAAATATGAAATTGATGTTTTTCAACGGCTGAGTGATCGTGCGTAGCAGCGCCTCGGTGTTTCTCTCAGGGTACGAAAGTATTTGCTGGAATTCATCAATAGCCATCACGATCTTGACATCCAGACTATCCAAAAATTCAAACAGTGCCTTCAATGACTGCTCCTTTTGCTTTTGCTCTTGAAACGAAAAGCCAAACTCCGGCTGTCCGGTGAGGGGATCAAAACTCAGCAAAGGGTTGAATCCCTTTATAAACTCCATAAAGCGTGTACCTAGGCTGCTTTGCTGTGGAAATGTGCGTAGTATGGCTCCCGCAAGCACCTCCGTAAGTTCTTGTTGGGTTTGTGTGGGCAGGATATCCACATACAAGCAACGACCTATTTGTTCTCGCTCCACTTGATCAAATACATGCCTTATGAGCCCGGTCTTGCCCATACGCCGGATGGCGATAAGCGTGGTTTTTACATCATTCCGGATATTGCGGATAAGTTGGGTGGATTCATTCTCCCGATCGCAGAAGTACGCCGCACCTTTGTAGCCACTGAGTAAGAAGGGGTTGAAGTCAGCTTCCATGACTTCAAAGCTATTAAACAATTTGCATTATACAATTTGTTTAAAACAATTTGTTTAATGCTCCCCTACTCTGCAGCAGCCATCAGTTCCTTCTCGATAATCTCCTCCAACACATGCTTGGGCAATGCGCCGGCCTGCATGATGGGCAGGGTGTGCATGGGAATAAAAGGCATACTTGGGATGCTACGAATGCGAAAAACGGCAGCCAACTCTTGCTCCACCTCTGTGTCCACTTTGTAGATATTCACCTCGGGGTGTTCGTTGGACAGTTCCTCCAAAATGGGCGCCACCATCTTGCAGGGCCCACACCAGTCGGCGTAAAAGTCGATAATGGCCGGTTTGGTGCCTTTGTATTTCCACTCTTTCTCTTGCGTGTAATCAAAGATTTCTGCTTTGAATCGCTCAGTTGTCAATTGTATAGTAGCCATAAGCTCTGAATTTTAAGGCAAAGGATAGATGAGGTGGAAATGGGGAAGTGTAACGGATGTTACTTACAAAAAAACCACCGGAAGGTGGTTCAATTCTTTAAAATCTGACTCTAGCTTATACCTGGCTGCTCAGCATCACCGGCATGATCAGCATGAGCACGTCTTCGTTTTCTTCGGCTTCAGTAGGCACTATGATGCCCGCTTTGTTCGGTGCGCTCAGTTGCAGCTTGATTTCCTTGCCTTCCATGTTACCAAGCATTTCCACCAAAAACTTGGCATTGAAACCGATCTCAATGTCTGCTCCGTTGTGCTCGCATGCCAAGCGCTCGTTTGCCTCATTGGAGAAGTCAAGGTCTTCGGCGGAGATCATCAGTTCGCTACCGGTGATCTTCAGGCGCACTTGATGCGTGGTTTTGTTGGCATAGATGGATATACGCTTGAGAGAACTCAAAAACTCCTGTCGGTTGATCACCATTACATTCTGATTGTCCACCGGAATCACGTTTTCATAATCCGGGAAACGCTCATCGATCAGGCGGCAGATCATCTTCACGTTGTTGAAGCTAAAGAAGGCATTGGACGCATTGAACTCCAAGTTTACATTGGTGATCTCGGCGGGGATAGTAGCACGCAGCAGCGTAAGTGCCTTGCGCGGAATGATCATCGTATGCTTCATGTCAGACGCTATGTCCACACGGCGGTAGCGGATCAGGCGGTGACTGTCGGTAGCAACAAACGTAGCGTTGGTTTCAGAGAGGTTCAGGTACACACCCGTCATAGCCGGACGAAGTTCGTCGGTGCTGGTGGCGAAGAGCGTGTTGTTGATGGCGCGTGCCAATGTTTCAGAAGAAAAATTCACCGAATAGCCGTCCGTCACCACCGGTATTTTCGGGAAGTCCGTGGCATTTTCACCTGCCAGTTTGTAGCGGCCATTGTCCGAGTTGATCTCAATGCTATAAGTAGCATCGTCGATCGAGAATGTCACCGGCTGCTCGGGCAAGTTGCGCAGTGTTTCGAGCAAAATACGCGCAGGAATCGCGATGCTGCCATCTTCTTTGGCTTCCACTTCCAGTTCGGTCATCATACTCGTCTGCAAGTCAGACGCAGTGACGGTGAGCGTGCCTCCCTGAATTTCGAAAAGGAAATTCTCCAAAATAGGCACCACGGGGTTCGTAGTGATGACACCATTGATGGCAGAAAGCTGCTTAAGCAAGTAGGAAGAAGAAACGATAAATTTCATGTGTGTCTTTTTAAGATGGTTTTGAACCGTATTGCCCCTGAGTGGGGTGAAATTCGGAGGCCAAATTTAAGTACAAAAGACGAGAAAAACAGTGGGAATTGATTTGAGGATTTCAGCACTGAGCAGATACTCCTTTTTCGTGATTCCGACATGTTTAAGGGTTTAGAAGCGGTACCTTTTCGCACTTCATTTGCTGTACTCCCGTGCGCACCTCTACCAAGGTGCCGGCTTGCCCGGGGCTGTGTCACCATCTGTATGGCTCTTCATCTCGCGTCAGCGCGGCTCCAAGCCCCCAGACGCGTAGGGTGCTAAATAGCAAGAAAGTGCGCGAGACAGCCCTGATGGAGGCGACACGAAGTATAGCCGAGAGCAGGAAGAAAATAACTAAATATCCTTGCCGAACCGCTCCAAAAATCCCCTTATCGTTTGAACTGCCTATGCCGCATCAGGATCATGCCTGTGCGCTCCATGTCCACCGCGATCATTTCGCCGTTAGGATCGAGGAGTAAGTGAAAGCCGTCTTGGGGCCGCCGGGGGAAAATGGTGAAGGTGATCGGCTGCTTGAGCTGGATGTCGTCGATGGTGAGGCGCGCCAGAGGCGTGGTGCCGGCAATGCTGTCCAAATAGGGCACGCGTCCGGGGCTGAGGCGCTCGTTGGCTTGGAAATACTGAAACTGATTCAGATAATCCATCATGCGGGTAGTGTCCGGTTGAGCAATGCCGTCCATCTTGAAAAAATCCTTTTCAAAGGTGATGCGAAAATCGTCGGCATCTCCGGCGGTGTAGTCAAGATGCAGGTTTTGGATCGTGCGCCAACTGCCATTGTACACGAGGCGGTCGCGCCATTGGTCGGCTGCCAGCTCGAAAATGCCGCCTACATAATCGGAAAAGCCGGGGATTTCCATTTCGTACCCTTGGCCATCGGCAATGAAATAGGTGCGTGTTTTGGTATCGTTTGGCTTGAAATGAAACGATCGGTTATTCACCGAGATCGCTACTGCATCTTCGACAGACATCTCCCCTATGGGCTTTTTCACGCGCACGCGCAGCAACACGTTGAGCAAGTGATCGACAAAAGCCGGATCAGCCGGATACTGCCCCACCATCCAGACAGATTCTTTGCGTAGTTGAATATCACCGATGGAAATAGACGCCACAGAGGCTGTGTCTTGAACGGCAAACTGCGCTTCGTCATAGCTCAGTCCACTCTTGGTTTTTCCACTGAAATACAGCGCCACATTGGATACCAAGAGCAGTCCAATTACCACAAGCAATCGTTTAACTTTCCGATCCATCACTTTGTGAATTTTCGTTTGCGCACATACAATTTCGCCACGCCCATCAGCACAATCAGCAGCACCGGCAGCCCCACATTGATCACTTGCCATTTGATCTTTTCTTCTGTCACTTTCACCTTGTCGAGTGGACGGATTTGAATCTCTTTCGCTCGCACCATGATCAGGCCGTCTTCATCGGTGAGGTAGTCTAGCAGGCGAGTCACTAATTCACCATTGGCATAATTCACCCGAGAGTAGGGATCCACGCCAATATCCACGGGATTGCCGGTTTCCAGGTCAAACTCATTGCGGATTACATCGCCATCGCTGATCACAATTACGCGTGCCTCCTCCCCTGTTTCCTTGAATGTTGCTTTATCTGCTCCGGCGGGCAGGAACCGATTTTGAAACAATGAGCGAAATTTTCCTTCCAACAGATACCCTACATTTTGGGTGCCGTCCTGAAAAAATTCAGGTAGCAAATCACTTTGCAAATCGTTGAACGACACTTTCACCGGGGGTGACAGCACCTTGGTTCGTTCGGTGGTTTGCAGCAGTGGAGTCTTGCGGATGCCGGGTGCCTTCACCGTGTCAATGGTAGAGGCAAAGCGCAAGAGGGTGGCATCCATTCCCTTCACGGCGGGATGGTCTCCGTAATAGGTAATCACAGGAAAAAAGGGCCAAGGCAAAAGTTGGATCTGCGGTTGTTCACCTATGTTGCCAGTAACCACCGGAAACGTGCCGCTGCTCAGGTCGAGAACATAGTCTTTGTTGATGCGCACACCGTAACGGAAAAGCAGGTCATCCAAGTTTGTTTGATAGGGCATGGCAATGGTCCCTTCATCGGACGCACTGTCCATGTTTACCTTCAGTGCATCATAGAAAATGAGCAAGTTACCCCCACGCATCACATATTGATCGAGCAGGTATTTTTCCTGTTCGGTGAAGGCCGTGGTGGGTTTTGGCAGAATAATCACTTCATACCCCGCCAACGCCTCGGTGCGATTGGCCAAGCGAATGTTGAATGGAATGTATTTCTCTGAAATGCGCCCCATCAAGCCGGCTAATTGGGTAGAATCCGGCTCGCCATGTCCCGTCACCACACCCACTCGCTTGCGGTTTTCTGTCAATTGCCGAATGGCGCTAATGAATTCATATTCCAACCCTTCTATTGACTCATTGATCGCTTGATCTTTTCCTCCGGTACGGTTGCCACTAAGCAAATTCACAGGCACTTCCTTAGCCCCTATTGAAACGATTGCTCCGGGGAAAATGAGCAATTGCGATGATTGCCCATCGCGCCGATAGTTCAGATTCGTTGGCTCAATGCCGCGCTGCATCAAGTCTTGAAAAAAACGCTTGCGTGCCTCCTCGTTTTTGGCTTGTCCGGGATCGGTGAACTTGAACTGTACATCGCCATAAATGCCGAATTCGTCCAATGTCTCGCGAATGGATTTCTGGAATCGTTGAAATTCAGGTGGCAAGTCACCTGCCAAGAATACTTCCACAAACACAGCCTCATCCACACTACGCAATGTGGATTTAGTCGCATCCGAAATAGAAAAGCGATTTTCCTCTGTCATGTCTATGCGGAAGCGAAAACGCTCCGCCAATTGCATGAGCAAAAAAATGAGCAAAACACCCGCAATCAGGGTGAGGAGTGAGTGTAAGCGCTGACCTCTCATCGTCTTTTCATGATTAGATTGGTCAACAAAATGAGAAAGAATCCCAGCCCAAAAAAGTACGCTAGGTCTGTGCCGTCAATCACCCCGCGGCTCATCGAACTGTAATGAAACAAGATGCCCCACTGATCGATGGCGTCAGCCTGTGCACCGCCAAACTCGGCAATAGACGAAAAGCCGGAATAGAGGAAGTAGCAGAGAAATGCCGATGTGATGAACGATACGATTTGATTTTGAGTCAATGCCGAAGCAAGAATGCCCACGGCCGTAAACACGCCACCGAGCAAGATCAACCCGACGTACGACCCGATGATGCCCGGCGTGTCCAAATTGCCTGTCGGATTGCCCAATGCGCTCAACGTGAAATAATAAATGAGCGTAGGCAAAATGGATACGATTACTAGCAGGAAGCCCGCAAGGAATTTGCCCAAAATGATTTCGTAATGTCTAAAAGGAAGTGTGTAAAGCAGTTCTAATGTGCCCGCCTTCTTCTCTTCAGCAAAGGACTTCATGGTGACGGCCGGGATAAGGAACATGAGCACGTAGGGCCCAAGACCAAATAGGGTATCGAGCGAGGCATAGCCATATTCCAGCACGCTGGTAGATGGGAAAATCCAGATGAGCAGGCCAATGCCCACCAAAAACACGCCCATCACCACATAGGCGATGAGTGAATCGAGGAACTCGTTGATTTCTTTTCGTAGTATCGTCAGCATCAGTCCTTCTTCGATTGGGTCAATTTTCTAAATACATCTTCGAGTGATTGCTCCTCGGATTTGGTGATGCCCGAAAGCGGAAGTTCATTATCTGAAATCACTTTGAGCAATTCCTGTCTTAAGTTCTTGCTCGCAGATCGAGCTACAAATTCTTTATCACTTATTCGCTCTACTTCGAATCCGGCTATTACTGTCGCATCGATGGCCGATTCAAACACCATCCTGTACGCTTCCACTTGGGTATCTCCCAATTTTAGTGTCTTCACATCGGCATCCGCCACAATCACACCCTTGTCGATGATCACTACCTTGTCGCAAATGGCCTCTACCTCTTGCATGATGTGCGTGGAGAGAATCACCGTTTTGGCCTTAGCTACTTCCTTAATAATATTTCGGATCTCGATGATTTGATTGGGATCCAATCCGGTCGTTGGTTCATCCAAAATCAGCACCTTCGGATCGTGAATCATGGCCTGTGCCAGTCCCACCCGCTGACGATAGCCTTTCGATAGCGCACCTATTTTCTTATTGTGCTCTCGCGTGAGCCCGATCAGTTCAATCATCTCCTCTACCCTATTTTTCAGTTGCTCAATGCCATACGCCCTGCCGATGAATTGCAGGAATTCGCGCACATACATGTCTAAATACAGCGGATTATGCTCAGGCAGGTAACCTGTGAGTCGCTTCACCTTCAGCGGCTCTTGCACCACATCTACGCCATCAACCCGAACAGTACCAGAAGTGGGCATGGTGTAGCCGGTGGCGATTTTCATGGTGGTGGATTTCCCTGCGCCGTTCGGCCCGAGGAAGCCTGTTATTTGTCCGGTGGAAGCAGTAAACGAGATATTATCTACGGCACGTTGCGCTCCGAACATTTTGGTAAGACCTACAACTTCTAATGACATCTACACAAGTGGGCTTATGAACTGCAACGATTAGCTTTGCAATGAAGAAATTTCAATGCGAACGCAATATTCATCGTTTTTATTTTCACCCCCAAACTGTGATTTGAAAAATGACCGTTTGACGCCCAATTGCCCCGTATGAGTCGCATAGCCTTTTACCTTTTTCTTAAACCGCTCTCGCTGCTGCCTTTGCCGGTGCTGTATGCCATCACTTGGCCGCTTTATGTGCTGCTGGCCTATGTATTTCGCTATCGCAACAAGGTGATGCGGACGAATTTGGCCAAATCATTTCCCGATAAATCGTCCCAGGAGCTTCGCCAAATCGAGCTGAAATTTTACCGCCATTTTTTTGATCAAATCTTAGAATCACTACGCATGATCAGCATGCCGGATGCCGAGTGCGCGCGCCGACTGAAAATCACCAATCCTGAAATCCTCACCCCCTACTACGCGCAAGGCCGCTCCGTGGCGATGGTGATTGGACATTACAACAACTGGGAATTCACACCCTTCATGAACTCGCAGATGAAGCACCAGTTTGTGGCCATTTATTCTTCATTGAAAAACAAGTTTATGAATGAAGTGGTGAAAAAAGCCCGTTCCAAAATGGGCTCCATGCTCATCCCGCGCAGAGAAGTGGGTACGTTCATCCGCAAGCCGCCGAAAGAACCCTTCTTGCTGCTCTTTGCCGCCGATCAATCACCCGACTGGAAGAGCAAGCTGCACTGGACGCAATTTCTAAATCAAAAAACGGGTGTGGCCACCGGCGCAGAGCGCTATGCACAGATGCTCAATTGGGTGGTGGTGTTTGGCCATATCGCCAAGGTGAAAAGAGGGCATTATGAAATGACCATTGAGGTGCTCACGGACACGCCAAACGAACAACCCGAAGGCATGATCACCGAAATGCATGTGCGGGCTTTGGAGCGCGAGATTTTGCAAGCGCCCGAATACTGGCTCTGGACTCACAAGCGCTGGAAGAAGCGAACGGAGAAGAATTTGGAGTTGGAGAAGTCATAGACTATTTAGGTGGGCGCCCGTGCGGGCTGTCAGCTATACTCCGGCCACCCAAAGGCCAACACACTACGGGGTGCCGCTTCCATCCCTAGCGCAGGGGCTGCTTCAGTGATGAATGGTGCCAATGAAGAAAATTCAAACGATGAATTGCATAAGTATTGGATTCACTACATTTACCAGCATCAGTTCATGTCCTCACGAATCGCAATTCTACGCTTTGTCACGTGAGGACACGTGCCGGGGCGGAGACGTTTAGATTCGACAACTTCTAAATTAGATGTTCGTGCTGTCTTAGAAACAGGGGACGGTGAACTTGCCCTCGCCGCGGTTCGTGTCCTCACGAATCGCAATTCTACTCTTCGTCACGTGAGGACACGTGCCGGGGCGGAGATCACCCATACTTCACCTTGTGATACAAAATGCTGGATGCCAGCAGCAGCGTAATGGTGTTGGCCACTATGATCGGCCAGTTGGTGATGAGCAGGCCGTACGTGAGCCACAGCGACAAACCTAAACACAACAAAAAGAACATCGGCTGGCTTAAGTCTTTAGCCGATTTGGTTTTCCATGTCTTGATGGCTTGCGGCAAAAAAGCCACGGTAGTGCAGGCAGCAGCCAAGTAGCCCAAAAGTTCTGTCCAGTTCATTGGAATTATTTTCTGCAAATCTGCATTGAAACAATAATCCCAGAATTGTCATTAGAGAATTTAAGTTGGTGCGAATGGCCAGTTAAAAT
>ERZ1066134.329-NODE-329-length-30078-cov-7.918429_pt1 | contig 30078 bp, 30 predicted proteins | sample MGYA00382781_ERZ1066134 | MGnify/ENA primary metagenome ERZ1066134 (study PRJEB33369, sample SAMEA5778364) | biofilm metagenome | biome: Industrial cooling water; feature: Water cooling tower basin; material: Biofilm | place: United Arab Emirates | collected... | reverse complement strand
GCTCACGCTGCCTCTCTGGGTTTGCTGGCTCTTCTGTCTTTTCTTCTGTCTTTGCCGGCACTTTGTTAGAGTCGATCTCTTTGATCTTCTTCTCGGCTTCTTCGCCCTTCACTGTCGTGCAATCGCTTGCAGCCTCAGCAGTAGAGCCATCGTCTTTGGTTTTTGAAGCGAAGTCGATCTTCTGTTGTCCAGGCAGCTCCTTCGGCTTTGTGTATTCAGCTGGCGCGAATGCATCCGGCTCTCGATCTACTTTTTTGAAGTTTCGATCAATGATTGCCCCGACATCTAAGTTAGGATTCTCAGCCTGAATGTCTCTGAGTGAACCGATCAAGACTCGCATGTCAGCCTCTGAGTTTCTTGAAGCTTCGCGGTAGTTCTTGCTGTGCTCTTTCCACTCTTTGTCGAAGTCGCTCTTGTCGTCACTATCGTTCAGTGCAGGTAAGCCCCGTCTTTCGTGCCAAGACATAGAGATGTCGCTTCTCTTCCTGGAGTTCTCTTCAATCTGGCTGAAGTAGTAGCTCATGACCTTCTCTGGAAGATTTCTATTTGAATCTATGTTTTTGCACTGGTGATAGACAAACTTCTTAAACTCAAGACCAGAGACGAGCCGGTCTTGAAACTGCTTGAAGCGGCCAGCAATAAGAGGCTCAATTTTCCGCTCGTGCCTGGGTTCAAAATCAAACATTTTCACTATGACTTTTGCACTGCCAAGCACTGTAGATTGCCAGTCTTCAACGATCTTCTTACCGGCGGCACAAGCAGAAAGCACTTTAAGAAACTCAGTCTCTAGCCCCCAGGCTTTGTTAGGGTCAAGCTTGTCAGTGACACCTTTTGCTTCTTTTAGTCCGAACTCAGCCCGAATCTGATTGCCGGTAAGTTCACCAGCCTTGAACTTTTTCTTCAAGTTCTCAAACTTCAGCTCAAGATCTGAGATGGGCAGTTCTTCACCAGCCACAGATTGCGATTGCCCAGTTGTCGGCGCCGCAGCTGCCGCAGGCGTACCAGCCACAGGGGTCAGAGTCGGTGCAGACATCTTTAGGACAAAGCCAAGCTCTTTCTTGACCTGGGCGACAGTCGGCTTGTCTTTCTTTTTCCAAACGAGATTGCAGAATGTGATTTCGTGCGCTACCTGCCCCTCTTTCTCAGGCTTAGAATTACCTTTTATCTCCTGCCACAGCCAGCATAGAGCCAGGCGTCTAGCTGTTTTGGCAACGTCGAGCTGTTTTGCTTTGTCTGCGGGCTGAGGTATTTTCTCAAAGCGTCCTTCTTTGCTCAGATAGTCCACAGCCTCGTCTAAAACCGGCGTCCATGGCGTCTCTAGCATACTTGCCGCAGCATCAAGCAAAGTGCCGATCTCAGTATCAGTAGTGCTGTCAGATAGCATCACAAAGAGACTATCCTCATGTGTTAACTGCTCCAGCGGTGCACGATTCTTTACTGTCGCCTGTTCACCTTTGTTCACTTCCTCAGCCGGTTTGTTCAATTCTTCCGGCTTTTGTTCAGCTTCCGGCGCCTTTTGTTCACCCTCAACCGGCTTCTGTTCACTCTCTGTCGATTCAGACAGTACCTTTTCTATTTCCTTTTCTTCTGTTGTCGTCACGATTTCAACTCCCGTTCAAAGTCACTAATCAAATCTAAAAATTCTTCAACGCTATCTACTATTCCAGCGATGCCACCGGCGGCGGTGACACGGTCGCAGCCCCTTTGTTGTGCTGCTTCTCTTTCTTTCTCCTTGCCTTTTCCTCCTTCTCTTTTGACTTCCGGCCAGAGGATGACGGCAACCGTTTTGCCTACCATTTCTGGCGTGATTTCAATCGAATGAAAACCTATAAAATCTGGTGCTTTCTGGTCGCCCTCTGCGCCGCATCCATAGCTGACAATCGCCCGCCCATAAAAAGCCTTGCCGCTCGGATTGGCATACAGCCTGGTTCTGCCACTGTTTCCAGCAAGCTTGATGCCTCGCTTGACCTCGTTCTCTTTCTTCTTAGTCAATTGACACCTTCCGCTTCCCGGCTGTGACAATCAAATAACGCTTGAAAAGATACAAGCCAAACGCCTCATCTCGCCCGGCTTCTAGAGCAAGGTCAATAAAGTCTTGCTTCTTCCGGCACTTGTAGATATTTTCGGAAACAAAGCGCTTTTGCTTCTCGCGAATCATCGCTTCCTGAATCGCCTTCTCATCAGTCAGAAGCACCAGCTGACCGGCGACTTCGATTATCTGGCGCTCTTTCTTCTCGATAGCGGCGCCGCACTCCGGGCAATGCTCAGGACCTGGCTCGAAAACGTGGTGGCATTTTTTGCAGCGCACCAGTCCGCTAGCTTCGCCTTCTTCTGTCTCTCTCTGCCGCTTCGCTGGCGGTGCTATCAGGTCGTAATACCTGTCAGCGTGTGGCGCTCCGTGCCGATAGATATTGCCGACGTGATCGAGGATATAGACAAAAGTCTTGCCTTCGCAAGCCCGCATCCCTCGCCCGTTGCCTTGGCTCCACACGTTCTCTGACTGAGTCGGACGGCGCCAGATAACACAGCGAATATCAGGGATATCAACGCCCTCTAGAAATAGATTGACGTTGACTAAGCCTTCCAGAGAGCCGGTCTCGTACTCCCTTAGAATTATTTCGCGCTCGTCGTCCGACATGCTGCCGTCGATATGTTTGAAGCGATAGCCAGCGGCTCTGAACGCTGCCGCTGTCTCAATAGCGTCAGCTACAGTGATATCAAACACGATGGCTTTGGCACCAGGGCAAATCCGGCTGTAGTGCTCGACCAGGTCTCCGGTTATCTTCGCTTGCTCTAATCTCAGACTGGTTTCTTTCTTCTCAAAGTCGCCGTCAGAGCCTTTCTTGATGCCCTTCAGATCCAGCTTGTTTTCAGGGTAGTAGACAATTGGCCTGGCTAGTTGTCCGACTTCGATCAAGTATTTCCGCTGAGGCCCGTGGACCATATGATCGAATCTGAGAGCCAGGGGCTTGCCGTCTGCTCTCGCTGGCGTGGCGGTGCAGCCCAGGACCTGAGAGCCAGTCGCCCATTCTCTTATCTTGCCCCAGGTGCTGGCGGTTGCGTGGTGGCATTCATCCTCGACAATCCAGTCTGGCTGGCGCTGTGAATTAAGCCGGTGAACGACTGTCTGAGCCATTACCAGTTTGATCGGGTTATCGCCTTCTGGAAGACCTGAAGCGATCCAGTCGAACTTGATGCCAAAGTCTCTGAAGCGCTTCGCCACCTGTTTTCCGATCTCTTTCAAATGGAAAACAACCCAGCCAGAGCGCTCTAGCTCTTGTGTCCGCTGGAACATATAAGTGAAAGACATAGTCTTTCCAAAGCCGGTGGGCGCCTGAAACAACACGCGATCGTATTCGCGCATTGCAAGCCTTACTTCCTCAATGTAAGGCGTTTGCCAGTCGTACGGCTTGACTCGTTTCACTTTATTCTTGCCGCCAATCTAGTGAGAGCGAGACCAATAGATTCAAGCGCCAGGGCTAGCAGTGAGCGCAGCTGATAAGACGCTCTCGCCCTCTTTTGGGCTGCAGCATAGGCAGCCTTTTCAAGCCTGTTCTTTTCCAGCATCAAGCACATACGGCACGGCTGGCTGATTTCATGCGGATATAGTCCACTGCATTTATTCATGCTTCCACCTCTTCTTTCCTTGCTTCGCAGACTTCAGCGACTATCTGAAGTTGTGCATTGATTTCAACCTGTTTGCCGTCTCTCTGTTTGAGAAGAGCTTGCCGTGCGTCGTTGACGATTGCGCAGACAACATGCGGATTGTCGTCATACTTGATAGTCACTCGCTCTCTTTTCGAGTGCAAAGTGCCATCGAATTTCTGATTCTCAATTTCGACCTCGACATGCACAGCCTTGATCTGAGCAAGAAGGTTGAAATAATTTCGAAGTCTGTTGTCCAAAGCATCAAGCTCGGCAGTCAGCAGAGCAAGACGATCAATAGAGTGCTTTCTATCGCTCAAGTGTGAGCCCTCCATCTAATACGGGATGGTCCGCATGTTTGTAAGCCAGCTCCTGAAGGCGGTTTTCGTCGGCGACTGGCTTAGCAGTAGCAAGACGATTCAGAATAAGCTTTTGATAGCGGACCATCTGCTTGCAAGCTTCATCGTGTCTCTTTTTCAGCTCCGCACCATAGACTTCACTCTGTCTTGCGGCTGCCAGTTGAGCCCTCGTAAACTCCCGCTCTTTGCGCCCGGTTACTCCGATGTTCGTGATCGTAGACTCAATCAGATTCTTTGAGCACCAGAGCCTTAACACTGATTGCGGTATGCCCAGCTCACGGGACGCCACCAGCATTGATACCATATCTGACATTAACAAGCACCTCCTGTGCGATGGCGAAGAATCGCGTCATAAGCCGCCATCGCCGTATCTAAATCTATTTCACCGTGCTCGTATCTATACGACACAAGCCTCAATTGCTCTTCAAACGCCTGTTGAGGCGTCTTGTCGAAGCATTTTTCAATGTGTCGAAGCCAGTAACGAGGATTTTCTATGATCAAGTCGTCTACTGTCTCGAAGAAACCTTTGTCACCGTAAGCGGTGGCGGCTTCCTTAGCTTCATCGGCGCAACCGACAAGTAAAAGGTCCGGTGCACCAGGACCTATGCCGCTAAATCTTCTTCTCATTTTCTTCTTCAATCCTCAGAAATTTTTTGTGACACTCGTCGAAGGTGCCCAACTCGATCAGCATCCAGACGCCGCTTCTCTTCTGCTTTAGCATGTAATTTTCAGAGTACTTGAGCCTCTGAATACGCCACGTCGGATAGCCCAGACACTGTCAAAGCAGGGGGGCGATTCTTTTGAATGATGTTGAGTTTTTCAGCACAGAGACCACCTCTCAAAACGGAATGGAGCCATCGTCTGTATAAGAGTCGATGATCTGATTCAATTCAGCAGTCACCTTCTCTTCCGTCTGAATCGCTTCGCGCTCAGTCTTCAGCTCACTGTCAGCGTTCATGGCTTTCAGCTCGACAACGAGCGCTTCTATTGCTGTCGCCAGCCTGTGACCGGCGCTGGCCAGTTTCTTCACCAGCACGGCATCAATGCCTGTGCCGATATGGTTGTGGATTGCGAAGTCAGGGAGTTTCTTTTCTTTCTTTTCACCGCTAGGAAAGCAGTGCGCTGGAATCTCTACTCTCTCTGAATCAGTAAGAAGGCGTCTCGATTCCGGCGTGCTGTTGCCGTCAACAATCTCGACCTTGCCGCCTTCCGGTTCGTCCCAGAACCAAAGACCTTTGGCTCTGAGAGCGTTCTGCATCGCCTCTTCGGAACAGCCAGAGTCGCACATTAAGGACGGGTGTCCATCGTAGAAACGCCTGCCAATCACAGCTGAGGCGGTACCCGGATAAACAGGACAATGGATGTAAAAACCCGTGGAGTCGGGCACGGGATGTATTTTTCCGTCTTCCCCAAACGCTGAAGCTATGCGCAAAATCTTTTCTAAATCGCTCGACATAAATCTACCGTCACCGTCAATGGTGGCGCCTCCTTTTTTTTACCCTCGTGCGAGGGTGTACCGGGGTGGCTTGCGCCACCCCAATACGCTTTTGTAATCTGTACACCCTGCCACCACTAATGGTGCTTAGGACCATTTCTCAGTGACATTGATAGGGTACCGCGCAAGAGGGCTTTATGCAAGCGCGAAAATAGATATCCGGTTTATATATCGATCAGGCTGTCAATTCCGCTATTTCAGAACCGGTAACAAGTTCCGAAACATTACACTTAATTGAACGTGCTAAGTGCACAAGAGATTTAAGCGCATTTAATTTGCCGCTGTTTTGTGATAAACCTCTTACTCTGAGGACGCTCTATATATAGTTTGCCAAGCCCTTACAACGTCGCCCTTGAGCGCAATTCAGTAATTGAGAGAGTTAGAGAAGCGCTGGAATTAAAAGACTTTGTCATTCTCGATACTGAGACAACCGGACTTGAGCGTAACGACGAGATTATTCAAATTGGAATAATAGACCCAGACGGCAATACTCTCTTAGATACTCTGATTCAAACCACGCGAAAGAGCATTCCCAGTGCTTCAACAGCAATTCACGGTATTACCAAAAAAGATCTCAAAGACGCGCCTCGTTGGGTGCACATAAGAAAGAAAGTGGAAAGTATCTGTGAAGGAAAACGAGTCTTTATCTACAACGCAGACTTCGACACACGCTTAATCAATCAGACTTGCGACAATCACTCCGTTCCTTATCTGAAGCTCAACACTGTTTGTGTCATGAAGCTCTGGTCATGCATTGTCGGAGAGTGGAACGACAGCAAGGGCAACTGGAAATGGCAAAGATTGCCGGATGGCGATCACAGTGCTATAGGCGATTGCATAGCCACTCTAAAGGTGCTTCATCGCATTGGTTCTACTGAATTGATGCCCGTACCTGAGCCTGAGCCAACCGAAAGCCCAGAGGTTGAAAATCTAAGGAGCACTCTACAGATAACCGGCATCTTGATAGCCATCTTCATCATTCTATCAGCGCTTTCTCAGTGCGCGAAACCAACCCCTTAGCCAACTCTAATCTTCGCTCAACGTGAAGTTTTTTGCTCTTTGCAGGGGGGGGGTGATCCCCCCTCCCTCCCCATAATTGTTTGATTTTTGGGTGGGGAGGGGTAAATTCGGTCTTTTTCACCCCCTCTACCCAAAAATTGAGCCGGGTTTTCGCCGCTTTCCCTTGCCTGGTCAAGACATTCAAGCTCACTATCCGCTCAACTATATCTAAGGCTTATATCCAGAAACCGGGCTAAATCTGCTGTATCTGCTGTAAAAATACAAAAACCAACCCTCGCCCCGTGGGCGTTTCCGGTTCTCAAGAGAAATCTGCTGTAATCTGCCGTCTCGAAAACCTTTATCCCTATTGCCTTTTCAGTCTTTTTATACTTTTTACCCTCTAAAACTATTTTGTAAGAAAAAATAGTTGTATTAGATAGTGATTTCAGTAGGTATAGAGTGTATTGAGATAGCTCTATACAGTGAAGGAAAGGGATCGATCTGCTTTTCTGCAAAAGCCTTCAAACCCTCACTATTTCGGCAAACCTTTACAGCAGATTACAGCAGATTTCATATGACAACTTGGTCAAACGCCCAATCGACGTTCTGATTTACAGCAGATGTACAGCAGATTTTTTCCCTCACCCATTACACATGCACTATATCTAATACCGCATATATCACCCCCTTGACACAAACCTTAAATCACCCCCACGATTAACCAAGGTATCAAAGGGATCTAATCGTGGACGACATCGCTATTCAGTACGAGCTGAAATCAAATCAATTGTTTCTCTGCCATGCCTGCTTTATGGAGCACCAGTCCAACAGTCCAGAGCTGCTGCCTCTCGTACCCTCGGATGATACCTATCCATGTGGCACTGCCCTAGTCCAAATCACGGTGCACTACCCAGGCGGCTGCCAGCACACTGATATCTCTGAGCACTGCAATGCAATAGAGACTGACTGTACTCTGCTTAGTACCTGGTGCCTGGAATTGGCGGGTGAGTAAAGATGGCGACAAAACCAAGGCGTAATTGCTGTTACCCTGGATGTAGAAGCTTGACTCTTAAACGCTATTGCAAAAAGCACAGCTCGCAAAAGACGAAATGGTCAAAGCTCTATACAACAAAGCGTTGGCAAAATTTTAGAGATTCCTATCTTAATGCGCATCCAATCTGTATGTGTCGGAATCCTGATTGTTCACATCAAGAGTTAGATTGCGGCTCGCCCTCAAATGAGGTGGATCACATTCTTCAGAGATCGAGAGGTGGAGAAACTTTTGAAGAATCAAATCTTCAAGCTTTGTGCAAATCGTGTCATTCTAGAAAGACTTACTCCGAAACTTTAAAGCTAGTTCGAGACCTGGTGCCAAAGAACGTCAGGTCTTAGTGACCCCGGAAGGGAGGGGGTGGGTCGGACGAAAGCTGGCATCGAAAATGCCGCGCGCCAACCGGGAAAAAAATCCCGCATTTTTTCAAAGGGTGGGGGTTCGCCACCATTCATGGTGATAGACAATGGCTAAAAAAACTGAACAAGAAAACGAGCTTAGAGGCAATCCTGGACACAGGAAATCAAAGCCGTCAAAGTCAATCAAACCAATAGCTCCTTCAATGCCGCATTGGCTAGATAGTCTGGCTAAGGAGCACTGGCGAGAGATAATGCCTGTACTGCTACGGTACGGAATGGTCACTGAGCTTGATGGTCCTACGCTTGCTGCGATGTGCGCAGCTCACGGAAGAGCGATTGCTGCAGAAAAAGTCCTAAGCCAAAAGGGAAAAAACGGAGGTTCGACCTTTAGAAGTCCAAACGGACATATCTGCCAACGCCCTGAAGTAGCAATTGCACAAAACTCCTGGAAAGCCTACTATCAGTACGCTGAGAAATTTGGAATGACTCCGAGTGCAAGAGCAAAATTAGGTATCGTGCCGGAAAACGCTAATGGCGGCGAAGACGCAGAAGAAAACGACTACTACGAAGAGCTGGACGACTAGTTTTCTGAATGAGGCCGAAACCCGAGCCTTAGATTTTAACTTGCCACCAAATCACGATCCTCTTATCCGTTATTGCAAAAATCAGATCAAGTTTCTTCAGCGAAGAAAGAATCTTGAAGTACGAATTGATCACGTAAAGAATCAACGAACTGGCGCAAAGGAACCAGAGCCAGTGGTTTTAGCTGATGCCACTGTTTGGGTTGACCATAAAGGTGAAGTGAAGTACTACTTCGACCCACAGGAAGCGGACCGATGCGTCAACTGGATTCACCGAATAGGTAGGCACGTTTTTGGGCCACAACGAGGGCAAAAATTCAGATTGAGCCACTGGCAGGTCTGGATAGTAAGAGAGCTTTTTGGCTGGCGAAGACTTGGAACAAGGTTCCGGCGATATAAGTATCTGTTTCTATTCATACCTCGAAAAAACGGCAAAACTCTCTTTGTTGCGCTCTTGACACTTCTTTGTCTCTTGATAGACAGAGAGAAAGGACCTCAAATATTTAACATTGCTTCGACTGGCAAGCAGTCAGAAACAATGTTCGAGATGGCTAAAGCGCTTTGCGGCGGGACAAAGAAAGTTCCTTTCAGATACGCACACAAGGACCTGACCGAGAGAACTGACGTCCTTGAGAAAAATATCTCTTGTCCAAAAAACGGCGGCTATATAGTGCCTCTGAACTGGAATCCGGGTGCGTTTCACGGAAAGAATCCATCTCTTTTGATTATCGAAGAATTCCACCAGCACGACGACAACACTATGCGCTCAGTCGGCGAAAAAGGAATGGGAGTAAGACCACAACCATTAGTTATTCTTGACTCTACAGCACCGGAAAGGCATGACAGTGTTTGCGGAAAGGAACTGGCTTTAGCCGAGAAGATTATTGATGGTGTTTTGGAAGTTCCAAATTATCTGCCGATCGTCTATCAAGCAAAACTAGACCCGAAACGTGGGCGAACTTGGGATTCTATCGAAGTAGCGGCTGAGTGCAATCCTCAATTTGGATTATCACTAACCAAGGAATTCTTTGAGGATGAGATAAGGAAAGCCAAGGACGACCCTTTGGAAGAGCTTGAGTACAAGAGACACCAGCTCTGCCTGATAGTCGACAAACCGAGCTTAATGACGCCGTATCACTTTTGGAGGCAAAACAAAAAAGCATTTGACTTTAGGAAATTTGTCGGGAAGCCTATCTATATGGGATTAGACCTCGGAGACGTTGACGACTTAACTGCGCTGGCCATGGTGCACCCAGGACGACAGCCAAACGACTACTGGTATGCGTTTGCGCAATTCTTCTGCTGTGAATACACGATGAAACATAGTCGTAATGCCGCATTGTATCAGACATGGAAAGACCGAGGTTATATCATTGTGACCCCTGGGAATGCCACGGACCAAGGCTATTTGTTAGACAACATAGTTTCCTTTTCGGAGTACTTTGATATACGACATGGAAAGGCTGACCCTTGGAACTCCGGTGAAGTCATGCGGCAATTGATTGATGAACATGGCTTGCCATTTTCTCTTCACAGGCAAGGATCACTATCAATGACTGAACCTATCAAGCTGATGATGTCTCTTATAAGAAATGGCAGATTGCTGCATAATAATCCAGTGCTTGACTGGATGTTTCTAAATACGGTTCTGAAGAAACACTCTCATGGACTTGTATCACTTGAGAAAGTTACAGAAGATGCGAAAATAGATGGCATGGTGGCGCTGGCGATGGCAATTGCAGCTGCCCTAAATCCAGAAAATGACGACGAGCCTTTTGAATCACGGGGACCCAGAGTAATATGACGATAGAACCAGAAAAGCTAATTGAAGAGATCTACGAGAAGAAGCCGCAGGTCCTAAAGTCTCGGCAAATAGGATTGAGAGAAAAAGTCTCGAAGTGGATCAAGAAAGACAGAACTACTGACGAGATTCTTGAGCTTACCCTCTATTTAGCATTAGCCTCTTTGTTCATTGGGTGCTGGATTACTGTGCATATAGGAGTATCATTCTTGATATTGGGAGCTGTACTTTTGGCAATTGTTCACCGCGCAACCGCTACAAACACGAGGCAAGAATAGATGGGATTAATAAAAGCTCTAAGAGGCGCCAGTCTAGATTTTGGACCAATGCGCTCTTTGCGTAATCCTCAGTTTGGAGAAACCAACACTGGTGAGGAAATAACGCCTGAAGTAGCCTTGAAGATTTCAGCGATGTACGCAGCGCATAGAATTCTTGCCGGTCAGTTTGCCCAATTACAATTGAAACTCAACAAAAGAGTTGGAAACGGAAAGAAACTGGCAATACGACACAGCCTCTATCCATTAATCACGGTCAAACCAAACAAATGGCAGCATGTCTACCGGTTTAATCAGCACTTATTCAGCCATCTTTTTTTCAATGGGAATAGTTTCGTCTTTAAAGAGCAGGACAACGCTTTGCGTTACACAGCTTTGGTGCCGCTTCAGCCTTGGCGAGTTGAGGTCAAGCAAATAATAAAAACCGGAGAGTTGTTCTATCGATACAGAGCTGAAGATACAGCGCAGGCCGAAGACTTTAGAGCAGACCAAATTTGCCATTTCACTGGTCACAGCATTGATGGCATTATGGGCTTCTCCTTGATCGAAAAAATGGCAGCAACTATTGGCATAGCCAAGAAGCAGCAAGAGCACACTGAATTCACTTTGGAAAATAAGGCCATACCGGCTGGAACGTTAGAAGTACCAGGAAAGCTTCGTGACAAAGCTTTTAACAACGTAAAAAAATCAATGGAAGAATTGCACTCAGGCGCAGAGAATTCCGGAAAAATCCTTGTCTTGGAGAATGGAGCGAAGTTTCAACCTCTGACTATGACTATGCAGCAACTTGAGTTCATTTCAGACAAACGATTCACAGTGGAAGAAATTTCGAGATTTACTGGCGTACCTCTAACCATGTTGTCTGACAACACTCAGAGCACTTACGACAACGTACAGGGTCTAAAAGAACAGTTTTTAGAATTTACGCTATCGGACTATTTGAAAAACATTGAAAGCACTTGCAATGCCTCTCTTCTTGCTGAAAGAGAGCAAGAGGAATACTTTTTCAAGTATGACGTTGATACTTATTTGCGAATGGACAAAGAAAAAATGTCCATTTATGTCGCGAAACTCAGAGAGTGGGGCATTCTAAACGGTGACGAGTGTCGAAATGAACTTGGTTATGATCCGATGGACACTGATTTCGGCAAAACCTACTTTAGACCGGAAAACATGGCTCCGGCAGATGAGCCCTATCAGGCGACAAATAAAACAACAGAGAATGCCAAAGCAGAGCAAAATGCAGTCGGAAAAGAACCGCAAACCGACAAAAAAAGCAAGAAAAACGGCATAAAGACAGGCTTTTCAACGCTTTTGGAAGACGCTTTTTGCAGAATGGAATCATTGTTTCAAAACTGCTATCAGAGAGAATCAGAAAAGCTTCAAGGAGACGCATTGCTTGCCAAAATAGGGACCGAATTCGACAAGAAGCAGAAAGTCTTCCAAGAGATTTTAAAACCTATCCTCCTGAGCCTTGCAGACGTATCTGAAACAAAGCTATCTGAGCTTGCTGCTTTTTCTAGACTAAATGAGGAATCTAAAAATATATACTCTCAACTCACTAATTCCTGGGGCGAACAAATAAAGGGTGGAGCAGGCAAGCTGGGTCACGATCAAGGACTTGCCGGCCAAGTTTTCGATCAAATAACTCAAATTCTAGAAGGTGATGAGCATGAATAAGAAGATAGAAACCTTTAGCTGCAGTGGTATAGAGCTTTTCAGCAAAGAAGCTGGCAAAAGGGGTATAAGAGGCTATTTTGCGAAATACAATGTGTATTCACACCTTCGCTTTGGCTTTTTTACGATAATCGATCCTTCCTTTTTTGACGGTCTGTTTTCAAGAACGGATGTGGATATACATGCAACGTACACTCATGACACAAATCGAATGCTGGCAAGATATTGCCCCTCAAGAAATATTGAAACTCTGAAAATCAGTAGTGATTCGACTGGTGCCGAATTTGAACTTATTCCAGCTGATACTCAGCTCGCTAGAGACTGTATGGCCGACATTGAGCACGGCAATATTACAGGATGTTCCTTTGGCGTTTTAATCGAGGAAGACGATTGGAGTGGAGTGAAAGAAGGCTATCCTGTCAGGCGACTAATGAAGTATGCAGAACTAGACCACATTTGTTTAACTCCACGCCCAATGTTTGAAGATACCACTGCTGAAAAATTTTCTCTTTTGGCTTCAAAACAGGAAGAAGAGTATTATCTATCTATGGCGAAAAAAGCCGCACCAAATACGATGCATCTTCAAGCAATTAAAAATAAAATTCGCTTGATGGAGATTGACAGAAATATTTCTGCCCGGTAATCTCTAGTCCGACAACTGAATTCGGCGCCTGATTGAAAGAAGTCCATTGACTTGCTGAGAAATGGCAAAGAAAACGCCGCTCAAGCCTTAGCTGAGCCATGGTTTTCAAAATCGTCTTACGACGGTGTTGGCAATCATGGCTCTTTTGTTTGTCCATGCGATTCGCCCAACGCCGCAACTGGAAGGGTGAATCAAAATGACAATGGAAAAAATCAAAGCGCTGATTGATGAAAAGATGCAGTGCTTCTCGACTATGAAAGGGCTAGTCGAAGCCCAGGAGAAAGCAAAAAAAGAGAAACTTGATCCGCAAGAGCAAGAGCAATTCGACAAGGCTAGCCAGAAATACGACGAGCTATCAGTTCAGGCGGAAGCGCTCCAAAAGGACCTAGACAACAAGCATAAGCTTGAATCCTATGAGTTAGATCTCAAAACAGTGTCTAGGCAGGCTCCCTTTATGCGCCTGGCAGATAACGCTCAGAAACAGGCTGAAAACGAAAGCAAAAAGTCTTTCTCTGAATGTTCTGACGACGAAAAGTATGCTAGACAGATTGACCTCTTCCGCAAATACTTGACCTTTGATGCGGATCAAAGAGATAGAAGGTTTGACGAATACGACCTTCGTCAAGGTCTGCCGGTGGCTGGCGGCTATGTAGCCGCTCCCACAAGATGGGCTGTCGGTCTTCTTGAGCCGCTGAAGAAGAAAGTCATCATGAGACAAGTGGCAAACGTTCTTCCACCTTTGGCCAAGAAGGGTTCAGCCGCTGAAAATACTCTTGCGCCGATGGGGCCAGCGAAATGGTCTAACGAGCTTGATATAGCCGATTTCGACCAGGACATGGGCTTCGGAGAAGATGTTCTCTATACACATGCAATGTCTGGCGCAATCAAGGCTTCCGATGACTTCCTTAATCATTCAAGAGAAGGCGTCAATCCAGAAGCTTTGATCGATGCGGAATTTATCAGAATAGCAGCTGAGCTTGAAGAAGTAGCATTCTTCCTTGGCGATGGATTCAAAAAGCCGTTGGGATTGCTCACAAACTCACCGTATGGGATAGATTCAAGCCGCTATTACAACCTTCTCCATGCAAGTCCAACTGATATCGGACTGGACAACTTGATCGCACTTGAAGATCTCGTTCACGAGTCCTTTTTGCCTGGTGCAATGTATATGGTCAATCGCACCACCAGAACAAAAATGCGCTTGAAGAAAGACAGTCAAGGTCGATATCTGTATGAGCCAAGTCTACAAGCTGGTGTTCCAGACATGTTCAACGGTTATCCCGTGAGAGTAACTGACTCTATGCCGGGAACAATCGTTGCCAATGCCAAAGTGGCTGTTTTCGGCAACTTCCAAGAGTACAGAATTCTTGACTGTTCCCAAGTTCATTTCTCAAGGAATGACTCGCTCTTCTGGCTTAAAAACCAGGTAGCGTTCAAATTCAGAAGGTTTGTTGGCGGCAAGCCGCATAGAAAAGAAGCCTTCGCTGTATCGGTTATGCCTGCGTCCTAAGCGCAGAGCAGCATAGAAGTAGGCAAGAAAAGGGGTGAGTCTTCACCCCTTCTCTGAAACAACAAAGAAGGTAAAACAAATGAATCTTGCACCTATCGAAAGATCGATCTTGGACCAAATAATTGGTCCGCAAGCCGCTGGACAAACACTCGTCTCGCTAAACAACGCTCCTGTTGATGTCAGCGATTGCGAGGGCTTTGAGATTATTACACTCGTCGGCACCATTGCTACAGGCGGAACCGTTGACCAAAAGCTGCAGCACGGCGACTTGTCGGACGGTTCCGACCTTGCGGATGTTGAAGGTTCAGCAATGCTTCAAATGAACGATGCTGATGACAATAAAATGTGGCGGACAGGAGTTCTCAATCCGACAAAAAAATACATCTCACCGAACATCACTAGAGGCACCGCGAATAGTGATATTCGAGGCGTTCTTTTGATCAAATACGGACTCAAGCGTTCTGGAATGCCTCAAGAAAGCGAAGTGAAGCAAGCCAAAACTCTTGGAGCACCTCCTAGCGGCACAGCCTAACTGACTTTCTAAGTCAGTTTCATAACACGAGAGAAGAAAAATGCAAAAAGAATCATTCAAAGTGCATGTTTTGCGAACCTTTGCAGTAGGCGATGTCTGCGCAGCGGTAGGCGAAGTCGTGTGCTTGTCAGATATTGAACTAGCAAGGACCTTGCTTGAAGTCAAAGCCGTCGAGCCTTTTGAGGTTTTCGAAGAGAGGAAGAAGCAGGAACTTGCTCTTTCTAAGCGTGGAGAAGCTAAGTTTCCCAAAAAACTTGATCCCGAAGAGGACGAGATAGAAGACGAAGGCGACGAGCCTTCCATTGAGGCTATCTCTGAGAAGAAGGGTCTGGTGGGTTTCGACCACATCTTTGAAAAACAACAAGCGGGAATTGAAAGCGACCCGATTGCATCCACTCTTGATCCCGAAGAGGACGAGATAGAAGACGAAGGCGAGAGCGAAGCCGAGCAGGCACAAGAGTCCGTCGAAGCGGAAGAGAAGGCGCCTGTTAACAAGAAAGGCAAACGGAAGTAAGAGTCATGGAAGAGTTTCAGGTCGTTAAACCAGTTGAAGTCATAACTCTTGCTCAGGCTAAAGCTTGGTGCAAAGTAGACTACAGCGAAGAAGACGATCTGATCAATTGGCTCATCAGTTCAGCTCGTGCGCATTTAGAATCGCAGACAGGCCTGTTTATAGGCGAACAAATATGGGACCTTTTTTTCGATGGGTTTCCAAAGTATGACAGGCGAGTAAATCCACGAGCTGAACTGATTATTCCCAAGACTCCACTCATCTCAGTTGTTAGTCTTAAATATCTAGATACGGGTGTCATCGAAAGAACAGTCTTGAGTAATCAATACAGAGTTCTTAGAGGCTTTAATTCAAAGATACAGATCTTAGATACTTGGCCGGAAGCCTATGAAGGCGATCAAAGCGTTATTGTTCGAGCAAAATTTGGCTACAAGGTCAACGCGAATCCCGAAGTCGGAGAGCAAGAGTTGCATGATGACCTGTTTCAAGCAATGCGGACATTAATAAGCTTCTGGTTCAACAATCGCGATGGCATCTATACAGGCATGCAGCTCTACGAACTTCCAAAACATGAGTCTGTAGAAAGAATTTGCCAAGCTCACAATCGCGTCAATATTTAAACGAGGTAGAAATGAAAGTTCGTTGTTTGAAAGAAATGCGCATACCGCCCTATTCAGCGCAACCAGGCGACATTCTAGAAGTTGAAGAAACGGTGGCCATCATGCTTCTGGCTCACGGCACAGTAGAAAAGGTCAAAGGCAAAGAGCCGGCATTAAAGCTTTCTGAGCCTCTTGTAGAGGCGAATACGGAATCGCCGGCTGAAGTAACAAGCGCAAGAGCAAAATCAAGAAGTAAGTAAAGATGAACGGATGGAAGAGTTCAACAGGCAACCTAAATCGCAGAGTCAGCTTTCTCAGGCAGACTTCGGTGATTAGCGCTACCGGTTCGGTTGATTACTCTTCCTCTGTCTATCTCTCGACCTGGGCGGATGTAAGAGAGCTTAGAGGCAAAGAGATTCTAGCTCAAGGAAAAGAAACAGCAGTGGCTGAAGCAACTTTCTTGATTCGTTATCGCACGGATAAACAGATAACAAAGGACCTTGTTATTGATTACAACAGTAAGCGCTGGGAAATCCTTTCAGTGACGGAAATTGGATACAAAGAACGAATTGAAATTCATGCCATGGTGAGGAACGACCTATGAGCGATAAATACGTAAAAGGTATAGAAAAAGCCCTCTCCGAAATGGATCTTATGCATGACTTGGTAAGAGATAAATGCGTCAAGACTGCACTTGTTAATGGTGCGGCAAAGCTTCAAGAAGCCGTCAAATCAAGAGTTCCTGTAGACACAGGCAATCTCAAGAAAAAGATCTCGGTGAAACTACTCGATACACCAGTGAACGGCACCGAAGTCAAAGTTTTAGTTGGTGCTGATATTGAGGGACTTAGAGGCGTCATTAAAGATGGCAACGGAAAGAGAAAGAAGGTTGATCGACCAGCTTACTATGTCGTGATGCTTGTACAAGGGTATTTTGCCGGGAAGAGGAAAAGTCGCTCCAAGGGTGATTCTCAGCACGACGGCCGCAAGTTTATCGCTGGCCAGGATTTTCTCACCCCAGCACTGAAATCCGTAGAAGAACCGGTCATTGAAGAGTTCATGAATGCTTGGGCGGGTAAAGCTTCCGAAATATTGGAGGTGAAATGAAGATTCAAGAACATCTTCGAAAACTTCTTTTAGCTGAGCAAGCAATAGCTTCAAAGCTTGGTAACCGACTTTTTTGGAGCAAAGCACCAGCTAACACTGAGATGCCTTATTGCTTTTTCACTTGCTCATACAAAGAGCCGCTAAGGCATACGAGAGGAAGTGAAAATTATGCCGAAAGTTTATTCAGTTTCCACTGTGTTGGAGAAACAGAGGATCAGGTCGATGCGCTTATTGAAGCTCTAAAGAATAGACTGCGCAATTACAAAGGCTTTGATAACGGCTCCAAAGTATTTGAGACCGTTATCGGGGACGACACGGAAGACGACTGGAGCGATGCCACTGGGCTCTATCGCCGAATCCTTGAAGTCGAAGTGTCACACACAATCTAGACAAACAAGGAGAATCAAAATGCCTAGAGTCAACGTACCAGTAGACCAAATGTCACTCAGTTCTTACACTGCTCCAACAGCTGGCAGCCTGAAGCAAAACTTCACTGCAGGCGACGCCGCAAATGGTCACAAGATCTCTTATACAGGTAGAGAAACTTTGTATTTCAAAAATACAAATGGAACTTCTACCGCCAGGACCTTTACGGTCAAAGGTGTGCCGGATAAGAAACTCGGCCGCGCTGTTGATCTTGGTCCGTATAGTGTTCCAGCCGGAGAGATTCACTTTGTTCCGCCATTGCCCCTGGAAGGCTTTCTTCAAGATGACGGCTGTCTCTATGTAGACGTGTCCAATGCGGAACTAGAAATCAGTGCGCAGAGACTGCCTGCAAACGTGCCGCTCTAGTTCGGCGCAACCGTAATTCACAAATAATCCGAGGTAACTTAAATGGGTGCACCAATTAAAGGCTACAACACAGTTTTGGAAGTACAAAAAGGAGATGGAACATGGTTAGAAGTAGCCAAAACCAGAAACGTTCCTTTCTTCAAAGGCTCAAATGATGTGGAGGACATCACCACCACTCGATCTCCGAAACGACACAAGCAAAGAACAGTCACTCTCCGTGACACAGCGCCTTCGCAATTTGCTTGTATCTACGATCCAACAGATCCTACACACCAACCAGGTAGTGCCGACTCAATGTCTAAGCTTCTGGCCACTGGTGAAGAAAGAAACTTCCGTGCCACTCTCAGTAATGGCACAAGTACAGTAGTCACAAAGTGTGTTGTGACTCAATGGGCCATAGGCGACGCACAAGCTTCAAACATCATAGAGGCGACATGCGAGCTTACGCCTGTTGAAGCGCCTTCTAGCGGAATGGATTAATCCACTTAGCTAGTTATCACCAACCCTAACTCAACTCACCGGAGAATAGAAATGGAAATTTTGTCTAGAGATGAACTTATAAACCTTCCTGAGCACTTCCGAGAAATTGAAGTCGCTCCGGGTAAAGCTGTCTTGCTCAAAGGGCTTTCAGCTGAAGAGCTTCTTGAACTTGAAGATATGGACGAGGCTCACAAGAAGGAAGGTACTGAGTGGAATGAGAGGGGTCTTTGGATTCTTCAACGCACTATCTTCGGACAAGATAGAAAACTTCTATTCTCCGGTGATGAAGGATATGCGGCACTTAAGAAACTGCCGTCTTCCTTGCTTCAAAAGCTCTCTTTTGCTTCTCAGAAACTGAGCTATCCAGAGGACTTTGAAGCTTTTCTAAAAAAGTACGGTTGGGCAGCAACTTCCGATTTCTTCTCCGACTCTGCCTCGCCCTCGGAGTCAAGCACCCAGACTACCTCGACCTCAATCTCAGACAAATCAGAGATTGGCAAGCCTTCTTCCACGAAGAACCCTGGGGAAGCGCAGTAGAGGACGAGCGATTCGGGAAGCTCCTTGCAATCCTTGCAAATCCCCACAGAAATACTGAAGAGTTTCCCAAGCCGTTTGTTCCTTCTGATTTCTTTCCTCGAATTCATCCGTATCTCACACCAAGGGAGCGAGAAGAGCTAGAGAAGAGAGAAGAAGAGCTGAGATTGGCAAAAGAGATGGCTCAGATCATGCACGATCGGATCTATCAAGAAGAACGGAGAAAAGCCCGTGGCAGCAAAGAAAGTATTTGCTAGATTAGCTCTCGGTATCTATGCTGATACCGGAGAGTTAAAGAAAGGCATGAAAGAGGCGCAGGAAGTTACCGCCTCTGGCTCTCGCGCTATGGGCAAGTCTCTAAAAGAGATAGAGAGAGAAACTAGGGAAATCGGTAGGAGCACATCTTACGCATCTAAAGTTGTAAAACTCGAGATGGCGGCGATGAAGCGCTCAATGAAGGAAACTGAAGACGAAGCGAAGCTAATGCGAATCGCTTTCAAAGGTTCCTTGTCCGATATGGAATCTGGTGCACGAAAAATACCTCAGTCCTTTGAAAGGATAAATGTAGCCGCTAAAGGAGTCACCAGCTCTATTAAGAGCATGGGATTAGCCTTGGCGGCTTCATTTGGTATTGGCTCAGCGGCTGGCGCCGTAAAGATTGCCGACCAATACAACACTCTGATTCAACGCATAAAAACGGCAACAAAAGAGACCGGTGATTTTAAAACTGTATCTCAACAGTTAATTGAGATATCAGGCCGCAATGGTGCAGCTCTCAAAGATACTGTTCAGCTATTTCAGAACATAGCAAGGACTCGCTCTGAACTTGGTATCACAAACAGTGAAGTAATCAAACTCACAAACACTATTCAGCAACTTGGGGTGATTGGCGGCTCATCCAGTGAAGATATGTCTATGGCGCTCCGCCAGTTTAGCCAGTCGATGGCTGGCGGCGTAGTTAGAGCCGAAGAGTTTAATTCCATTGTTGAGAACATGCCCGAGCTTGCGCATAGAATTGCAGTCGGACTTGGTATCACTGATGGTGAACTGAGAAAAGTAATGCTCAATGGCAAACTGCTTGCCAAAGACGTTATCGGCTCATTACAGAAGCAGGCTGTTGACATTCAGAAAGAATTCAATGCTATGCCTCGCTCTGTTGATAGAGCTTTTGTTAACTTGCAAGATAAAGCCGGATTAGCCCTTGCGAAAATGGACAGCGTCTTAGGCGTTACGCGCATGACTGTCCAAGCGATGGACGAGTTATCTAAATCAGCCGAAAAGTTTGGCAATGCATTTGCAAACGTAGGAGAAGATACTCTTGCCATCAACAATAAGCCAGTAAAGCTCAAGAATCTCTGGAAAGCTGCCTACAATCAGGGATTCGGTCTTGATGATGTAAAGGACAGTTTGTCAGCTGTCGGCGGCTTTATCGACCCTCGACAAAATTCCAAGAACGTTGCGTCGCAGCTGAATATCAAAAGACGCATGAGAGAGACGCAGGGCTGGGCGGATCTCTACGGGTTGAATGATCCTGTCTTTGCTGACCTAGAGAAACAGCTTGACGATTGGAAAGCTGGCAAAAAACCAGAAGGACCTAAGAAGTATGCCAAAGCAATTGACACCTCTGGCTCAGAGAAAGCAGCAGAGAAAGCCAAGAAGAAGCACGAGGCAGAACTAAAGCAGTCTGAAGAAATCCTGGCTAACATGCGCTCTCAGAACGAGCAATTGAGAGCGAAACTCGCAAACGATGATCAAGCTCTGACGAAAGAGAAAGCATTGTTACAGCTGTCTAAAGAGAAGACTCTGACAGACAAAGAGAAGAAAAAATATGCTGAAGAAATAAACAAACTTGCGTCAGAACATGCCGCTTTGAAGAAGCAAGAAAAGATCGGTGAAGAGAAAGAAAAGCTCGCCGCAATCCTTTCTAGCTTGAAAGAAAAATCAATCGAACTGCAGAATCAGCTTGCCGGACAAAAGGAGCTAAACGCTCTCGCTAGAGCCGAGAAAGAGATTCAGGATGCAGTTAAAATCGGCAAGGCTGAAACTGTAGAAGAGCAAAACAAAATTCTAGCAGCGGCAAAGGAAGTCGCCGAGCTGCAAGAGAAGCTTCAGCGCCAGAAAATTGATAAACAGATTCGCGAAGATGATCAACGCTTTGCTGAGAATATTCAACGCGAGAAAGAAGCTATGGACTCAATTGGCCAGTCTTTGAGGGAGCAGAATGAGTCCCTTAAGTTGAAGCTAAGTGGGCAAGAGCATCTAGCAAAGTCTTTAGAGTTAGAGCGGCAGTTTCAGCAAGAAATAACTCAACTCAAGAGAGAAGAAGCCGCTGCAATTAGGGATGTAGAAAACACCGAAGACTACACCGCCGAAGACAAACAAAAGCAAATAGAAAAAGTAAAGAAAGGCTATCAAAGCCTCTACGACGAAGCCGACAAGCGCATGGGACAGGCACGGCAAGACGCTGTCGTAAATCAGCAACTAAACAAGCAACTTGAAGACCAGCAGACTCTTATCGAGAACATAAAGGACAGCACTGGCAGTTATAGACAGAAGCTGGCAGAGCTAGACAAAGCGCTGGCGTCAGGTCAAATCACTCAGAAGCAGTGGACTGACACATCGAGAGAGCTTTGGAAGAATCAGCTCAAGACTAACGATACATTTGGCAGCGCAGTGAAGCAGATAGGAAACAACTTCACCCAAGCAATACTCAATGGTCAGAAGTTGAACAATGTCATTAAGGACATGGGCAAGGCTCTTGCAGCACTGGCGGCTCAGAAGCTGCTTTTTGAGCCCATCGCAAACGGTATAGACAAACTAGCTGGCAAGATGTTTGGTACGGGACCTTATACCGCCAGACCTGTTATGCCGGGTACGCCTGGTTACAAAGGCAGCGGCGGTGCTGGTCAGCTTGCAAGTGCTGGCTCTTTCCCCGGCTTTGGCTCGCTGATGGGCGGCGCCGCTGGCGCCGGTCTTGGTGGCATGTTCGGTGCTGGCGGTCTGATGAATCGCACCGGCGGCATGTTCAGAAATATGTTCAACTCTGGCAACGGGCTGAACGCAACTGACCCGAATATTCTTTTATCCGCCTATGATCGGCTTTGGTCGAGTGGTAATCACAGGGACGCTCTCGGAAATCGCCTTGAAGATTTTGAATACTATACAAACAATATCAGCAGGGAAGAGGCAGCAAAGCGCCTGGGTGTTCTAGGCACAAATCCATTTAGACCGCCCGGCGGCGGCTACGACTTCTTTGGCGGTATCGCTCGCTCTCTCGGTCTTCCTAGCTTCGCCCTTGGTGGCACGGCAAGAGGCGGGCAGTGGGCGCTATTTGGTGAGAAAGGTCCGGAGCTTGGCGTGCCAAAGGAAGACATGCACATTTTTACTGCGCCGGAAACCAGGCAGATACTTGGTCCTAGCGCGACGGCTCAAGCCTGGCAGAATAACCTCTCTTGGACTTCCGGTATGTCAACAGGCGAGTGGATGGCTAAAAACGAGCGCAACTGGCAGCTCTCGCAAGAGCGCAATTATCTGAACTCGTCTCTAGCTCCCGCTCTCAATCAGCTCTGGCGCGATGACACTATCAGAAAAGCGCAGAGCATGACGGCTGAGATGATGCGCTCTGGCCGTACCGATTATATCGGTTTCGACATTCTTAATCGTGTTCAGAACGGCGGCAGCATGATGATGGCGATGTCGCCTAATTTCCAGCTTCCGGCCGGCGATCAGCAATACTCAATTCTAAAGAGCATGGGCGCAAGCAATGCGCTCTTGCAGATGGCGATGGACAATGATTTCCTGTTTAAGGGCGGCAGCTCTGGCATGTATTCCAGCGGCTCTCTGGGCGGCTTCCTGAATAATCCGCTCGGCTACAAGTCGATGGGAATTGAAGGCAAGACGCCCTGGAAGACGTATCAAGATATCGATGCCGTGGACAATATCGCATATGGTGGCGATGGCAGTCAGGCGGCTGTAGAGCTTCAGCGTGAGCAAATGAAGCAACTACGCTGGCAGCAAGACGCTATCAGCAAATACAACCAGTCGATGATGAATAGAAATCCGCTTGGCGGCTACAGAGGCGCCTCTCAGGAGTATCTGAATAACATCAAGAGCTGGAATAGATTTTCAAATAATCACAAGCCCTATGCTGATGCCTTCGGTTTCGGTGCTGGCGATGGTTACGCCAGTGGTGGCATGTCTATCAGCAATGCTGGCTGGGTAGATTCGCGCGGCGGCGGCTCTTCGAACGATTGGATTGATGACGAGTACTTCTCAGGCGATCCGAATCCTCAGCGCTTTGACCCGACTGTTGAGAGCGCTCAGTATCAGCCGAAGAAAGGCTCTATTGGCGACTTCTTGAAAGGGCTGAATAAGAATCCTTATTTCGATTTCGCTTCTAAAACAATGAGCGGCTTGAAAGAAGCTTATCAATCGCTTCTTAGTGCTGGTAAATCCGGCAATCCCTCTCTGTCTAGATTGAGAGACTTGAAAGAATCCATGCGGTCTTGGATGCCGATGGGCAGCACCGTGGGCATGGATATACCGCGCTCTCTGCCTAATCCTTTCCCCGCCTACTCGGCAATGATGGGCGCCGCTCAAGCTCCGAAAATCTACAGCCGCCCGGTTCCTAGAGTCTCAAACGTCACAAATTCTAGTGGCGGCTTTGGTGGCACTCTATCGCCCGGCTGGCTCGATAATAACACCACATACGGACCTCTATTTAACAACGGCTTTAGGGCGCCAGTAACAACTGCGTCGAGCGCATTTGATCGTTGGCCGACTTCGCCAATTGCGGCAGGTCAAATTTATGCGCGAATGACCAAGAGGGCTATGGGTGGACCTTTGGCTGCCGGACAGATTGCAGAAGTCGGAGAAAGAGGTAAGGAGATAATCATTCCAACTCAGCCGTCTTATGTTGTGCCAAATCACGATATCAATAAGGTGCAACCCAAATTGCAGGTTGTGATCAATGAGAAATTTGAACCGGCAACAGTAGAACTAAGACAAACAGAGAAAGGGCTTGAGCTAAATGTAATTGAACGAGTAGCAGCTGCAACGGTTCAGCGCACTCTCGGCGGGGTTGCGAGGAAACGCTAATGCTTGAATGGCCATCTACACTTGCATTGACTTTAAAGGTAGGCGCTCAGAAGACCGTCCGAAGTAGAGTACTTCGCTCAAAAATGGACTCCGGTGAGGAAAAAATTAGACTGCGCGACACTGCCCAGGTAAAGATTTTTACTGGCGAAGTAGCTATTAAAAATCGAGATCAGCATGAGACATTCTGGGACTGGTTCGAAAATTATCATTTTCAAGGTGCAGAGCCATTTGAATGGATCGACCCATTTACGGGCGATATCGGGACCTATTACATCTCTTCGGACGTTACTGAATCTGATGTAGGTGGTGGTGTCAGCTCTATCTCTTTCACTCTTACGGAGTTGCCGTCATGAGGGATATTCCAATTGCTGACTTGTCTAGAATGTTCAAAGCCCAGGCAGGTAACTGGGTGGCGCTCAATTGCATTGAAATAGCTCATCCAGATAGAGCTGTAATGCGATACGTGCAATCAAAAGCCCACCTAACACATCAAGGAAATCTGTATCATTCCAGAGGTTTTGAGATTGCCTATCCAGCGCAAAAAAGAGACGCATTAGGTGATGGTTCAATCACCATTGATGATACCGATTTAGAACTCACTTACTGGGTGAGAGGAATAGATCGGACCAAGCGCACGACTCTAACTCTTTTTACTGTGTCAACCACAGATCTTGATGTCAAAATTGTGGCAGCTCATACTTATCGAATTTTAGAAGCGCTACCATCCGGCCCAGATATTCACTTTACGCTCAGCTATTCTGATGCGCTCAGGGAGCCATTTCCCTGGTGCAAGTTTGACGACCACTATCCAGGGTTGCACAAGGCGATTCAATCATGAGCTTATTGTCAAACCTAAGATCCTTTACTCCCTATATCGGCATGGGCCTCGGCGCCGCTGGACTTGCCTCTCTGTTCTTTTTCGGCAACTCACGAAATGCTGAGGACTATTCTCAAGTCTCAAATCCAGTTGTACAGACGTCCGGCGTACCAGAATCGCCGGAACTGCCAACTACAGATGACTATGGCGGCGCTAAAGATACGCTAATTTCTTCTCTCACAGGTGTTTCCAATCGCGAGAACCGATGGGGTGTGATTCCTACGGTTTATGGAAAGAAAGTAAAAATCTTTCCAATGCTTGCAACTCAGCCAGCAACAGCTGCGTCTGGCATCACTCAATCAATATGTGGAATTTTTGAATGTGGACCCGGAGAACTTGAGTTTGAGGACCCAAAGATATCAGGCCGTCCAATTACCGACTTTCCAACTCTTCAACTTCAATACCAGTACGGCAAAACCGGCGATGCTCCATTTACTCTTTACACCGAACTTCAGGCTAGTTCGCAAATCAATGAAGCGCTCATAATTGAGGCAGCCCCAAAGGTCGTCACTAAAACTTGTCCCAGAGAAGGTATCAATATTGGTATCACTTTGGCTTTTCCGAGCGGACTTTATAAGCGCAATGCTACGACTGGGGCACCAGAGCCTTACACGGTCAGAGTTTGGATCGGAATCAAAAACAAGACCACCGGCGTTAGCCCGCATGGTGCCTATTTTGATATCACAGGACAGCAAGTCGGCCCCTTTTTCTGGTCTAGAGCTTTTGCAGTCACACAAGGGCTTTACGAGGTATCGATACTTCGCTATACACCGAATCAAAGCACCACCCCTGATATCGTTGATGCTTGTGTCTGGACCGAGCTGACAACAAAAGATTCCGGTCAGGTTTTTTACGACCAGAAGAATTCTATCGGACAGTCCGTAAAGATGGCACGGATCGCTTACTCTGCTACCTCGACGGAAGACCTTCAAGGCTCCCTGGGTGAGTTCTCGATTCTCGCTACTTCGAAGCTACCGACCTGGAACGGATCAGTGTGGAGTGACCCTGTAGCCACTGCTAATCCAGCGTGGATAATTCTGGACATTCTAAGATCCGCAAAATCTTACAGGCCGCTCTCTGATAGCGAAATAGATCTTCCGGCGTTTCTCTCTTTTGCGAATTGGTGCGAAGAAAAAGGCTTTGAATACAATAAAGTCATAGAGGGCGGCGCGGATGTTTATTCGGTCTGCCAGGAAGTTGCATCGGCCGGACGAGCTGTCTTTTATTTAAAAGACGGTAAGGTCTCAATCCTGATTGACAAACCAGTCGATAGCATTGCTCAGCACTTTACGCCTCGAAATATTTTATTTGAGTCGTTTAGCGCGAAGTACTCTTTTGTTGAGCCTGCAGATTACCTCTCTGTATCATTCGTTAATCCAGAAGTGGACTGGCAGCAAGACTCCTACAACGTCTACGACGATGGCAAAGTCAAAGGAGTCGATTTTAAGCGCGATGCTTCTTTGTCCTTTCCCGGCGTTACCAAAACGACGCAACTTTACAAGCTTGCTCGATACTTTCAAGCGGTCAATCGTCTAAGAACCGGCTTTTACTCCTTCGGCACGGACATTGAGAATTTGCGCTGTCAAATAGGCGACAGAATCAAAGTAACTCACGACCGTTTAGCCTGGGGCCTTGGACAGGGTCGAATCACTGCAGTCACAACAAACGGTTCGGGAGCTGTTACAGCAGTCACTCTTGACGCCAGCCAATACATAAATTTTGGCACTCGCTATAGTCTCAACATCAGATTATCAACCGGTGAAAGCATTCTAGACAGGGAGGTAACTGTTCTTAGCTCTGCAGAAACAAAGACTTTTACTTTTGCAACTCCCATTCCAAATAGTGGAACATTGCCAGCGAAAGGCGATCTTGTCACTTTTGGTGAGTTAGGCCAATCTGGTGTTGATCTGTTAGTCACAGGAATAGAGCTAGCCGCTGACCTATCGGCTACTATCTACGCTGTTGATTATGCTCCGCAAGTTTACGAAGCAGATGCAGGCACCATACCTGCTTTTGTGTCCGTGATCTCAAGGAATCGCCGACCTGATATGAGCCCGCCAGCTCCCGTGATTTTCAACGCCCTAAGCGATGAAACGGTGCTCGATACAGATATTGATGGATCTTTGAGAACCAGAATCCTGATTACCTTTCTCGCATCCGTTATCACTGTCACACACTTCGACTATCAAGTCAGGCTAACAGGCTCCGAGCAATGGTCACCTATTCGAAGAGTTTCAGCAACCGGTGGTTCGCTGTCAATTTACGAAGTGCAAGACGGTCTGACCTACGATGTCCGAGTTAGATCAGTGGCAGGCTTCTACTTCTCAAATGACTGGACATTTCTTAACGCCCACCTGGTAATCGGCAAGACGACTAAGCCACCGTCTGTGATGCTGGTTTATCGCAAGCCTAACTCAAACGTCATGGGCTGGGTCGATATCGAGCGCCCGCGCGATTTCTCGCACTACGAAATCAGAATGGCTCTGGGCGATAACGAAAACTATGACCAGGCAACAGTAATCGGCAGAACGACTGACAATCAAATTGACCTGGGCGCTTTTGCCCGTGGTCTCAAGACTTTCTCAGTCAAAGCGGTTGATACTTCCGGTAATCAGTCTGAAGCGCCAGCTATACTCAAGACTGACTTTGGCGATATCTCAGAAAACAACGTCGAATATGTTGAGACTCATCACCCTGTTTTCCCAGGCACTAAGACTAATTGCTCTGTCGTAGACAACAAACTTGTTGCCGACGGTGTCGGAGACGATGTCTATTCAGACGATGATGAAGCGTTTATCTACACAGACGATGAAGACGATTTCTACAGAGGCACTTACTCAGAGGCAGTCTATGAGGGCGTTTTCGTTATCCCGCCTGGCTTCACGCCACCGTTCCGCTGGTACATCAGATCGAGCATTATTGCTACCGGCTATCGTATCGAATACAAGCCGCCAGTCGAGAGTTATTTCTACTCAGACGGACCCCTGGGCGACGATGAGCTTGTCTACAGCAATGACGACAATGACAATATCTATGATGACGAGTTCGGAGACTGGCTGCCATTTCCGACGAACGGCGTCGAGCTTGATGGCGCCTACTCTATTCCGTGGCGGATAGTGCTCTTCTCTGGTGTCATTCAGGGGCAAATAATCGAGCTTGAGCACGTCCTAGACTTGCCGGACAAAGTTGTTTATTACAACGATATTGATATTGCTATCGGTGGCAGCAGAATACCGACACCGGCAGACTTCAGCAGAGTTGATTATGTCTCGGTGACATTGCAATCAGCGACCGGCAAAGTGTACTCAGTCACTGAAAAGACTTCACCGCTTGGACCTTTGGTTATCGTACAAGACCGCGCCACCGGCGCTGGTGTCACAGGCGTCATTGACGCAGAAGTAAGGGGGATCGCATAAAATGACATTGCAAGTAGATGCCGGTGTATTGGGACCATCGAGCGGAAATAGAAAACAAGGACCATTCAAAACTGCCCTAGAGCAGGTCGTCTCTATTGAAAAGGAGCTGCTTGGCGGCGCCGCATTCTACGGCACTACTTTGACGATTGCAAGCGGCAGCTTGGCTCTAGTCAAAGACTTCATGCTCTTCAAGGTTGACGGCGAAGGCAGCGCAGCTGACGACCTGTCCAACATCGTGACCGGCACTTCTGGACTTAGAACCGGCATGATGATCGGCGTTCAGTCAGTCGGTCCGAACCTGACTCTGAAGCACTTAGCTGGCGGTACTGGTCAGATCTCGCTTCGTGCCGGTGCTGATTATGTCCTGCGCGGCACTGACGAGATAGTCTTCCTTGTCTATCTTGGTACAACTTGGTATCAGATCCTCGTTGATTACACAACGAAATTGCGCAGGCAGGCTGGCTTTACCGACTGGGCGACACTAACCCCGGCGTCGAACGTTGTCACGCCGACCAACGGCAACATCTTGATTGACTCAGCCAGCGCGGTAGACGTGAATCAAATAGCCCGCACTAATCACCCCGACCTGGGCGAGTTTCTTTGGGTAGGTTCGGCGAACGCCACCTATGCCAGGACTCTCAAGCATAACCAAGGCACAAACGGCAGGTTGATTCACAATGACAATGCAGACATCATCCTTGACTCAACAAGCAAGTATGTTGTATATCGCGCCGCTACCACAGGCGGTGGCTCACCTGTCTTGTTCTGGCAAGAGGTTGCTCGTTTCGGGTTTAGCTCTGGCTCTAGCGGCGGTGATGGCTTTGGCGGAAATGGTAGCCGCTCACTGCCTACCTCTGGCTCTATCAGTGGTGACTACTACCACGATGGCGACTGGACAGCAACCGGTGCGCTCACTATCGCCAGCGATACTAGGATTTTTGTTCGTAATGCCTCCACATTCGATTTCAGCACTTTTAACCATGTGGTGAGTACACGGCCGAATTCCGGTGGCAAAGGAAGACCGACAAGTGGAAACTATGGTCAGAATATCGCCACCGGCAGCGGTCCGGGCGCGGCGACGGTGGGCGGCGGCGCTGGCGTGTCTGTTGTCGCCGGTCCTGGCGGCGCTGGCTTCGGAGGCAGAGGAGGTAGAGGCGGATCTTACTCCAATCACTTTATGCCGGGCGGCGCGATCTATTCGCCTCGTCAATTTTTTGGCGGCACTGGCGGCAACTCAGGGATGCACTACGCATCGACCTCAAACGCAGCACCGGACGGAGGCGAGGCTGGCGGCGCACTCTATTTAGAGATCTCGCTAAACCCCGGTGGTTTGTGCACTCTGGGTAACCTGAATCTTAACGGCGGCGCTGGCACAAACGCCCCGACGACTAACTACTCCGGCAGCGCTGGCGCTTCTGGCGGTTGTTTCGTTGCGAGAATCAGGGGCGAAGCTATCCTGCCCGCTGGCAGAACTATCTCGGTTAATGGTGGCGCTGGCGGTGGTGTCGGCAGCGGTGGCACGGCTAACGCCGCCGCCGGTGGTGGTGGCGCTGGCGTGATCGATATCGAGGCTACAACCTGGACGAATAGCGGCACATTACAAGCTAACGGGGGGGCGGCTGGCTCGGGCGGTAGTTATACAGCCTCGGCGGGTGAGAGTAGCACTCCGAGAGCCGTTGGAACCGGCGTCAATCCTTGTTCGTTTTTTTAAAGAGGTAATCATGTCAGACGCTCACTA
>ERZ1066134.328-NODE-328-length-30244-cov-8.675113_pt1 | contig 30244 bp, 22 predicted proteins | sample MGYA00382781_ERZ1066134 | MGnify/ENA primary metagenome ERZ1066134 (study PRJEB33369, sample SAMEA5778364) | biofilm metagenome | biome: Industrial cooling water; feature: Water cooling tower basin; material: Biofilm | place: United Arab Emirates | collected... | reverse complement strand
CGCTGAAACGAACGGCCTATTCTATCAAATTCGGCTTTTATAAACCCAAAATCAAAGTTTACAGAGTGGGCCACAAAGACAGCCGAATCGGTGATAGACTCTATCCTATCGGCTACGTCTTCAAAATAAGGAGCATTTGCTACCATAGCATCTGTGATGCCTGTGAGCATAGATATGTTGGCAGGAATTGGAATCTTGGGATTAATCAAAGATTGGAAGCTATCGATGATATTTCCATCTTGGAGCAGGTAAATGGCAATTTCTGTAATTCGGTGCCAAGTGGCGGAGCCGCCTGTAGTTTCTATATCTACTACTGAATAGCGCATAAAATCAAGTAATGCTTCTAAGGGCTCTTTTAATAATGTATTTTGTCTCTTTGGTCTGAGATTCGACATTTCACTGCTCTGCAAGAGAGCGTACAAAATCAGGTGTATTTTTAGAAGCATCGTTTAGCCAATTTCCTACACTATCTTGTACATATTTTGAGGAATCATTTTTTAAATGCTCTAAAATTGGCAAACCCAATTCAGGTTTTTGTTTTAATACATCGATGTGTACACACCAGACCCCTCTGGGGCGAGTGGCCTCGCTGGCGAATCTTCGAATGTTTGGATTGCTATTTCTAGCCCATTTAGATAAAATATCAATAGATTTTTGAGGCTCATTAACAATGTATTTTCGAACCGACAACCAAGCTATTTCCCTAACCCCAAAGTGCTCATCGGCAGCAATAAGTTTCTCTAGAATTTCGGGAGGAATAAGTGCCAACGAGCGTGCTCCTTTTCTATCAGTAGTATCCATAGAATTAGGCAAGTTCTTTATCTAAATTTTCAACCCACTCTTTTAGTAAAAATTTTTGAGATGTTTCGCTCCCCTTAAAATCTATGTGGCAAGTGTAGCTCCATATTTCCAAGACATTTTCTAAATGAATAGAGTATGGCGGATAGTACGCATTGTCTGAAATGCAAATGATTTTATTTTCCTTTTGCTTGAAAATGAGGCGTTTATACACAATTCCTTCGTCTTTGGTAACAAGTACATAGGTATGCAGATTTTTGATGTGGCGGGCAGTTTCTACATATTTTCCTATCACCATAGAGCCCTCGCTGATGGGTGGCATGGAATCGCCCGATATTTCAAAAGCTCTGTATGTGCCAATGGGCAAGTATGGCAATCGGAACGAAGGCAACTGACCAATGAATTCGGGATTGGCATATCCGGCCAAATATCCGGCTTTGGCCTTCACGGGCACATATTGAATATATTCATTTTGTGCTTCGTCTACAGTGATAACCAAAGTTTTCATCGACTCTTTAATAAGTGGCACAGAACTTCCTTCGGCACCATCTAAAGACTCACGAAGTAAAGTATCTACCGAAATATTAAAATAATCGGCCATTTTGATGAGTAAGTCTACTCCCGGCATATTTTCATACTCATAATCTTTATATGCAGCTCTGGTGATGCCCAAAGCCTGTGCCATTGCCTCTTGTGTAAAGCCTTTTTGTTTTCTTAAAAAACGGATATTACTGTGGAATACAGACATGTTGAATAGAATATTATGTAGTACAAAACTACAAAAAACATTTTATCAACAAAGATATGTGAATAAAATTTCCGGTTATACACAAATAATGTAGACAATTACTACAAAAAGTCTTTTTTGGATAGGATTAATAAATTTAACAAAAGTAGCTTTAGATTTGTGCATGGAATATTCTGCACTTGTACCAACGCTATTGGAAATAAGCCAAAAAGCTTCTGAGAAAATACTTTCTGTTTACAACGATGCCTCTCTTTTTTCACAAATAGAAGAAAAAGCAGACCACTCTCCCTTGACCTTGGCCGATAAATGCTCAAATGAGGTAATAATTGAAGGCTTAAAAAAGCTAACACCTGATACACCTATTATTTCAGAAGAAGGAAAAAATATACCCTACGAAGAACGAAAGAACTATAATCTCTTTTGGTTGGTAGACCCGCTGGATGGCACCAAGGAGTTCATCAAACGCAATGGGCAATTTACGGTAAACATAGCCTTAATAGAAGGTACAAAACCTATTATAGGCATAATCCAGATACCAGTTACATCGGAAATTTACTATGCAGACAGCAAAAGTGCGTATAAGTTTTATAACAACAAGCACATTCCCATATCTGTATCAAATAAAAAAAGCGAGTTGACAGCGATAGGCAGCAGCTCTCATGCCAGCGAAAATGAGGTAAACTTTTTGTCAAAATTCCCTATTTCTAATCATGTAAAAGCAGGAAGCTCGTTAAAATTTTGCCTAGTAGCCGAAGGAAAAGCAGAAATATATTACCGTGAAGGTCCTACCATGGAGTGGGACACCGCAGCTGGGCATGCAATAGTAGAACAAGCGGGAGGGAAAGTGGAAGGGCTTACCTACAACAAGCCCGATTTGTTGAACGGCTCGTTTTGCTGCTACGGGTTAAAAGTATGAGTTTTAGTATTTTTTGTTCTAAAAACATCTCAGATTTTCTAAAGACAATAAAAAGGAGATGGGCGAGTAATAATTATTATAAACAATAATATTATATTTACACATTAAAATTCGCGACAGACACTATACTCTCCCACCCTTCCCCTATTATCCAAGGACTCAGTTATATACCATTAATCTAGTCCAGAATCAAAGAAATGAAGTATCTCTATTTGTTCATAATCATCGGTTTTGTTCATCATAGTTTTTCCCAAAGCTCTACCTACAACCCTACCCAAATATTGGTCAAATTCAAAGACAGTACTTTTTATGAAAATATTGACTATAGTAAAGTAAAATTAAAAAACAAGAAATTAACTCCCATAGAAGCCTCTTTTAGTACGCATAAAGTGAAAGAGGTGAAAAAATCATTTCAAAAAATAGCCTCAAAAAGGCTCAATAGAATTTACACATTGACATTGGAAGATTCTGTCAAAAGAAATTCATTGATTGATGCACTTCAAAAGCTTCCCGAAGTGGAAAAAGTAGAAAAAATACCGCTATATGAAACTTTTTTCACACCAAACGATATCCATCCAAACCAATGGAATTTGCCAAAAATACAAGCAGAAAATGCTTGGGATTTGAGCAGAGGCAGCACATCAGTGGTTGTGGCCATAGTAGATGATGCTGTGCTTACCAGCCATGAAGATTTGCAAGCTAATATTTGGCAAAACTCGGGTGAAATAGCCGGAAATAGCATAGACGATGACAACAATGGATATGTCGATGATGTAATAGGCTATGATGTAGCAGATAATGATAACAATCCTAATCCCCCCGCCACAGCTACAAATAGTGTATTTTCTCATGGGACACATTGTGCGGGAATAGCCGCAGCCGTGAGCAACAATACCAAAGGAATAGCTTCTATAGGCTATTCGGTAAAAATAATGGCTATAAAAACAAAGAGAAGCAGTACTACAGACAATTTTCTTCATAGTACTTTTCAAGGAATTGTTTATGCAATTTTATCGGGGGCAGATATTATCAGCATGTCTTTTGGGGGGTATGGTTACTCGAGTATCTATCAAGAATTGTTAGATGAGGCTCATGACAGAGGTATCGTATTGGTAGCAGCAGCAGGAAATAATAATACTACCACACCTATGTATCCTGCCTCTTACAATCATGTAATTTCGGTAGGCTCTACAGACAATAATGATATAAAATCAAGTTTTTCAAATTATGGCAGCACGATTGACATCATGGCTCCGGGTTCTGATATATGGAGTACACTTGCCGGTTCAGTTTCTTCGTATGGCTATTTGAGTGGGACATCCATGGCTTGCCCCTTGGTAGCAGGGGTATGTGCACTTATGAAATCGTATTCACCGAATGCAACACCGAGCTTGATTGAAGCCTGTTTAAAATCAGGAGCGGACAACATCAATGCCGCCAATGCAAGCTACTTAGGACAAATTGGGGCAGGACGGCTCAATGCTTTTAGGTCTGTGGCATGCTTAAACTCAGCTCCCATAGCTGATTTCAGTGCCAGTATCACCTCTGCATGCGTAGGACAAATAATCAATTTCACAGATAAAACTTTGGGCGGTACACCCAATCAATGGAATTGGACATTTACAGGTGGAAGTCCTACTTTTTCTAGTAACCAGAATCCTATGGCAAGTTATTCTGCCCCGGGAGTATATAGCGTATACTTAAGGGTGCAAAACAGCCAAGGGACAGATTGGGAAATAAAAAACAATTACATAACTGTAAATACCCCGTCTGCTACAATAAGCGGCAACACAACAATCAATAATGGACAAAGTACACAATTAAGGGTAGATTTCAATGGAAGCGCCCCCTACTCATTTTCTTACAGCGATGGCAGTATAGTGAGCTATGTTAATAATACAAGCACCAATCCCCATTATATTTTTGTCTCTCCAAGTAGTTCAAGGAGCTATACTTTGGTGGGCTTCAATGACAGAAATTGTGCAGGAAACACATTTGGGAAGGCGAGTGTAGTGGTTACCACGAGCGGAGTTACCAGTATAACAGGTTCTTCTGTCCACTACCCATTCAACAACTCGCCTGTTGACATTGGCCCTAATAACTATAATGCAATTCCTTTGGGTTCTTTTCAGTATGTAAATGATAAAAACAATACTGCCTCTTCTGCTATTTCATTTAATGGAGCAGGCAATACTTATGCACAATTGCCTCAAGGTGTATATCAAGGAGGGCCACTTTCAATATCAACCTACTTCAAAATAAATTCTTTCACTGAATTTGGCAGAATAGTAGATTTTGGGGATTCATGGTACGATTGGCCAGATAATAAGGATAATTTTATACTAGGTGTGGGGCAAAACCTTGAAGAGTTATCTATTATTCTTAGAACTAATTACTCCAACAGCTTTAATACTATAGTAGGTATAGGAAACGCTCTTGAAACAAACAAATGGTATCATTTAACTTTTTCATTGAGTTATAATGAAATAAAAATTTGTATTGACGGAGAAATTATATACTCAAAAAGTGATTTGAATATTACTTTCCCTGGAATAAATACTCCTATTAATTATTTAGCAAAAAGCAATAGAAGTATTATAGATAACAATAACAATATTGCTTATGATGAACTAAAAATTTACAATTATTCACTTAGTACATCAGAGTTCGAACAAGAATGCGGATTCAATAATTATGCTCTTACAGCCTCGTACCCTTTTTGCGGCAATGCTAATGATGAAAGTGGAAATTCCTTGAATGGCTCAATTACAGGAGCACAGTTAACGACTGACAGATTTAACAATCCCAATGCTGCCTATTTATTTAATGGCTCCACTACCTCTATATCATTAGGGAATAACTCAAAACTAAAAATGACGGAAGCCATTACTATTTCGGTATGGATAAATCCCTACGTTATTACCGCTCCCGGTCTTAGAAATATTATTTCAGACCATGCCCCGGGAGAAGCAGTAGATGGTCCAGGCAAAGTTTTTCGATTTGCAGGAAATGAATTACAGTTTATCGTGAATGGAATATATGCATTTGGAAATGCACACTATGCAAAATATAATTTCTCTGAAAGTGATAAAAACAAATGGCATCATTTGGTAGGCACCTACGACAAAACTACTATTAAATTATATATTAATGGGGTGTTAGTAAATTCCAAAGCACATTCCACTAGCATGACCGTTAACAACAATCCTATATTGATAGGCAAATCGGGTTATAATGAATTTTTTAACGGAAAGATTGATGATTTAAGAATCTATGACAGAGCTATCTCTGATGCAGAAGTAACACAATTATTCAATGAAGTTAATTCATCATGCACAATCTCAGGCCCGATTGCAGCTTATTCTTTTTGTAATAATGCCAATGATGTAAGTGGGAATAATTATAATGGTTCAATTCTCGGTACAACTATCTATTCCAAAGACAGAAGTAATAATCCGCTTTCATCAATATCATTTTCCGGTAGTAACTATATTATTATCCCCAATAGTAGAAACTGGGATTTATCAAATGGTCATAGTTTTTCTGTTTGGATAAAGGCTCCTCCTACAAAATCAAATTTTATACCCTCAGGAATTATAAGCAATTGGCAAACAGGCTCTTTCCCAATATCTTTAGATGTTAATCATGACAACAAAATTTTTTATTTTTTCAATAGTGGTGGTCCTGGAAAAACACTGGTAGGGAATATGACACTTACACCAGGCGTTTGGTATCATGTTGTAGCAACATGGGATAAAAGTATAATGAAAGTGTTTATAAATAATGTTTTGGATGCTACCAACGTTTTTACAGATAATATAGACCCTGCTAGCAATGATTACAGTATAGGATTTAGGCGAAATTTATTGGGCTCAAACTTAGCAAATGCCGAAATAGATGAATTAAAAGTATATTCCAAGGCTATAACAGAGGCCGAGATTTCTCAACTTTATAACGAATTTGCCTATTCTTGTTTAAACTCTGGCCTCGTATCTTCCTACCCTTTTTGCAGCAATGCCAATGATGTTTCAGGAAATAACAATAATGGTACGGTAATAGGTGCAAGTTTAACGACAGATAGATTTGGAAATCCGAACAGTGCTTATTCTTTTAATGGGTCGAGTAGAATAAAAATAAAAAATTCGGCTTCTTTGAATGTTAGTGAAGGGCTGACAATTTCAGTTTGGGCAAAACAAACGCAAACAAATTGCTCTTCGGGCTGTACAAGAAGCATAGCTAACTATGGTTCAATTATTTTAGACAAAGCGGCATATGGTTACTCCGATGGTGGATACAGGCTGGATTCTCGTGGTCAGGCAAACATTACCGGAAAAAGACCTAGACTAGTACTTAGTAATTCTACCATAAGCAGTTCTCTGTCAGAAGCCACTGCTGATATTAATTTAAATCAATGGCAACACATCGTGGCAACATTTGATAAGTCTATAATAAGCTACTATATAAATGGGGCAAAAGTAACGACACTAACTAGTGGGTTACTTTCTTTGACATCAAACAATTTTGATTTAGCTATTGGAGGACCGAATTCAGATATTGAGAATAACACAGGCTTTAACTTTTATGGCGATTTGGATGATATTAAAATTTACAACCGCCCAATAACGGAGCCAGAAGTTCTTCAACTTTACAACGAATCTGCTTCCACTTGCACAAACTCCGGCCCTGTAGCTTCCTACCCTTTTTGCGGCAATGCCAATGATGTGAGTGGAAATAATTACAATGGAACTATAGTAGGAGCTACTTTGACTGCAGATAGGTTTGGAAATGCAAATAGTGCGTATTACTTTGATGGCAATGTAAATAGCAATGGAACGAACCAACCCGATAGAATCAACTTAGGTATCAACCCCGAATTGAAATTTACAGGTAGTCAAATGGCGATAAGTTGTTGGATTAATCCTGCTGGAGCTAACTTCACTAGCGGAAGAATAGTACTAGGTGGGCGAGTAAATGACTCTTACACTTTAGTACTTGAAAATGACAGAGTACTTTGGCGTCCTATTTTAATAGGTCAAGGATACTCTAATTATAGCGCATATGAGCTATATTCTACCAACACACTACCCTATAATCAATGGTATCATATTGTTGCCCAATACGATGGTCTAGTAAGCAAACTGTATATCAATGGTTTGCTAAATACCAGTGTTACAACAAACGGAGCAAACTTAAAATCAAATCCATTAGAAATTTTAATAGGTGGTGAAGATGCCGTACACATAGGAAGTACTAATAGTTCATCATTTTGGGGTTCGATCGATGATATAAAAATCTATAACAGAGCACTGTCAAACGAAGAGATACAATCGCTTTACACAGAAGGCAACCCCTGCTGCCCATCTTTTGCTATTACAGGTCCGAATACGGGAACGATAGGTCAATCACCTTCTCCTCTTTATTATATCTCTCCGCTTTCTACTCCCGGCATTGTGTGGTCAGTAACAGGAGGTACATTTACCAGAATCACCAACACCCAAATTCATGTCACTTGGACAACCCCGGGTATTCACAAAATCTCTGCCATCAGCACCGTATGTGGTTTCTCTTCATTGGTGAATGTTACCGTAAGCTGCGGAAGCATAGGATCACAGGCTATATTAGGCAGCATCACAGGCTGTACCAAAGACCCAAACAATCAAAATTATTTTTATGAGATAGCCAACAAACTGCCCATGAGATATAACTGGACGGTGCAAGGCGCAACATTTGATAAGTACATAGATAATTCCATAGGCGTGACTTGGACCAGTACAGGCACAAAAATGATTTATGTATCGCAACCCGAATGTGGAATATCTTTGAGCAAATCTGTTTCTGTATCTTGCTGCTTTACACCAACTATCACCATCACCGGACCATCAGAGATGTGTACACTTACAGGCCAAGACTATTTTGTCACCAACTCGTTGGGTGACACCTTTGCTTGGACTGTGCTGGGAGGAACTTTTACCAAAAAAGACGAGCATATCATCAGAGTTCAGTGGAATAGAGTGGGTTTAAATACTATTTATGTCAAAGAAAATTCCTGCGGGGCTGCTTCTTCACTAAATGTAAATATTTCTAATACTTGTGGCACAACTACCATAGGTGGCGACCCTACTTATCAAATATGTAACAATAAAACCAACATAACCTATACCATTTTCAACTCAAACGAAAGCTTTGTGTGGACTGTGGTGGGTGGCACTTATAATTATTATAACCAAAGCATAGATGTGACTTGGAACACAGTGTTACCAAATAATAAAGTAATAGCGAAAGGGTTGACTTCTGGCACAGTGTATGAATTGCCAGTAAAGCTCAACTGCTGCCCCGAAACTATCCAAATGAATAGAGCAAATGGACGAGATAGCCTTTGCTTGGGCAAAGAAGATGCTTATTTTGTGATAAGTAACAAAAATTTACTCCACAAATACGTTTGGTCTATTGTAGGCACGGCTTTTCCTGTAGGTTCTACAGAACAAAACGTAATTGTTATAAAATCCACCACAGCAGGGAGCAATCTACTTTACCTCACCGAAACCACTTGTAAAAACAGAAGCGTACCTAAGGAAATACTTTTCGATAATTTTAAGAAATGCTGCAATGCGTATGTGCAAATATATTATGGTGATCCAAATAAAAATGCATGTATAGGCGAAAATAACATAAACTATCAGTTGCTAAACCCAAGCAGTACTACGACTTACACATGGTCTGTAACCGGTGGAATCATTAATTATCTTGACAACACCAATATCATGGTGACTTGGACTTCTTTAGGAAAAAATCTCATTTCGGTAAGTGAAAATAAATGTGGCTACTCAGATATGGTTCAGCGAGATGTTCAATGCTGTATCAGTCCAATAAATAGAGTTGAATATATTTCAGGGCTAAGCGATGTATGCAAAGCTTCTACCTACCCGTACGAACTTTTGGACAATGAAAGCCAATACTCATGGTCTGTTTCTGGAGGCAATGTGGAAACCAAAGCTTTTAATAAAGCTAATATCACATGGACATCTTCGGGAATAGGAAGTATAAAAGCTGCTTTGTCAGACCCGCTTTGTCCGGGAAAACTAATTCAGCTTGATAATATAAAAATAACAGAAAGCGAATACCCTTTTAGCTTAGGACCTGATGCATCGGCTCTTTGTAAAGAGGTGGTATTGTCCATTCCCGGCACTTTCAAAGGCAGAAAGCTGTGGTCTACGGGCGATAGTACTTTTAGCATCAAGGTAAACACATCGGGCACTTATACTGTTCGCTTGGTAGACAAGTGTGTAGATGCAAGAGATACCATAAAGTTGGAAATCATAAACAAAGAGGAAAAAATACCCAACATGATTACCCCAAACAATGACAACTTTAATGATATGTTTGAACCTGAGGGTTGCTTTTTTGAAAATGCAGAAATAAGATTCACGGTACATAACCGATGGGGTACAGTGGTATACGAAAACGATAATTACAAATTCAATTGGGATGCAAAAGACGTGGCCGATGGGTTGTATTACTACAATTTTGTAAACAAATCGACCAATGAGAAAAAATCGGGCTGGCTCATGATAGCTCGATAGCGTATTTGGCTACTAAAATTTCAGCCTAAGAACTATGTCCCAATAGATTTGGCTGTTATTTACGGGAGTATTGCTGTTTTTATACCAATCTACTGCAGAATCCTCTACTCCCAATTGGCGCTTTACAGAAGTGGGGATATTTTGAGGCAATTCTTGTCCAAACAAGCCGCTTTCATCTACTTTCACCGTAGAAAAGCAAACCGAAGGAATCAGCTGCAAGTTATGATACAAATTTATTGGCATTCTTAGTCCAAACACTGCTCCGGTGCTATTAAAACGGGGATTTAAGCCTGTAGGCTGTAGATTTTCCTCGTTTGTAGTGATAAAAAAAAGTTCTTCTTTGTTTAATTGAAACGAAATATTGTCGCCCGCAATACCTACAAATGGCTCAAGATGAATATTTTTCAATAACACAAACTCTTTGGATAGCCCCATTCCTAAATGCCATGCATTGAGTTGATAATCCTTGTTTCCATTTCCAAACCTTAGATTTGCCGCACCCAAATGTGCATCGGCATAAAGCTTAAACATGGGCCAATGAAAAAGCTTGGCTAAGCCTATTTCAAGTCGAAAATACGGGCCTTGCAATAGCCTTTGTGCCCATCCGGCATTGATGCTCACTCCATATTCATAGCGTTGCTCCAGCAAAAGCCCGGGATATAGTTTTTTCCCTGCATCTTGATAAAATTTTGTAACCAATCGTTTGCCATTCAAAGTATCTAAATTATCAGCAATGCGTGCTGTGGCTCGCAAAGAGCCTTTTTTCTTGAACTTCAACTGTCCTTTTTTTGAAAAATATCGTTCATATACTAAAAATTTTTGATCGATTTTCACCCCTTCTTTTGTGCCAATTTTGGCTAAAATAGGTTTCGTAGAACTCAATGGAGTCCTTACCCTCAAAGCAGGAACATTTCGGGCGGCTTCTTTCATTACTTTATTTATCCCCGATTGAAAAAAGCTTTTGGCATAGCCGGCCTCATCGCTGCCATCTGTGGAATTAATTCCGCTCACATACACTTGATTTACATATTTCATAGAAAATTTCATTTTGTTGAAATATGTTGTATCGTTCCAAGCATTTTTATAAAAATCTGATGCGGTGCTTTCGTCCCAATTTAATTGGTAAATGTATGCTATGATTGCTCCTTTGTAGCCCGAGTTTTTATACTGTACCACATTAGCATTTTTTGAATAATAATCTACCCAAGATTCAAATTGAAAAAAATCCAATACAATAATATAAGTGTTATTTATTAAATACTCACCCGCATCTTTGAGCAGTGAAGTACCTCTTTTTTGCAAAAGTGCCGTTTGCAGCTCTTGTTGCGAGGCGTTGTAAAAACCTCGTTCTTGAAGCAAATGGGTATTATATGAAGCTGAATCTCCAATCGAAAACCATTTTTTTACCAATTCTGCCCCTACATTGAGCGAATCGAGCGACCTATTTACCTTCTTGTATCGGTCTGCTAAAATATAATTTCGTGAGTAAGGAGATTGAAGAATATTTTTCCGTGTTATGAAATGAGAATTGTATTTATCTGAGAGCCTTACCCGATTTATTTGGTTTGCTAAAAGTACTTCTCTGGGCTTATTTTCGAAATTGAGTACTACAAAGGCTACCGAAGGTCTTTCATATTTCTCAAAAAGACTACTGTCTATTGGTTGAGCCATAACAGTTGGCCCAAAAAACAGAAAGGCATACGTTGTCTTCGCCCAAAAATTCCATGTTTTATACATACACCGCAAATTCACACTTTGTCACAAATTTTACTACTAAACTGTTTTAAAAATGTTTTTTTGCTTTTAATACCATAAACTTACCGATAGAAAGGAAAAAATAAATGTTATCCCCTAGCATAGCGTATCGAATATTTGCTTAGTTTTAAGCATTGTGAACAAATAGTGTTTTTTTACAAATGCATTTTACTTCTAAAACTACTCTTTTTTTAGGTATTATATTTTTATTTTTTTTCAAGAGTTATGCTACGTATGCCCAAATAAGTGATACTACACTTACCTATATGCTGTCGAGTGCCCAAAATGAAACAGAGAAGGTAGATGTGTATCTCGAGCTCAGCAAAAAAGTCCTTTATTCTGACCCAAATCGCTCGTTTGAGTATGCACGTACAGCCAGAGACATGGCCACGGAAATAGAGTATGAGAAAGGCAGGGCCGAAGCACTTAGGAGAATAGGCATATTCTACATGTATCACAACGACTATCCCCAAGCACTTGACAACATCTTTGAGGCTGAAAAAATAGCTGTTGAAATAAAAGATAAAGAGCTGGAATCGAAATGCTTAATGAATCTGGGCTCGATATATTACGACAACAGAGATTTTCAAAAAGCACTTAACTACTTTTCCAAATCGCTTCGAATTGCTAAAGAGATAAATGATAAAGACGATATAGCAGGCTGTCTTACCAATTTTGGGAATGTATATTCTGACATGGGTGATTTCAAACTGGCCATAGACAACTACAAAAAAGCACAAGACTTGTATGTGGAAATTCAAGATAAACAAGGCATTGCCAAGTCGTTGTTCAACATAGGAAATGTATATTTTTACCAAAGCAACTATGTGGCTGCACTCGATTATTATCAAAAGTCGTTAAAAATAGACCGCGAAGAAAACGACCGGCTTGATATAGTAATAGCACACAATGCCATAGGAAAAGTATATTTCAAAATGGGCAAGTTGGACGAAGCCCTAAGTTATTGTACCCAAAGTTTGGATTTGGCTTGGGAAATCAATTCACAAGACGATATTTCAAAGGCTTGCTATTCGCTTTCTGCCATTTATAAGAAAAAGCAAGATTTTAAAACAGCCTTGGCTTACTACCAAATGGCCACTAACATCAAAGAAAGCCTTTTTAATGAAGAAAAAAACAAGGAATTTGGCAAACTGGAGGCACGCCACCAAATAGACAAACAAGACTCAGAAATAAAACTCTTGAAAAAAGACAAAGCACTCAAAGAAGAGCAAGCCCAAAAGGAACTGTTGATGAAAAACATCATGATAGCAGGCATTTTGATGTTTTCATTGGTGGTAGTCAGTGTGATACTCTACACCAAAAACCGAAAAGAGCATCAAATTAACCAAAAATTGATTGCCAGAAACAAAGAAATAGCTGCACAAGCTGAAGCGTTAAAAACCCTCAACGAAGAACTCGACCAGTTTGTATACCGTTCATCGCACGATTTGAAAGCCCCGCTCACCTCTGTATTGGGACTGATAAGCATAATACAAATAGATCCGAAGGAGGAAAATGTAATTAATTATCTCGATAAAATAAGGCTAAGCATAGACAAGTTGATGTTGGTGCTACAAGACCTCACCAACTACTCCAGAAATTCGCGTTTGCAACTCGAAAAACAACTAATAGACTCAGAAGTGCTGATTAAAAAATCGATAGACGAGCTGCAATACCTCGAAAAAATGCAAAAAGTGAAGATAGAATATACCATCAATGTGTTGTCTCCATTTTATTCTGACAGTACACGGGTAGGAATATTGGTCACGAATCTCCTTTCAAACGCTGTAGCCCATCACAATATAGAACAGAACGAACCGAAGATATGGATAAGCATAGATGTAAACAGCGAAAAAGCCTCAATAAGAGTAAAAGACAACGGAAAAGGAATCTCTGATAAGTTCAAGGATAAAATTTTTGATATGTTTTTCAAAGGCTCAAACGATTCGCAAGGGTCTGGCTTGGGGCTATATATTGCCAATGGCGTTATAAAAAAACTAAAAGGAAAGCTTGAATTTGAAAGCGAAGAAGGTAAGGGAAGCACCTTTACGGTTACATTGCCAAATATGTCGGCCTAATAAGCTTTTGGCTAAGTACAAACTAAGTTTCCTAGAATCACTTTTTCTCATTTTTCAGTATGTATGGCACAATATTAGCTACTAAAATAAATGCAAACATTTCTATCCTAAAACTATGTTTTCATTTGTTTAACTTTTATTGCTGAAAAACTAAAGAAAGCAGTCTTTTGAACCCAAAAACCAATATCGAAAACCGTTTAAAAGCGATTTTCAAAGCCATTGACTTTTTGCTTCATCCGCAGATACTATCTACCGATCCTGTACAAAAACTCAAAAGCAGGGTAGTCGTCATTTTGCTTTTGTTCAACATTACAATAGTGCTTACAGGCGCCCTTTTTGTATCCCCACTTGTAGAGGTAAAGTTTTTTCAGGTACTTAACGCCCTCACAAGCATATTTTTTCTTTTATATTTCAAGAGAACAGGCAATTTCAATACTGTGGCTTTGGGAACAGCTACAAGTATTTTTACAGCCATTTGCTGTATCACTTATTTAAAATCAGGACTATACTCATCCGATGTGTTTTGGTATTGTGTACTGATAATAAACATGGTGCTTTTTCTCGACCGAAGAAAAGCAATATATTTTATTGCAGCAGGTTATGTATTTATTGTGGGGATGTATTTTGTAGAAAAACACGGTTGGGTCGATTTTAGAGCCAATATTTTGCTATATACCCCTGAGAAACAGCTGATTAATATCATAGTTATATACACCACCACCGCTGTGATAAGCTACCAACTTTTTGATTTGGAAAAAGTGAGGTATCTCCTAGAGATGAGAAACAAAGACAAGATGTTGGAAATGGAACAAATGATAGCGAAAAAAACATCTGAAATGAGTTTGCTCCGAAGTTCACTAGGCAAAGATTTTCATGATGAAATGGGCAATAAACTAACAGGAATATCTATGCTCACTCGCATAGCTATTCACAAAATTGAAAAAAACGAAATAGCTGAACTCCCCGAATTGATTTCCAAAATACACATCATCAGCAACGAACTGTTTGATGGAACCAAGGATTTTATATGGTCGGTAGACTATAGAAGCGATTATGTAAGCTATTTTTTTGATTACATGGCTCACTTTGGCGACACTTTTTTAAAACCGCTACAAATAAGCTTCATTGCCGAACACCAATACAGCGAACAAGAATTTGAGTTGATAAAATTTACCGAAAACGCAGCCACACAACTGCTTTGGATTTGTAAAGAAATCATCAATAATGCTGCTAAGCATTCTCGGGGCGATGAAATTACTTTTACTATGTATAAAAAATCAGATACAGAATCTGTTATAGTCATAGCCGACAATGGTTCAGGATTTGACCCAAAGCAAGTGCAAAGAAGAGGACTGGAAAACATCGAAAAAAGAAGCAAACGTATAAATGGCCAAGTTTTGTTCAACAGTGTTGTCGGAAAAACCACCTTTGAAATATCCATACCAACCTATTATGCCAAAGAACATACTCATCATTGAAGACAATAAAGAAGTGTGCGAAGCATACACTACACTTATAAACGACACTCAAAATAAGTTCAAAGTTGAAAGCTATTTTCATAGTGTAGAAGCTGCGCTTCCGGAATTGAAATACTTTTCGCCCGACATCATTATACTAGACATAAACTTGCCTGGAAAAGACGGCATATCGGCCATTCAAGACATAAAAAAAATTGTACCCAAAGCAGAAATAATCATCAACAGCATCATGGAAAACAGCGACTTGGTGTTTCAGGCCTTGTGTGAAGGTGCTGTTGGGTATATCACCAAAAACAGCGATCCAAAAGAAATCATTTTGGCATTGGAAGAAATAAACCAAGGCGGAGCACCCATGAGTACGCATATTGCCCGCATGGTGGTATCGTCATTTCAAAAAAAGCAAACAACAATACTCACAGAACGTGAAAGCCAAATATTGGCCTTGTTAGTAAAGGGGAAAAGCTATAAATCTATTGTCAATGAGCTAAAAATCAGCTTAGGCACTGTGAAATTTCACATAAAAAACATCTATCTGAAACTACAAGTCACTAACAAAGAGGATGCCATACAAGCTGCACTGGAGCAAAAAATAATATAATTTTTTAAAAATTTCTTACCCGTTTCTCTTTAAGCACGTAATTTCGGCTTCCCAAAGCCCAATTTTATCTACAAGCAGTTTTTCCACATACTCAAATAGCCCAACTGCAATAAAATCAAGTAATTTTCTGCTTTCTATAAAAAAGAGTAATTTTGTGTATATCTATATGCCGGAATATGAGAGCAAAATACATCAACCCTTTTACTGACTTTGGTTTCAAGAAAATATTTGGTGAAGAAGCAAGCAAGCCTCTGTTGATTGATTTTTTGAATGCACTACTGCCCGAAAACAGAAAAATCGTTGATTTAACCTTTAAAAATACAGAACAATTAGGGCAAACCGATTTTGACAGAAAAGCCATATACGATATTTATTGTGAAGCAGAAAACGGAGAAAAGTTCATTGTAGAACTACAAAAGGCCAAGCAGAACTATTTCAGAGGAAGAACCATTTATTATTCTACTTTCCCCATAAGAGAACAAGCCGAAAAGGGCGAATGGAACTATAACTTGCAAGCCGTCTACTGCATTGGGATTCTTGATTTCACTTTCGATGATTATGAAACCGAGCCTGAAAAAAGCGAGGTAGTCCACACCATAAAGCTTAAAAATCAAAATGGAAAAGTATTTTATGATAAGCTGACCTATATCTACCTTGAAATGCCCAATTTCAATAAAACAGAAACAGAATTGAAAACGAGGCTTGACAAGTGGCTATTTTTCATCAAACATTTGGAGGATTTTCAAAATATACCCACCATTTTTAGAGACGAAGTATTCAGCAAAGCATTTGAAAAAGCCGAACTCGCCAAATTTGGATATAGTGAAATAGAAGCGTATGAGTATAGCTTAAAAGTATTTAGAGACAACAAAAACACCTTTGACTACGCCATAGAAACTGCTACAAAAGAAGGGATGGAAAAAGGAATGCAGGAGGGAATTGAAAAAGGAATGCAGAAAGGAATTGAGAAAGGAATGCAGCAAGGAATTGAGAAAGGTGTAGAAATGGGTGTAGAGAAAGGAAAAGTAGAAGTAGCCAAAAAGCTAAAAGACAACGGGGTTGCCTTAGACATCATTTCCATAACCACAGGCTTAGCAAAAGAAGAAATAGAAAAACTTTAAAGACATTACTATTATTTTTGTTCTAGTTTCCTTACAATTTTTTCTTTCAATGTACTTATCTTGTCTGTGCAATTAAGCATAATGAATTTTGTATAATAAAAACCCAACCTCTTCATGATGGTTTTTAGAAGTCCTTAAATAAAATGGCTTTTTATAAATCCTTATAATTATTTTTACTATGGTCTTTCTAACAAAGCTTTACTTTGGCAAAAAAATAGCCCAAAATGGGCTAGAAAATGTTGTTAGAGTTATCAATTTTATACTTTACTTCTCTTAGAAATCATATATCCTACTACTACCAAAGAAAATCCCAAAACGATTAAAGTCCAAGAATTGGTGTTAACAGGGATACAAGGTTGATTTGCTTCCGGATCTTCTATAGTATTACAACCTGAAAAGGCTTGAATACAAGCACAATAACTTGAAAAATTATTTGTGGCTATGAATTCTTCATCTGAACAACCTGCAATACAACCACCCGGAGGGACTTGTGCATTTGCTTTAAATACTGAAATTAACAGAAATAAGGAAAATAAAGTAGGTATAAGTTTCTTAATGTTCATCTTATCGTATTTCTAAACGGGTATATATCGGTAACAATCTTTAATATGATTACAAAATGCTAAGTAACCCAACAAATCCTAATTTTCACAAATATTGCGCATCATTTTGTATTTTACAAGGAATAAAACGTTAATATTTCAACTTTAAGACCTAAAAATTGAAATCTTTCTTTAAAACGTATATCTTAAAGTTTTGTTCCGGTTAGTAACATTTTTAACAAATATAGATAGTTACTATACTTCAATAACGTTACTAAATACTGAAATACTACTCATCAGTAACTATATTTAGACAAAAGTTTAGACGAAGCCTTGATTTATTTCGACCAAACTCATTTTTTGCTTTAAATCCTATTCGTTTTCCAATTGGAAATGGCATTTTTTGAGAATTGAATATACCCTGTTTTTAAAAATTTGATAACATGTTTTTGCCATAATGAATAAAAATTGATAAAAAACGCTGTTATTAGCGAATCTATAATAATTAATGAAATACATATTTTTACAGAACATTCCCGTTTTGACAGTACTACAATGATTACCTTTCTCGCAGGGTTTGTTTCAAGTTTTTTGGGATCGCTTCCCGTAGGAGCTATTTCTCTTATGGTGGTTCGATTTGCCAAGGAAAGAACGGCCAAAGAGGCCATAGCTTTTGCTGCCATTTCAGCAGCCATAGAATTTATACATATCTATCCTGCCATAGTATTTGTAGATTGGATTTCCGCTCATGAATACTTCAAAACTTATTTTGAGTATTTGTCTATACTTTTTTTCGGGATATTGGGTATAAAAATGCTTGTTGGCAGTAAAAATATAGCCGTTAGCAACAAAATACTCTCATGGCGAACCGGAATTATAATCAATGTACTAAACCCTTCTTCTATTCCATTTTGGATGTTTTTATCCGGCTGGCTAGTGGATGGAAAGTATATAGATGCAGACTATGACAAATTCATATTTTCCTTTGCTGCTTGTGTGGGCACATTTTGTGCTCTGGCTGTCTATTGCATGGTGGGTTCAAAATTTTTCAGTTCAAAATCAAACTTGGGTTTAAACTTCGATAAAATGATAGGCATGGTATTCGTATTAATGGCGTTGTACAAAATCATTCTATTGGCTATCTCTTGATCATTTTATTCCCTTATCACATAGCCCATGCCTACCACAGTATGGATTAGTTTGTGGTCAAATTTTTTATCAACTTTATTCCTGAGATAATTTACATACACATCTACAATATTGGTATTCGTATCGAAGTTTATGTCCCACACCTTTTCTGAAATCTCTATCCTTGAGACAATCCGCCCCTTATTTCGCATCAAATATTCAAGTAATCCATATTCTTTAGAAGTGAGCTCTATGAGTTCCCCTGCCCTCATTACAGTTTTGATATGTGGATTCAACTCTAAATCTGCTACCTTGAGGCTTTCTTCTACCTTACCTATGTTCAACATAGTGCGTTTAGACAAAGCATTTATACGCAACAATAACTCTCTAAATTCAAATGGTTTCACTAAATAGTCATCGGCACCTGATTTGAATCCTTCTGTTTTGTCGTCTATGCTGTCTAATGCGGTGAGCAGCATGACTGGGATTCTAGGCTCGTGGTTTTTAAATGTTTTACACAACTCAAAACCGTTAATATGAGGTATATTTATGTCTACTATGGCGATGTCGTAGATATTTTTTTCAAATAAAGAACGCCCAACTTTGCCGTCAAAAGCCACATCAATTTCATGTGACTCACTCTTTATCCCTTTTTTTATAAACGATGCCAATTCCGGCTCGTCTTCTACCAACAGTATTTTCATACGAATGCAGTTGTGGTGTTTTAGTCTTTTGCTAAGAATATCAATTGATATTTACAATCCATTTAGCCCTCATTTGTTTTATTCTATACCAACAAATATAACCCAATTCAAAAGCAAATTTAGAGTGCTTTTCAAAAAAGCTGATTTGTGTTGAAATCTAAAGCTGTATTCTATAAAACAAGCATTTTCTCTATAATTTAAAAACTTATCCAGCGTTTTGCAAACAACCAGATGTTAGATACTGATTTTCAAAAAAATCATTTTCACCTTATCAATATTTTATGTCCAAGCAACACGCGGTACGAACCAAGCCTACTTTACCCAAAATCTCTCAATATCTTTTAGCTACCAAACTCTCCTTACTTTTCAGTTCGGCTTGGAATGAAAGAAGCTTCTTAGGCAATCCTAGTTTTAAAAACATCTATCTTCAACTAAAAAGTTTAGAACTTAAGATAGCTCAATATGGATTTTATTAATAATTTAGCTACGAAATTCTATGAAAATGATGAGCTTATATTCTTATTTCAAATGTCATCTTACTATTTGTGCCGGAATCGTATTTTTACTTGGCAGTTGTGTCAATCCTGCTACGCGCAGCTACAATAATGCACAGAAAAAACAAGCCCAAGGTTTCAACGACCAAGCCATAACACTTTACAAACAATCAATCAACAGAGGTGGGAACAAAGGCAGGCTCAACTTTTTGATAGCAGAAAATTATCGCATTACTAACCGAATGCAAGAAGCCAGCAAATACTATGCAGAAGCCATAAAAAATAAATCGAAAGACGAGAAAGTAAATTTTTACTACGCCCAATCGCTCAAAGCCTTAGGCAACTACGAGGAAGCCAGAATAGCATTTGAGAAATATGCAAAAAGCGGCTTAAGTCCCACACTCAAAAAACAAGCAGCCAACGAAGCCAAATTTTTAAAAGAAATAAGGTCTATACTTCACAAAGAGACCTATTATAACGTGAAAAATGCGGGAGAATACCTAAACACCGATGGCCCTGAGTATGCCCCTGCGATAGGCAAAGACGGAGAAATTATTTATACAGCCGAAAACAGGAACACAAATTATAAAGCCACAGGCACCGGATTTACAGACCTGTATGTGTTCAAACCCGAAAACGGAACAGAAGGTCGTGGAACGAAAAGCCAGTTTGACAACCGCTTGAATAACTCAAACACCCACGAAGCCTGTGCAGCCATATCACCCGATGGTACATACATCGTATTTGTACGCTCAAATGACGGCAAGCGCAAAGGTGCTGTGGACACCGACCTATTTTACAGCGAAATGCGCGATGGCGAATGGACCAAACCGCAAATACTGCCTTTTTCTGAGCCTCGTGCTTGGGAATCTACACCCATTTTTGACAAAGACGGACGTACACTTTACTTCGCTTCAAACCGTAGAGGTGGCTATGGCGGTATAGACATTTACAAAGCTTATTTGACAGATAGCGGCTGGACAAAACCCAAAAACCTTGGCCCAAAAGTGAACACGGCCGGCAACGAAATGTTTCCATCGATTCGCAAAGACGGTAAATTTTTCTTTTCATCCGATGGACATCCGGGCTTGGGCGGCTTAGATATATTTGTGGTCATAGACGACTCTACCACTTTTGATTCTACCGCTACGGAAGAAGGCATCATTAATTTAGGGCCACCGATGAACAGCAGTGCCGATGATTTTTCTATCGTTTACAAAGACGACCTCAAGGGCGGATATTTTGCCTCAAATCGTCCGGGCGGAAAAGGCGATGACGATATATATGAGTTTTGGTTGGCAGCAAAACCAAAGCGTCCTATCATTCGCGATGTAGTGGCGTTTCTTAACATCAAGGTTTACGAAGAGCTGGAAAACAACAAGGAAGGCAGTATTTTAGACAGTGCGCAGGTTGAACTCGAGTTTGAATCGGGTGAAAACTTTAAAGACTCCATCACGGCAAATGCACAGGGTGTCAGCTTTGAAATAGACACCAATGCGGCTTACATCATCAAAGCCCAAAAAGAAGGATACTTTACAAACAACATTGTTTTCGATGCAAAATCGGCAAAATTCACAGAAGAGAGCCCTTCTGAGGAGCTGACAAACCGCTATTACAGCACTAAAATACTACTTGAAAAAATTGTGGTGGGTAAAGAAATCGTGTTAAAAAACATTTTTTATGATTATAACAAAGCCAACATCAAACCTGAAGCAGAGCCTGATTTGAATTTGCTGATAGACTTCTTAAAAAGCAACCCCAAAGTAATAGTTGAACTCGGTTCGCATACCGACTCCAGAGGAAATGACGAATACAACATTAAGCTTTCACAAGCCAGGGCACAATCGGCTGTGAACTATATTTTGGCCAATGGCATAGAAAAGGAGCGCATCAGAGCCAAAGGTTATGGCGAAACCCGCCACATCATACAAGATGCACAAACAGAAGAAGAGCATCAAATAAATCGTAGAACAGAATTTAAAATTGTGGAAATAAAAGACTAGAAAGATTAGACTTTGTATCTCTGCAAAAAAATAAACCCCTATGACCGCAAATTGATTATTGCCATAGGGGTTTTGTTATGTACAAGCCAAATTAAAATTTACATGTGAATGGCTCTGTTTTCTGTAGCAGCCAAGCAAGCCTCTTTCACTGCTTCCATATAGGTAGGATGCGCATGGCTCATTCTGCTCACATCCTCTGCCGAAGCACGGAACTCCATGGCAGTAACGGCTGCCGCTATCATATCGGCAGCACGCGCACCAATGATGTGAACACCGAGTATTTCATCTGTTTTTTTATCGGCCAATACCTTTACAAAACCATCGGTATCCATGCTGGCACGGGCTCTACCAAGTGCTTTGAATGGGAAATTACCTGTTTTATATTCTTTTCCTGCGGCTTTCAGCTCTTCTTCAGTAGCTCCTACGCCAGCCACTTCAGGCCATGTGTACACCACTCCGGGTATCAGGTTGTAGTGAATATGTGGTTTTTGTCCTGCCATCGTTTCGGCCACAAATACGCCTTCCTCTTCTGCTTTGTGAGCTAGCATTGCGCCTTTGACGACATCGCCAATGGCATAAATTCCGGGAACGGAAGTCTCCAAACGGTCGTTTACGGCTATTTTTCCACGTTCATCTACTTTGATACCTACATTTTCTAAGCCCAAACCCTCCGTGTAGGCCTTGCGACCCACAGCCACCAAGCAATAGTCTCCTTTGAACTCAATCGTTTTGCCTTCGGCATCTTCGGCTGTCACCACCACTTCCTTGCCGGTATTTTTTGCTCCCGTCACTTTATGTTTGTAGAAAAACTCAAAGCCTAGCTTGGTAAGCGATTTTTGAAGTTCTTTTCCCAAAGCCCTGTCCATGGTAGGAATGATGGAATCCAAAAACTCTACTACTGTTACTTTGGCACCCAAACGAGCATAGACAGAGCCTAGCTCCAAACCTATTACACCACCACCTATCAAAATCATGTGTTTGGGCACTTCTGTAAGTTCCAATGCTTCGGTAGAGGTGATGATGCGTTTTTTGTCCAAAGGCACACTAGGCAAGGCTATGGGTTTAGAACCCGTAGCTATGATGGTTTTGGCAGTAGTGATTTCTTCTGCACTTCCATCGGTCTTGGTGATTTTTATTGTGTTTTTGTCTTTGAAAGAGCCTATACCTTTGAAAACCGTTATTTTATTTTTTTTCATCAAAAAATTAATGCCGTCTACCGTAACCTTGATCACATCACGCTTGCGGGCTATCATTTGTGGCAGATTTACTTTCACATCGCCTTTAATGTCTATGCCATGGGTGGTAAATGTGTGGGTAGCGTTGTGAAAATGCTCTGATGAGTCGAGCAGGGCTTTAGAAGGAATACAGCCCACATTCAAACAAGTGCCGCCAAGTGAATCGTATTTTTCTACAAGAGCGGTTTTCATTCCCAACTGAGCACAGCGGATAGCTGCAACATATCCGCCCGGGCCTGAGCCTATTACTGTTACGTCAAATTGCATTTTTTTATATCAATATTTAAATGATGATGAAAGTTCGGTGAATTGTGCCTCGAAATTAAGGTAAATATTAATTGGATGTAGCGGGGTGCTGTTTATTTTTAATTTTTGAAAGAGAATATTTTTGCAGGAGAAAGACCATTTCTATTGCTTTTATTACAAATAAAACGATGAAAATAGAGCTATTTGGCTTTAAAATTTTGAAGTGCTAAAGTAGCATAAAGCAATAAAAATAGTAAAATATATGCCCAATAAACCATAAACCTAAAAACAAACACCTTTAAATATAATTCGCCAAAATAAAGGCAAACTATGTGTCGGAAAGCATTTCACAGGTGTATCTTTACCAAAATACTCCTAACCCGTTTAGCAGAGAAACCAAAATAAAATACTATATTCCCGATACGGTAGCCGATGCATTCATCACCGTGACCGACTTAAATGGTAAGCAGCTGAAAAGCCGCACCTTCACTGCCAAAGGCGAGAGCTACATCACCGTGAAGGCCAACGAACTTAGCCCTGGCCTCTACGTATACGCCCTCGTAGCCGATGGCAACATAATAGACACTAACGAATGGTAATAGTAGAATAGATATGAAAAAGATAGTTTTTTTGATTGTATTGATGTTCGCATTATTTTATAAAATTTATTCTCAAGGAATAGAACTAGGTAAGGACACAACTTTCTGTATGAATGCTGAGAAAAAGTATGTTGGGAGCAATATGTCCATCTTGGGTAATAACACTAATATTTCATTTAGCTGGTCGTGTAAATACATAGATGAAAGAGGTTCATTGCTAGCTAGAGACATCTTAAATGACACAAATATATCAAACCCTTACTTGATTTCATGGCCCTCAAATGCCAAATGGATTAAGTTAATTTGCACGGCTAGTATTAACTCTTTACCATATAAAGATAGCATACATGTCAGGGTATCGGAGTTTAATTATATTTTAGGCTACAGAGTTTATGATTTGAACGTAGGAGACAGCATTAGTCTTTCAGCGCCTACCAGCGGAGTTGGTGGTGTATTGCCTTATAAATTTATAAAATGGAAACCCGGAATCGGGCTAAACGATTCGACCAATGGCAATACCTATGCAAAGGCACTTCTTGATAAAACAGGTAAAATAATTACTTATTCATGGATTATCGAAGATTCTGCCGGGTGTGAAGCAAGCAACATTCAATTGGGAGTAAAGGCAAAACTGCCCAATGCTACAGTAGTTGAGTCTGATGTAAAAGACAATGTATATTTTATCGACCCCTACAGCATAATAATTCCAATAAAAAACGAACTTTCTTATACACTTTTTGATTTTTGTGGTCGAATTTGTGCAAAAGGCATTGTTGAAAGTGGTATCATCCGATTGCCTCAGCCTGTACAAAGTTCAACTATATATCTACTTAATATAGAGTCGACAAGCAAATGGGTAAAAAGCTACAAAATTCATTACAGTCCTTCACAATAGCCTTAGGGATTAGATATTTTTAGTAACTTTTCCTCTACCTTCATAACAAGCTATCCAGCTTAATCAACTTGTTTCTGAGCCAAAAGTCGAGAGTGACCAGTGCCGCCATGGCATCTACTATAGGTACGGCACGGGGCAGTACACATGGGTCGTGGCGGCCTTTGCCCGACACAGTGATGGTTTCTCCCGCTTCGTTCACGCTCTCTTGGTCTTGCATGATGGTGGCCACGGGCTTAAACGCCACTTTGAAATAAATATCTTCACCATTGGTGATGCCGCCTTGCACCCCACCGGAATGGTTGGTGCGGGTGTGGACGGTGTTATTTTTCATGTAAAAAGGGTCGTTGTGCTGCGAACCGTAGAGGGCTACACCTTCAAAGCCACTACCATATTCAAATCCCTTCACGGCATTGATGCCCATCATGGCTTTGGCCAACTCGGCATGAAACTTGTCGAACACAGGCTCGCCAAGTCCGGCAGGAACGCCCTGCATCACACAAGAAACCACTCCGCCAATCGTATCTTGTTTTTTGCGTGTGTCGTCTATGAGGTTATACATTTTCTCGGCCATCGCAGGGTCGGGACAGCGCACATCGTTGGTTTCGGTGAGCGAAAAATTCAGTTCTGAATAATGCTTTTCCAACTTTAGCGAACCCACTTGCGATACGTAAGCATTGATTTGAACGCCTATTTTATTTAGTATTTGCTTCGCAATGGCTCCGGCAGCTACCCTGGCTATAGTTTCGCGCGCAGAACTGCGCCCACCACCACGATAGTCACGAATGCCGTATTTGGCAAAATAGGTGTAGTCGGCATGGGAAGGACGAAACGAAGTGGCGATATGAGAATAGTCTTTGCTCTTTTGGTCGGTGTTGAACACCACCATCTGTATGGGTGTGCCTGTGGTGTAGAGCACGCCATCCCCCGTTTTGTCAAATACTCCCGATAAAATCTCAAATTCATCGGGTTCGCGCCTTTGGGTCACTATTTTAGACTGACCAGGTTTTCTACGGTCGAGCTCGTATTGAATTTCTTTTAAATCAAGTGTTAAACCGGCCGGGCAGCCATCGATGGTTACACCCACCGCCCTGCCATGCGACTCGCCATAGGTGGTGATGCGGAATATTTTACCGTATGTATTACTCACAAAAATTTTACTTTTTTAATTACTACTTATAATAAAGCTTCGAAAGCTTCGTAATTGTTATCGAATTGATACAATTCACAAATTTAATCATTAACCAACCCATCATTATGAAAAGTAAAATTTTTATTTCCGCTCTATTATTGAGCGCTGGCGCAGCCTTGGCCCAAAAACCCGTAAAGGGCGATAGACAATTGGCAGTAGGTGCAAACCTTACCTCAAGCTTTGCAACAATTACTTACAAAAAATATGTAAAGGATAACATGGTAAACAGAGTAAGAATATATGGATCATTAGACTATACCCTGCCTGATACCGAGGAAAAAAATGGGAGAAAAGTGGAATCTAATAGAAATGCTTTTAGTTTTGGCTTGAGTGCAGGTAAGCAAAAAACTTTTTTGCTTGAAAACGAGAAATTCGAGCCATTTGTTGGCATTGATTGTTTTGTATCTTATTCTCAGCTTGATATGTCTACAAAAACGAGTATAACCGATTCAGCAAAATACTACGAATCAATTAATTCTCCAGTTTTTAGACAAACAACAATTGGTGAATCAATAAATAATAACCAAGCTTTTAACATAGGTTTCAGCCCTTATGTCGGGTTTAATTATTATTTGACTCAAAATTTTGCACTTGGAGCAGAAGTAGGCACTTCACTGTTTAGTGTTGAGTACAGAAAAAATGATTCTGTGCAGAAAATTTATAATAATAGTGGTATTAGTACAAGTGAAAATCTACCTAAAGATAATATTTCTACACGTCTTTCATTAAACCCATATTATCAAATCACTGCAAGCTTTTGGTTTAATTAGCTGGTTTCATCGTTCCAAGTGCTATTTTGCACTTGGAACGATACTTTCTTAATATAATTTTGGGAAAAATTGACCCTCCATTTTTTGCCCTTTTTTTATTATAGGCACTCCTTTCAACACTTCTTCATCTGTAGCCGAAATGGTGCCATCGGCAAATACATTGAGCACTACTGCCCTGCGCGGACGTTCCGAATAGTTGGCATACGAACCATGCATCATCAACGGATGGTGAAATGTGGCATGTCCTGCTTTCAGCTCAATGGGAATGGGTTTGAAAACTGCTTTTTGTTCATCGGTGAGAAACGCCATCACGCCTTCCATATCTCCGGTGAGTTCGGGCTTGTCTATGAGTCCCCATAGGTGGCTTTTGGGAATGTAGTACAAGCAGCCGTTTTCGGTAGTGGCATCGTCAAGACCTGTCCAGCAAGTGAGGTGCTGCATGGGTGCGGTGCGGGTCCAATAAGAATAGTCTTGGTGCCAAGCCACCACTCCGCCATGTTTGGCAGGCTTGTAAAACAATTGGTCGTGCCAAAACCGAACTCCTTTTTCACCCAAAAGCTGATGGCAGGCCATCACAAACTTAGGATTCCACAATATATCATGGTAAGCCTCTGTAATGCGCCAAGCGCCCAAGGCATGAAAGATTACCGTGTTTGGGTCGCCCGATTGGTTGGAATGAAATTCGTAGAACAGATGATTGAGCGGATGTTCTGGATTTAACAATTCTTTTAGTTCTTCTCTCAACGCTTCTATTTGCTGCTCGTTTAGCAACGGAATATTTGCCAAATAGCCGTATTCGTTGAAAAAATCAATTTGCTCCTTGTTCAATTTAAGTGCATCCCATTCTTTTTGGCTTTGTGGTGTCTTAAACAAGTTACCTATCAGATGGTGAGCTGTACTTAAATCGATGAGTTCTATGGTCTGCATATAGAAAGTAATTTTTTTAATACAATGTTAGGTTCATTTTAGCATCCTTGCTTTTCACAAATTATCAATTATTGATACTATATTATCAAAATATAAAAATATTGCTCTATATTTATTATATAATACCATAAAATGCAACCTAAATATGAGTTTCTTCCAGAGCTGGGCTCACAATCTTTTCATGTAAAACGATATGTAGTAGCGAGTTTTGATGCACCTTGGCATTATCACACGGAATGGGAACTTACTTATATTATTCAAAGTAGTGGCTATAGGTATGTAGGTGAGAATGTAGCAAAATTTGAAGAAGGCGATTTGGTATTGCTTGGGCCCGACTTGCCACACTATTGGAAAAATCATGCAGAAACTTCTATGGCTGAGGCTGTAGTAGTGCAAATACCCAAAGAAAGCATTATTTGGCAAATTTTTAATGCTCACGAATGGCAACAATTAGCTCTTTTGCTCTCTAGAGCCTCAAGTGGACTTTGCTTTAATGCCATTTCTACTCACCCCATTTTTGAAAAACTCAAATACCTGGCTAGTGACAAATCAGGCAATCGCTTTTTGCTTCTTTTGGAGATATTTGATTTATTGAGCAACATCGATTTCGAGGTATTAAACAGCCAACCACAGAAAAATCACACTTCATTATTTGCCAAAGCGGCACTTGATTATATTCACAAAAACTTCAAAACAGAAATCAGTTTAACAGATATTTCATCTCATCTGAATGTATCTGCACCTACATTTTGCCGTGTATTCAAACAACTTACGCATAAAACGCTATTTGAATATTTGATACAACACAGGGTAAACTATGCAAAGCGTCTGTTGCGTGAGACAGATTTGAGTATCTCTGATATAGCTTTTGAAAGTGGGTTTAATAATTGGTCGAACTTCAACAGGCAGTTTGCAAAGCTAGAGGGACAAAACCCAACAACATACAGAAAAATACAAAAGCAAAAAATGGTGGCTACGACAGGAATCGAACCTGTATCTAGAGTTTAGGAAACTCCTATTCTATCCATTGAACTACGTTGCCTAAAAAAAATGCACTTGCGTTTGTCGAAGTGCATCTTTTTGAAGTGATTCCGATTGGATTCGAACCAATGACCTACTGCTTAGAAGGCAGTTGCTCTATCCAGCTGAGCTACGGAATCTTATTCTCTTTTTTTGTATCTCGAACCAATGACCTTCCCGTTTGAGAACGGGATGCACATCCAGCTGAGCTACGGAATCTTATTCTCTTTTTGTATCTCGAACCAATCACCTTCCCGTTTTAAGACGAGATGCTCTCCCGTAAAACGGGACAAGTAATCCAGCTGAGCTACGGAATTTTGACCGATTTTTATTTTCGGGCTGCAAATATGAGTATTTTACTTAAAATATCATAGCCAAAAAATGTCTTTTTTTAGACAATCATTTTTTGATATACTTCTGAGGCTTTAAAATCTCGCAAATGCCCGGGTTTAAGAGGTTTCAATATATAATATATCACGGTGCCGTTGTCTACCCATTTTTGAAGTTCGCTGCGTTTGTCATAACCCGATAGTATCACAATTTTAGACTTTTCTCTCACAGTGAGGGGGAGTAACATAAATCTTTCCAAAAAATCGATTCCGCTCACCACCGGCATGTCCAAATCTAAAAAGATTATTTCGGGAATGAGCTCATCAGCATCGTGGTTTCTTTCCAAATAGTTAATGGCACTAAATCCGGCAGGCTGAATGATGGTATCCTTGGCAATTTTTGAGTTAATGAGCACTTGTTGAGCCATAAAATTGCTGATATCGTGGTCGTCAATAATCATTGCCAAGTTTAACATAGCTTCATCGTTTTGGTCTGTGTTATTGTCTATCATCATGGGTTATTGTTTAAAAAGTCGCTTACCTCCTCGATGATTTCTTCGTGGATTTGCAATGCTTCTATACTTAATATTTTTATCAGGTTAATATTATCTTTTCCTTCGGCCAGCTTATCTATTTTTTCCATTGTATCTCCTACGGAAAAAACACCCATATATCTATAGGACGATTTAAGCTTATGGGCATGCGCTTTAATTTTATCAAAATCTTTATTTTCTATTGCCACTACCAACAATGACCAATCTTTTTTTATACTTGGAATGAATATATTTATTAACTCTTTAAGTGACGCATTATTATCATCTAAATATTCATATAAATATTCAATATTCAAATATCTGTAGTCGTGGTTCATAGTCAAATAGCTTTTATCTTTTAGCAAAAAACTTTAATGATGATTCTTTATAAGTAAAGTATTGCTCAAAATTTGAGGGCATGGCATCGAAATAACCGATGACAAAGAGACCACCACTCTTCAATTTTGAATGAAACATACGAAGCAGGTTCATTTTTAGATTGTCATTAAAATATATCATTACATTTCTGCAAAAAATAATGTCATATAAGTTACTATC
>ERZ1066134.326-NODE-326-length-30308-cov-20.095660_pt1 | contig 30308 bp, 22 predicted proteins | sample MGYA00382781_ERZ1066134 | MGnify/ENA primary metagenome ERZ1066134 (study PRJEB33369, sample SAMEA5778364) | biofilm metagenome | biome: Industrial cooling water; feature: Water cooling tower basin; material: Biofilm | place: United Arab Emirates | collected... | reverse complement strand
TCGAACCCGCGACCTCCTGCGTGACAGGCAGGCATTCTAACCAGCTGAACTACCGAACCCTTTGGTTAAAAGAGACGCAAAGCTATACCTACGCATTTTTATATGCAAGTCCTATTTTCTTTTAATTCTATCTAAATTTGTTCTCCCAAATTGAACCCTAATCAGTCATCAGACTATGCAATTAGAATTCGAAAAGCCAATACTCGAACTTGAATCGAAATTGGCCGACATGAAGGAATTGGCCAAGCAAAATGATGTCGATGTTTCAGGTGCGATCAAGCAACTAGACGCCAAGATCAAAAAACTAAAGAAAGAGACATTTGCCAATCTCACACGTTGGCAAAGGGTGCAGTTATCTCGCCATCCGGATAGACCATATACGTTGGATTATATCTACGAAATGACCGATGATTTCGTGGAGTTGCATGGTGATAGATCCGTGAAGGACGATAAGGCCATGGTTGGAGGTTTCGGTAAAATTGCAGGGCAAACCATGATGCTTATCGGTCAGCAAAAAGGACGAAATACCAAACAGCGTCAGATGCGTAATTTCGGGATGGCCAATCCGGAAGGCTATCGTAAGGCTCTACGGTTGATGAAACTTGCTGAAAAATTCAATAAACCGATTGTAACACTGATAGATACCCCCGGCGCATTTCCAGGCCTTGAGGCTGAGGAAAGAGGGCAAGGAGAGGCCATAGCGCGCAATCTGAAGGAGATGTTTATGCTAAAAGTCCCGGTGATTTGTATAATCATCGGTGAAGGCGCCTCAGGAGGTGCGTTGGGCATAGCCATAGGCGATCGAGTGTTGATGATGGAGAATACATGGTATTCGGTTATTTCACCTGAATCTTGCTCATCCATTTTGTGGAGGAGTTGGGACTACAAAGAATTGGCGGCAGAGGCGTTGAAGCTTACCGCACCTGACATGCTTAGAAATAAACTCATTGATGGCGTCATCGAGGAGCCACTCGGAGGTGCACACTCTGACCCGCAAGCGGCAGCTGCTGAATTGAAAAAGGTGATTCTCAAAACCCTTAAGGAATTGGAAAAGCAATCTCCTGAGGCACGGATATCCGCTCGAATTGAGAAGTTTAGCTCCATGGGTGCATACGCCGTATAGGTTTTGAAAAAGTTCAATAAGGCATTCTTCGGATTTTGGTTTCGCCTTTTCGGTTGGAAAATAATCGGACATAAGCCGGTCAATATTACCAAGTATGTGATCGTGGTGGCTCCACACACGAGTAATTGGGATTTTGCCGTGGGGTATTGCACTAAGCATATCGAGGATTTGCACCCTGATTTCTTGGCTAAAAATTCTCTTTTTAAAATTCCACTGGTGGGTTGGTTTTTGCGCAACATGGGTGGTCACCCCGTGGATAGATCCAAAAAGATGAACATGGTGGATGTGATGGTGGAGAAATTCGCTACCCATGACAAGTTTATCATGGCCATTACTCCGGAGGGCACACGTTCATATTCTCCCGACTGGAAAACAGGTTTTTATCGGGTAGCCGAGCGGGCCAATGTGCCCATCGTGTTGGCAGGCATAGATTACGGTAAGAAAGCATTGACTTTTAGTGAACCGTTTTTCGCTTCGGGTGATTTGGAAGCGGACATTGAGAAGATGAAAGCTTTCTTTCGTACAATGAAGGGGAAGCATCCTGAGCAAGGAGTGAGGTAGTTAGACAAGAAATACCATAAAAAAAGCCTCAATCTCTTGAGGCTTTCATTTTCGTAATAGTTGGATATTATGCTGAGCGCTTGGTCCTTCTCTTAGGCTTTTCTTCCTCCACCATTTCTTCTTCCACACCCGCCAAAATTCGTCCGCAGTGCTCGCACACGATGATCTTTTTCTGCTCGCGTATTTCGGCTTGCATTTGTGGGGGGACAATATTGAAGCATCCGCCGCAAGCACCACGCTTCACTGGCACCACAGCCAGCCCGTTGCGCATATTGGCACGCACTTTTTCGTAAGACTTCAGCAATCGCTCTTCGATTTGCTTGGCAGCTTTCACACGACCTTTGTCAAGCTTTTCTTCGTCCGCCTCAGACTCCTTCGCAATGTTTTGAAGCTCACCTTTCTTGCCCTCCAGATCCTTCTGACGCTCGTTTCGTTGCTCCTCAGTGGCGGCCATTTCAATTTTTTTGGCCTCTATTTTATCATAAGCTTCTTTGATGCGCTTCTCAAGGATTTGAATCTCCAATTGCTGCAACTCTACTTCCTTGGTGATTGCGTCGTACTCTCGATTGTTCCGTACGTTCATTTGCTGCTCCTCATACTTCTTGATGAGTTTCTCAGCGTCTTTGATAGCTAGTTTGTTGGCACCAATAGCTTCTTCGATTTCCACTAATTCGCTTTGCTGCTTTTGAATTCGAGTTTCGTATCCGATGATTTCATCTTCCAAATCCATCACCTCTTCAGGAAGAGCCCCACGAACTTTCTTGAGTTCGTCTATTTGGGAGTCAATGTCTTGTAATTTTTGGAGAGATTCGAGCTTCTGCGCTACCGTGTTTTCCATGTGTTTTTTAACTATAAATAATAGGGTTCGTGATCACCCCCGACAAACGAAACGCAATATTAGCGAAATTTTGCTCTAAAAAATCAAATAGCAAATCCTTTGTGAAGACCTCACTTTCATAATGGCCAATATCCGCGATGATGAGTTTTCCGTCTGCCTCAAAATAGTCGTGATACTTGAAATCAGCCGAAACAAATACATCAGCTCCGGCACGAATGGCTGAGTGGACCAAAAAGCTCCCTGCACCACCACAAAGGGCTACTTTACGGATGGCATTGGTGTGAAACGCTGTGTGCTTGATCACTTGAAGTTGCAAGTGCTTCTTCAGCAAGGAAAGAAATTCTGCAGGCTTCAAGGCTGGAGAAAGTGTACCAATGAGGCCTGAACCAACTTCCTGATTGGCATTTCGCAACTCGGATAGGTAATACGCCACTTCCTCATACGGATGATGATTCTTCAGCGCGTGCAGCACACGTGCTTGCACATGAACCGGCACTAGCACTTCTACACGCTTCTCGGTGACTTCCGTATGCTGTCCTTTCTCTCCAATTGTTGGGTTGGCGTCTTTTGAGGGTCGAAATGTGCCTGTTCCCGTAACGCTAAAGCTGCAGTGATCATAGTCACCTATTTTACCCGCACCTGCTTCATACAAGGCATTCAGTACCGTGTTGGTAGCTTCTGTCGGAACGAATGTGACCAGTTTAAGCAATTTATTTGTCTTTGGCACCAAGATCGTTACATCGCTTAGACCCAATCTATCGGCAATTCGCGCATTCACGCCTGAGAGAATATTGTCCAAGTTTGTATGAATGGCATAGATACCTACATCATGCTTAATCGCCTTGCGGACACAGCGCTCCACCCAATGATCAGTGGTAATGCGTTTCAGTCCTTTGAAAATGAGTGGGTGATGTGCCACTATGAGCTGACAACCTGTTGCAATTGCTTCATCTACGACAGCCTCGGTAACGTCCAATGTTATTAGTACCTGCTGCACCGCTTGGTTGGGGTCGCCTACGATCAAGCCCGAATTGTCGTAATCTTCCTGATAGGCAAGAGGCGCCCATTGCTCAAGTGCGGTTGTTATATCTTTGACTTTCATACTATGGCTAGATTGAACGGGTGGCAACTGCTGCTTTTCCCTTTTGCACTAATATATGCTATCGTCACCAGATGCAGGAATTGGTTGTACGATGTGGGCATTTTTGCCTCAAGGCATTTTTCTGAGGTGCGCATTATTTCCGTGGGCAATCTTTCAGTTGGAGGCACGGGCAAAACACCCATGGTTGAGTACCTCATTCGAAAAGGACTTGACATGCACGTGTCTCTTGCCGTGCTAAGCAGAGGATACGGTCGTACGACGAAAGGCGTGAGGATAGCCTCGCCGGTTGATACAGCACAAGACTTGGGTGATGAATCGTTCGGCTACTATGCGCAGTTTGGTGAGCGCATTCGAGTGGTGGTCGCCGAGCGGAGAGTGGAAGGTATGACGGCCATTCGAGCGCATTTTCCTGATGTGCGCGTGGTGATATTGGATGATGCGTTCCAACACCGCGCATTAAAACCTGACTATAGTTTGCTACTTACTCCATTTCATCTCCCGTTTTGGAAAGACTATTTGTTACCTGCGGGACGCCTGCGCGAAGCTCGGTCAGGATTTAGAAGAGCGGATGCCCTCATCTTGACGAAATGTCCTCATGCGCAAGATGTTAGGGAAAGCGATGGGTGGAAAACGCTAACTGAAATGGAGCATCTATGTGCAGCCACGTCCGTCCGATACGGTGATATAATATCGATGCAAGGAAAGACAAAATCCCAAGTTATTGCTGTGGCCGGATTGGCCGATAACCGGCCATTTTTCTCCTTCTTAGAAGCCAATTATTCGGTGGTGGCGTGTTTTTCATTTCCAGATCACAAGAGATACCAAGCCACAGATTTAGAAGAAGTCGTTCAGTTGGCAGTGGCTCGTGAGGCGATGATCGTGACTACTTTCAAGGATGCAGTGAAATTGAAAGATTTGCCTATTTTTCAAACTATCTCCTGGGGATATGTGCCTATAGAGACGTATTTCTTGGCAGGAGAGGAAGAATTCCTAAAAAATGTTACTCCTTTTTTGAATCCATCTACAGAATCATTCGACCACCCTTAATTTTGTGCTGTGCGGTTTTCGGCTAGTTTCTTCGTTTTCTTCCTTGCTTTCCAATTGAGCGCCCAGCTTACGGACGATTCTACCAAGTTGGTTTATGGCCCGCATACGGTGAAATTCACCAGTGAATCCATGATAAAAAACAATCTAGATGATCGATACAGTCATCCGGATACTACCGTGTACCTCTTTGAGAAGTATGATATTGTAGATCGGATGAATCGGTCTTTTCAGTCCTTGGGATTTTTGGGGAGTCCTCTGTTTGACTTGTCGTATGGTTTACCAGAGGAGCCCGGTCAGTTGTTTGGTTTCAGTGCTTATGATAAATACTGGCGAAGCATAGATGACATCAAGTATTACGACACCAAGTCGCCGTTTATGGACGTGAGCGTGACACTTGGGGGCCAGCGAAGATCTAAAATTGACTTTGCCTATTCGCGCAATGTAAACGAGCATTGGAACTTGGGTTTTGACCTCAATCGGATCACGGCCGATAAGCAGATTGGAGCCGAAGCTCTAGGGGACAGAAGTGTAGAGAGTGCCTCTTTCGATATTTATACGCACTACGAAAATGAAGAGAAGCCTTACGCTGTTACATTCAGCTATACGTCTCTGAAGCATCAGGTGGCTGACATTGGGGGTGTGTTGGTCGCCGAAAATGCCACTCGTGCAGACTACTTTCAGTACAGCACGTCCGACACTCAATTGGACGATGCACAGACCATTGATCAACGCAATCGAATTCATGTTTATCATCAATACAAACTTGGCTCTGGATTTCAGTTGTATCATCAAGCGGATGTGACCAATCAGTCGTATTCATTTACTGATTTTTCAACTGACGATATTGGCGATAAGTACGCCAATTATTACCCGCAATTCCTCCTGAACACAGACACTACTCAAGAGCGGGCGTATTACCGATCGGTTGTGAATGAAGCCGGCCTCAAGGGCGATATCAAAGGAGCATTCTATCGGTTTTATGCAAAAAGAAGGGTATTAAGCTATGATTATAAAGAGGCGTTGGAAGTTAGACGGGGCGAGAATTACGTAGGCACCTACCTTCGATTTGACTGGAAAAATAAATTCGCGGTAATTGGAAACGGCGAGTTGTCCGATGTGGGTGCGTATCAGCTCAAGGGTCAGCTCAAGAGCACGTTGCTGTCGGTATCTTATACGTCTATGCGGTCATTGCCAAGCTTTATAGTAGAATCATACAGCGGCAACCACCACGAATGGGACAACACCTTTAAACCCACTTTTTCAAATCATCTGGAGGGTTCGCTTTTGCTCAAATGGCTTGGCATAGAAGTGAAGCCGATGCTCCGCATCAAGACTGTCAACAACCTCATTTATTTCAATTCGGATCAGGAACCGGCACAAGTGAACGGTGCATTGCTGATGAATCAAGCCGGAGGCTCGTTGGCATTCAATTTCTTTCGCACCAATGCTGACGAACATTTCAGAGTAGAAAATCAAGCACATGTGACGCAGGTCTCGGGTGCGGAGCGGAGTGTGGTGCGTTTACCCGCATTGCTGTATTCCGGTCGCTTGTTTTGGCGAGGGTTGTGGTTTCAAAGTGCCGTTCCGGTGGAGGTAGGTGCTGACGTATATGTGCGCACGTCATACATGGGCAATCAATATTCACCCGTCATCAATCAGTTTTACTTACAGAATGACCTGAATTTGGATGCATACACAGCTGTTGATGCATTTATCAATATGAAAATCAGAAGTTTGCGAGCCACCTTCAAATGGACGCATGTCAATCAGCGCGCCAATGACGGCTACTTTGCCACGCCCTTTTACCCCGGTCAAAAGGCCATCTTTGATTTTTCGGTCACTTGGTTGTTTTTTGACTAATGGAAGCCACAAAAACAGTACTGGGATTGCAACTGCCGACAGACCCCCGCTGGGTCAATATTGCTGAAAAACAACTGGAAGATATTCTGGTGGATCATGCCTATTGTGAGCAAAAAGCTGCCTCTTCCTGCATTTCACTGATCATTATGTTTCACGAGAAAGAGGAGTTGGTGAAGATACTAACACCGGTGGTGGCAGAGGAATGGAGCCATTTTGAGCGGGTACTTGATGAACTTGATAAGCGTGGATTTAAGCTTGGTCCGCAGCGAAAAGACGAGTATGTTCAGCAACTCAGTGAAGTGGTGAAAAAAGGAGGGAATCGCACCCAGCAGTTGGTAGAAAAACTGCTGATGAATGCGCTGATTGAAGCAAGGAGTTGTGAGCGCTTTAAGTTGCTATGGAAAAATCTTCAAGATGAAGAGTTAAAGCAATTCTACTATGAATTGATGGTTTCGGAAGCCGGACACTATGTCAACTTCATCGAATTGGCCAAACTGTATGCACCGGAGGAGTATGTGAACAAACGTTGGAAGGAGTTCTTAGAAGCGGAAGCCAAAATCATTCACTCGCTGGAACCAAGAGGTGATCGAATGCATTAACGATAGCAACAGTTTATGGCTGGTTCCGTAACTTTGCTTTCCACTTCGGCCACATGAGCGACCCAATAAAACACGAATGCGGCATTGCGCTGCTTCGCCTACGTAAACCTCTCCAGTTTTACATAGACAAGTACGGCCCTGCCTTTGCAGCCAAAAAAATGTACCTACTGATGCAAAAACAGCATAATCGGGGACAAGATGGCGTAGGAATCGCCAATATCAAACTGGATGTGTCGCCCGGCTACCGATACATCAGCAGGTATCGCACCATCAAGGATCAGCCCATTGAGGAGATATTCGGAAAAATTGATGATAAGTACAGAAAAGCCTCTGCGGCCGGTGGTGACAAATTTTATAATGCCGAATGGCTCAAGGAAAATTTTGCATTTACGGGTGAATTGTGGCTAGGTCACCTGCGCTACGGCACACACGGTAAAAACAGCATTGAAAACTGTCATCCCTTTCTCCGACAAAACAATTGGCGGAGCAGAAACTTAGTGCTGGCAGGAAACTTCAACATGACCAATGTGGATGAACTGTTCGACAAATTGGTAGAGCTGGGGCAGCACCCAAAAGAAATGGTGGATACTGTCACGGTGATGGAGAAAATCGGCCATTTTCTGGATGAGGAAAATCAGTTGATCTTCAACAAGTATAGAGGGATACCCAATCACGAGATTACCGAGCACATTGAGCGCGAATTGGACGTTTGTCGTGTGCTGAAAAGAAGTTGTCGTGACTTTGACGGAGGCTATGCCATTGCCGGTTTGATCGGGCATGGAGCGGCGTTTGTGGCTCGCGATCCGGCAGGGATTCGTCCGGCGCATTTCTATGCCGACGATGAGATCATCGTGGTGGCCAGTGAAAAGCAAGCCATCAAGACTGCCACCAACTGCGAATACAGCGAGATCAGGGAGATCGAGCCTGGAAATGCGTTGATTTTGCAAAAGGACGGATCATTTTCGCAGCAAGAATTCAGCAGACCTGTGGAACGCAAGTCGTGCAGCTTTGAACGCATTTATTTCTCACGAGGAACCGATCCATTCATCTACAACGAGCGCAAGCAACTGGGAAAGCAACTGGTACCACATGTGCTGAAAGCGGTCAATTTTGATTTGAGAAATACCGTGTTCTCCTACATACCTAATACGGCTGAAACGGCTTTTTTGGGTCTTTTGGGAGGAATTGAAGAATATTTAATCGAAAAGCGAAAGGAAATCATTCTTGAAAATAAGCCGGGCAATTTTACAGCCGAGGAAATTCTCAGTTTCCGTCCACGCGTGGAAAAATTGGTATTGAAAGATGCCAAACTCCGCACCTTCATCACCAGCGATGATGCCCGTGACGATCTCGTTTCGCATGTGTACGACACCACATATGAAGTGATCCAAAAAGGAGTGGACAATCTCGTGATTATTGACGACAGCATTGTGCGAGGCACCACCTTGGAGAAGAGCATCTTGACATTGTTGGACAGACTGGGGCCAAAGAAAATCGTGATCGTGTCGTCCGCTCCGCAAATTCGTTTTCCGGATTGCTATGGCATTGACATGAGCAAGATGAAGGATTTCCTGGCTTTCCGCGCGGTGCTCGAATTGCTCAAAGACCACAACAAAGAAGACTTACTTGATACGGTATTTGATAAATGTTTGGCAGCCGGCAAGCGCATGGATCAGCCAAACTATGTGCGTGAATTGTACGATGGATTTACCTACGAACAAGTGTCAGCCAAGATCACCGATATCGTGCGTCCCTTTGGAATGAAGGCCGAATTGGAAGTGGTGTACCAAACCGTGGATGGCCTGCATAAAGCCTGTCCTCAACACCTCGGCGATTGGTATTTCACCGGCAATTATCCAACACCCGGTGGCAACCGCGTGGTAAACCGCGCTTTTGTGAACTTCATGAAAGGGCAGGAGGTGAGGGCTTATTAACCTTACCGCTTCTCAAAAATCAAGCGGGCATGTCCCATGATCTCGCGCTCAAAACACACACGGTTGGGGCGCACGCGCAGTACGGCCAGTTGATGGCGAAACTCCCTGTCGGTGATGAACTTAGGGAGCAATGAGGCAAACCACAGGTATTTTTTCCAACTGAATTTGTAGTACAGTTTCGTCCACTCTTTGTTGGTGACGATATAGTCCAGCCGGCCATCGCTGTGATACACGTTTTTCAAAAACGGTTCAGCTACCCGGATTACGTGTTCATGACCATAGGGTATCCACGAATCAGGATTGTGCTTGAGTAGGAGCGCCATCACATATTCATCTGACCCTTTGGGTGCATCGATATCAATTTTATCGAAATCCATCATATTTTTCTCAAACGTCATGGTCTGCATATAGAATCGACCACCGACAGGCAGCAGGTCTGCCACATGTCGGAAATAATCCGCGTATACTTCATCCTGACGTCCATCAAGATAATCTTTTACGGACGACACATGTTCAAAACTGCCAAAGGCTGTTACTGCGTCGAACGTGCCAAAATCTTCAGGCTTCACATAACGTGCATCCTTCAGGCGCGCATCCAGGCCATTGGCTCTACAAGAGTTCACCTGTCCATCGGATAGATTTACCCCTAGACCAACAGCACCAATTTCGTCACGCAAATATTTCAGCCAACCACCCCATCCACAACCCAAGTCGAGCACCCGGCTTCCTTTTTTTATACCCAACTCCTTAGTCACAAAATCGTACTTTTTACGCTGTGCCTGCTCCAATGTCATAGAGTAATCTCCCAAATACATGGCATTGCTGAAGTTGGCATTTTCACCCAAACTCAACCGGATAAACTTGTCGATGTTGGAGTAGGTGAAGTCCATTTCCTTTTTTTTATCCCAAGATTGTCCGTCGCGTTCTGCTACGCTGGAGCCTATCCATTTGTCCTTGAGGTTTTCCGGATTGAGTTGAACTCCGGGGGTGGTTTGAATACCAGACATACGCTTGATTATTTGAAGCTAAAAATGAGACAAAGCCAAGCTGGTATTCGATTGCTTGCGAAATGGAAAGCAGCGGAGCGCTTACAAGATAAGCAATTATGTTGACGAAGCGTTGATATTAGCCGTAGGTTTGGAGAGCGTTTGGGCCAGACCCGAAGTTGGGAACTCAAGTCTTCTGCTTTTTCTTCTTAGCCGCAGGAAAGAGGATGTTATTGAGAATTAGGCGATAACCGGCTGAGTTGGGATGCAGGTTAAGGTCTGTGTGCTGCTCATTGACAAAATGCTGATAGTCTTCCGGATCGTGTCCGCCATAGAAAGTCCAAAAACCATTGCCCAACACTCCGTGGATGTATTTCGCTTCGCCAATGGATCTGTTTTCGCCCATGATTACCACATCTGACTTGATCAGGTCTTTCTTAAAGGAAGTTGTCTGTCCCATAAACCCGCGCACGATTTGTTCGTGGTTTTGCGTGAGCATGGTTGGTATTGGATCCCATTTGGCCGAAAATTGGAACAAGGTGAAATAATCATTGTCTTGCGTCAGCCCACGCTCATTAGCCTGCAAGTCGATATTCGAATATTCATAGGTGTAGGGATCACGTACCAAATTGAAATCTGTAAATGCCATGGTTCGGCTAAAATCCAGTTTGCTTTGAGCGGCAGGGTCGGCGGGATCGCCATCGTACATGGACTCGCAAATGTCAATTCCCTCGGCGGCCAGTGCAATATCGTAGGTGTCGGTGGCCGAACACATAGCAAACAGAAAGCCCCCACTGGCCACAAACGCTTTGAATTTTTTCACAATGGCCAATTTTAGGTGCGACACTTTGGTGAAGCCGTGCTTTCGGGCCGATTCCTCATACTCGCGCTGCTGCTGTTGATACCAAGGGAAGTGCTGGTACACGCGATAAAATTTGCCATACTGTCCGGTGAAATCCTCGTGATGCAAGTGAAGCCAATCATATTTTGGGAGCAAGTCTAGCATGATTTCATCGTCAAAGAGTACGTCATAGGGAATTTCCGCATAGGTGAGTACCAGTGTCACCGCATCGTCCCAGGGCATGTTGGTCTTAGGCGAATACACGGCTATTTTGGGAAATTTCTCCAATTTCATGGCGTCCATGTTGGACGATGGACTAGCTATTTCATTCAGGATGGAATTGGCCTCCGCATCCGAAATCACTTCATAGGACACCCCGCGAATGACACATTCATTTTCAAAAACCTGCACGTGCTTCACCATGAAGCTGCCGCCTCGGTAGTTCAACAGCCAATCAACACTCACATCATTGGTCAAAATCCAATAGGAAATCCCGTATGCTTTCAGGTGATTGGATTGTGTTTCATCCATCGGAATGAGAATGTAGGCGGCTCGCAGTTGTAGGCCGGCTGCCACTAGTACCAAAAAGACGAGTCTTCGAATCATAATTTCTAAGTTAACCCAACTTACGTGAATCAAATCCGTGTGTTCTCCTTAATTTGCAATAACTCAAACTAGCGCGTGATGAATGTCACTGAAAACGTCCGTGAGGGCATCAAATCTATAAAGGCAAATAAACTACGAACGGTGCTAACTGCCGGCATCATTTCCATCGGTATCATGTCTCTCGTTGGGATTCTCACGGCCATCGACGGCATTCAGAATTCCATCAATAGCAGCTTTTCCAATTTGGGCGCCAACACCTTTGATATTGAAGATTTGGACAACCGTGGGATGGTAGATGGTAAAAGGGCCAAGGTGTATCCGCCGGTGAAATACCACGAATTGCTCACATTCAAAAACAAATACGAAGGGGAAGGAGTAGTGAGTATCTACACGGTGATTACGGGTTCGGCTGAAATCAAGCGCGGCTCTCGCGTGACAAACCCCAACCAACTAGTGCGTGGGGGCGATGAAAACTACCTCGTGGTAGACGGGTACGATGTGGAACTTGGACGGCCGTTCAGTTCCGAAGAAAGTGTAAACGGATCCTATGTGGCACTCGTAGGAAGCGACATTATCAATGACCTTTTCGATAAAAACGAAGACCCGATCAACCAAAAGATCACAGTTTTAGGTGCAAAATTCCGAATCATCGGAAAGCTCAAAGAAGAAGGTGGAGCTTCGGGCAACTCGAACATTGACCGAACGGTCATCATCCCGATGGAAACAGCCCGAATCATTGCTGCTGATCGCAATTATGGATTTGAAGCGGCAGTAGCCGTCACTGACCCGACTAAAATGGAAAAGGCCATGGGAGAAGCCACTGAACTGATGCGTGCCATTCGCGGCGATCGTCCGGGGGAGGAGAATTCTTTTGACATCAGCATGAGTCAATCGTTGGCTGATCGGCTCGGTACTATCACCGGTTATTTGCGTATCGGAGGATTTGCCATTGGTTTTATCACATTGATTGGCGCGTCCATCGGTTTGATGAACATCATGTTGGTGTCCGTAACCGAACGCACGCGTGAAATCGGCGTTCGCAAGGCATTGGGTGCCACGCCTGCCAAAATCCGTCAACAATTCCTTATAGAGGCGGTGGTGATTTGCCAAATGGGCGGGATAGGAGGGATCGTCTTTGGGATCATCATCGGCAACCTTGTATCCGGTCTGATAGGTGGCACGGGGCTCATTATTCCTTGGGGATGGATATTGTTCGGGGTGATTGTAGGTATGATCGTAGGCTTGGCGTCAGGGGTAATTCCGGCGATAAAAGCTGCCAAACTGGATCCGATTGAGGCTTTGAGATTTGAGTGATATGAACATCGAAGAAAAATTCCGAGCGGTAGTGCGCACCATACCTGATTTTCCGAAGAAGGGCATCCTGTTTCGTGACATAGCGCCTGTGCTAGCTCATCCGGAACTGTGCATGGCCATATTAACAGAACTTAGAAACCGATGGAAAACGGAGAAAATAGATGTGGTGGCAGGTATAGAATCGCGCGGGTTTCTTTTTGGTATGGGCTTGGCCGGTCAGTTGGGCGTACCGTTTGTACCGCTTCGCAAAGTGGGCAAACTGCCGGGCGATACTTTTCAGACAGAATATCAACTGGAATACGGATCGGCTGTCTTGGAAATGCAGAAGGATGCCATCAAAGCCGGTCAGCGAGTGCTTATTCATGATGATTTACTTGCTACTGCTGGTACAGCCAACGCAGCAGCAGATTTGATCAAGCAGGCCGGGGCAGAGGTAGCCGGATTTTCCTTCTTGATCGAATTGGAATACTTCAATGGTTCAGACTTGCTTGCCGGACACGAAGCGCGTGTAGATCGGTTGACCGTTTTTTGAGCACTTACTTTCTTTGCTCGCAAGCTTCCAATTGTACAAGCAGTTCCAACGCTCTGGACTCTGCCTCACGGGCGTTTACGGCTTCTTGTTCGGCTTCCTTCTGAAGAGCTACTGCGTCTTGTGCGAGAACGTTGGCTCTTTCGGCTTGTGCTTGAGCTTCTTAAGTTTGAGCGCTCATTCATTATTCCAAGTAACTACTTTTCAGTCAAACCTGCAATAGTTATTCATCCTGCTGACGAATCTCTGCACGCAATCCAAGTTCCACTACTTCCATATTTTTCACTTGCCCATCTTGCAAGCCGAATCGTAAGATAGTCCGCATTTTATGAAAGCCATGCTTGCCCGCTGCTCCCGGATTAACAAACAGCAGGTTATTGGTTTTGTCTGGTTTCACTTGCAAAATGTGTGAATGCCCACAGATCAAAAGCCTTGGCTGATACTGCCGAATGTAGCTCAGCACTTTTGGATTGTACCGAGGAGGCTGTCCCGCAATATGGGTTATCAGCACGCGTACGCCCTCTCGTTCGAATATTTCACCCTCTTTGCATTCTATGCGTAACTGTCCGCCATCGATATTCCCAAATACGGCCAAGGTGGGTTTGAATTCTTTCAGTTGATTCAACACTTCCATATTGCCGATATCTCCCGCATGCCAGATCTCATCCACGTCTTTGAAATACGTAAAGACCTTGGGATCGAGGTAACTGTGTGTGTCGGAGATCAAGCCGATTTTCTTCATTATATCTTTGCCATCTTACAATGATGCGCAAGATAAAGAACCATTTAGACCAAGTCCGCCAATCGCTGAAAATGCCCGAAGTAGAGGAAGGATACGATATCTATTTCAGTCGTTTTTTCGGACTTTATTTGGCTAAATGGGCTCGCATAATGAAGTTGACTCCCACTCAAGTCACACTCCTAAGTGTCATTTCGGGCGTGATGGGAGGTCTGCTGTTATATTTTCAAGGTGATTGGGTTTTGATGTTCATTGCCGCTTTCCTCATTACGCTTGCCGGATTATTGGATAGCGCCGATGGTCAACTTGCTCGCATGACAGGTCAATCCACTGAATTTGGGCGTATTCTTGACGGAGCAGCCGATAGCATTGTTTTCATCGCATGCTATGTGGGCGGCACGGCTTGGTTTGTTTTCAATGAACCAAATGGCTGGAGGTTGATTCCTTTGGCTTTTGTGGCTGGATATCTCCACACGCTCAAAGCATGTGTTTATGATTTTTATAAAAGTGAGACACTCTTTTATGTCGGTGGATTTCGGGACTATCGGGTGGAAAGCGTGAAGGAGGTGAAGGATGGGCTCAAAAACAAACAGGGCTTCCAACGATTCATGTACTTCCTCTACACTGACTATCTGCGCAAGCAACACATGGGTAGCTCTCGAAGCAAGTATTTTGACGATTTTCGGCGCTTTTATGCCCAAGAAGCCTCACGGGGGAAATTCGTGCAGGCGTACCGCGAACACCAGTTGGGATTATTGAAAATGTGGGCATGGGTAGGCGGAACGAATGTGCATCGGTGGGGCATCATACTCTTTTCGTTCTTCGGTCGCTTTGATCTTTTCTTGTGGTTTGCATTGGTTTCTTCAGTGGGGTTGATTTGGATGAACATTCGTCAACGCAGAGCAGACGCCAAGGTAGCCGCCACGATGACTGAACTATCCGGCTAACGACTTTCTGCTACGGTAGCTAGAATTACTGGCACTACATTGGCTTATTTTTCGTTCTTTTGATTGATATGAAATTGAAATTCTCCTTATTCTTTCTTCTACTGATCAGTCTTGGATCTATGATTCAAGCGCAGGAAATCAATTGGGTAACTTTTGAGGAGGCGGTAGAATTGAATAAAACCAAACCTAAGAAGTTGCTCATCGACTTGTACACCGATTGGTGCGGCTGGTGCAAGAAGATGGATAGAGATACCTATGCCGATTCTTCCATTGTTGCGATAATTAATGATAAATACTACGCCGTGAAATTCAATGCCGAGCAGCGCGACCCTGTCACGTTTCAAGGATATACTTTCAAGTTTATGGCTTCCGGTTCGCGAGGGGTACATGAGTTGGCTGCTGCATTGGCCAACAACAAGTTGTCATATCCAACCACCGTTTTTTTAGACGAAGAAGTACGCATTATACAGCCGCTTCCGGGTTACATGGGTCCTGCGGACATGTTGCCTATTTTGAAATACATTGGTGAAGATCATTTCAAAAAGACGGCCTGGGAAGATTACCTGGAGGCCTATTCAAAAGCACAATAATTTTTTTCGACTGTTTGCAACTGTTAGCTTTGGCCGCTGGTCAATGAAGAAAAAAAACAAATGAAAAAGATCACCCTTTTATCGATTGCCCTCCTGTTGAGTGTGATCGTACTGGCCCAGAAGGAAACCACCAGAAGTTTAGCATCCTTCTCCGAAATTTCAGCACATGATGGTATCAACGTGTACCTGAAGCAAGGCAGCAAGGAAGAAGTGCGCATCCAAATCGAAGGAAACATAGAGATGGAGGAGGTGCTCACGCAAGTAGAGGCAGGTAAACTTAAAATTCATCTGGAAGAGAATAACTATAGAAATGTGGACGTGACCGTTTGGGTAACCTACAAATCTTTGAATGCGGTGAGTGCGTCTTCTGCGGCGCAAATCACCGGTGAGAGCCGCATTGTTACATCCGGTAGTTTCAAAGTGCACGTGAGCAGCGCAGGCGATGTGACATTAGACATCAAGGCCAATGACCTGAATATCCATGCCTCAAGTGCGGGAGATGCCAGCTTGAAAGCCGAAGTGGGCACCATAAATGCAAGTGCCAGCAGTGCGGGTACAGTAGACATATCAGGCAAAGCCACCGGCATAGACGTAGAAGTAAGTTCTTCAGGAAGTTTCCGAGCTTCCGGTTTGGCCACCGAAAAGGCAGATGTAAGTGCAAGTAGTGGAGGATCGGCGAGTGTGGCCGTGAGCGAGCAACTGAACGCCCGCGCCAGCAGTGGAGGCTCTATCAAGTATACGGGAAATCCGCGCATGGACATCAGCACGAGCAGTGGCGGATCCATCCGAAAATCTTAAGCGCAATTTTGTGCTTCAAAGAGCAAAGCCTGGCTAATTTTGGTCAGGCTTTTTTTGTATGAAATATCTCCTGCTTTTTTCTGTGCTAGTATTTGTCGGCTGCAGCTCCGAAGAGACCAAGCGCAACGAATTTTTTGTGAAAGGAAATCAAGCACTGGACAGAGGTGCTTTCAAAGAGGCCATCGCACATTTTACGAATGCGCTGAAGGTAGATTCCACCTTTACCGAAGCGATGAACAACAGGGGAGTGGCGCACATCGAAAGTGGAAATGCCTACGACGCAATCGCCGACTACAGCCAGGCGCTCATTCTCAAACCCGAGTATGACGAGAGTCGACTGAACAGGGCCTATGCTTTTGAGTTCGTGGGTCAATATGAAAATGCGCTGAGAGACATAGCCTATCTCACCAAACAGTCCCCGGATTCGTCCTACCTTCATTTTTACCGAGGCTTGGTGCTGACAAAGATGCGTAAGTACCGAGAGGCCTTAGGAGCCTTTGACTTGTCAGTGGAGTTGGGAATGGATCAAACGGAGACGTTCGTCAACATTGGCACCATCTATTATTTCCTTGGTCAAAATGACTCTGCTCGCTACTATCTCGATCGGGTATTTGCCCTCAAACCCAACGAACCAAATGCACTGAATACGATGAGCCAAGTTTTTCTAGCTGAAGGAGATTTTACCCAAGCCCTATTTTCCATCGAACGAGCGCTAGAGGTGGTGCCGAAAGAACCTTATTTTCTGAATAATCGGGGTTTGGTCTACTTGGAAATGGGTGATCTGGAAAAAGGGTTGGCCGATATCAACCAGAGCATTTTGCTCAATCCGGCGAATGGCTGGGCCTATAGAAACAAAGGACTGTATTATTTAAAAAAGGGAGAGTATGATAGAGCCATTGCGCTCTTCGATCGGGCACTTAGTTCGAACGAATTTATTGATGAAATCCACTATTACTATGGCATGGCCTTGCGTGCCCAAGGCAAGACCACCGAGGCGTGCGCCCAGTGGATTATGGGACGAGACAAAGGCGAACGACGCTCCATTTCAAACGCGTTTGGCTGCTAGCATTCTATACACGGACTGTCCTCTGCTTCAAATTCGATGGTGGCGTGCCGTATGCCGATGGCTATCAGCTGCGTTTTGACTTTTCCTTTCAGCTTTTCCAGCGCTTCCATAGATTGATTCTTGACCACCAAATGAACAGACAACACGTGGTACTGGCCATCCATAGTCCAAGCATGGCAGTCATGGAAATCGATAACCCCATCTGTCGTGCGAAGAATTTCATGCACCTCCTGCATGTTCAAGTTCGTGGGTGTGCCCTGTAGGAGAATAGCAAACCCCTTCTTGACATTCTTCCAGACATTGTAGAGGATGAAGAGCGCGATGAGAATGGATAGTGTTGCATCTATAATTGCAAAATCTGTAAGGTGCATGATCACAGCCCCCAGTAACGTGGCTGCCCAGCCGAGCACGTCTTCGAGCATGTGAAGATAGACAGCTCGCTCTGTCAACGAAACGCCTTTGTGCAAACGGATAGCTGCGTACCCATTCACAACCAGGCCAATTAGCGCCAGCACTATCATGCCTGATGTATCAGGACGGACAGGATTCATTAAGCGTGGAATTGTTTCCACCAGAATGAATACTGAACCAAGAATGAGCACGAGACTGCTAATGAGCGCGCCTAATATAGAAAAGCGTATGTACCCGTAAGAATAGGCTTCATCGCGCCCACGTTTAGATACTTTGTGGAGGTACCATGCTAATCCGAGTGAAAGGCTGTCACCAAAATCATGAAGTGCGTCTGCCAGGATGGCTACACTATTTGTGAAGATACCACCGACCAATTCAACAATGGCAAAGATCAGATTCAGCACAAAGGCTGTCCAGAGATTTTTGCCCGAATGATCGTGTGTGTGGCTCACTACATGCCTCGGCTACCGTCGAATTGCTCCAAATAATCGGCTACTCGGCGCACAAACATGCCTCCAAGTGCTCCGTCTACCACGCGGTGATCGTAGCTGTGCGAGAGGAACATTTTATGTCTGATGCCGATGAGATCGCCTTCGGGCGTTTCGATGACGGCCGGTTTCTTTTGGATGGCTCCCAATGCGAGAATGCCCACTTGCGGCTGCACGATAATAGGTGTACCCATTACATTGCCAAATGAACCCACATTAGACACAGTATAGGTGCCGCCTTGCAGTTCGTCCGGCTTCAGTTTGTTTTCGCGCGCACGCTTAGCCAGGTCATTTACTTTGATGGTGAGTCCCACCAGGTTGAGTTGATCGGCATTGTGAATTACAGGCACGATGAGGTTGCCGGTGGGCAATGCCACGGCCATACCGATATTCACGGAAGCTTTCTTAATAATACGGTCACCATCTACTTGCACATTGATCATCGGATAATCACGAATGGCCTTCACGATGGCCTCAATGATGATAGGAGTGAAGGTGAGTGCTTGCCCATGCTGATCTTGATAGGCTTGCTTCATCTTATTTCGCCACTTCACGATTACGGTCATGTCGGCTTCAACGAAGGACGTCACGTGAGGTGACGTATGCTTGGACTGAACCATGCGCTCGGCAATCATCTTGCGCATGCGATCCATCTCGATGATTTCATCTGCCCCGCTGATGCTTACGGCTACCGGCTGTGGAGCAGCTTTCATCACTTGAGCCACCGGAGCGGCAAGCGTGCCGGATTTTTTACGGTCTACAAATGCCAAGATGTCGTTTTTGGTGACTCGTCCGTCAGCCCCGCTACCGGGTACGGCGGCCAGTTCGGCACCCGAGATATTTTCTTGCTTAGCAATACTGCGAACCAGTGGCGAGTAGAATCGGCCGGCGGTATCTGTGCGGGCTACTGCTGCGCCATGCCCGTTTGAGGCAGTCGTCATGGCTGATTCCAATATTTGTTCAGCTTGTTTCACCACTTGCGCAGTGGCACCATTCGCTTGTGGGGAAGGAGCGGTCGGCTTGGCTTCACCATCCGTTTCAATGAAGCAAACAGGTTTGCCCACTTGCACCACATCGCCTTCCTTGGCAAGTATTTCCTTCAGGATTCCGGCGTGTGTAGAGGGTATTTCTGTGTCTACCTTGTCAGTGGCCACCTCGAGGATAGACTCATCCTCTTCTATTTTGTCGCCAACATTTTTGAGCCAAGAAAGTACAGTGCCTTCCATTACGCTTTCGCCCATTTTGGGCATCATCATCTCTACTGTTGCCATGATCCGAAGGATAAGTAAAATTTGTTTGGCAAAGATAGGTAGAGGGAGATAGAATTGGGAGTGCTGATTGTTATCAAGATTTTTTCAGCACAATCATTCGTGATTTCATTTATTGAAAGAATAAAATATCGTAATTATGGATGGATAAAAATGAATCGCAAACGATTTCGGCCTAAATAGAGGGTGACAAGGTTTGAAATTGATCACATCGTACTTAAATGAGGTCAAATTTGGCTGTGACCAACTTCGCTACCGGCTAAGGCGTTACCGCGTATAGCCGCAGACGGGTAGGAGGTGAGTAGAAAGCGCTGAGGATTTGCTCCAAAGAGTCTCACTTTCCGATACAAAATGTGATTGTCTTAATGGAATATTTGTAAGTGATTGATATATAGCTAGTTGATTTACCCTAAAAAAAATATTTGCCTTTGTAGGTACAAATGGGGATCAAAACAACCTCTTCGCCATCCGTTAACCAATCATCTGCATTCGTTAAGGATTCACTAGTGTTCGTTAATTGCTGATCTTGCAAGAGTGTGAAACCCTCTAAGCTTGTGATTGAATCATTGGATCAATGTGCCAATGAGGTACCTAACCGATAATCACATGAAAAGTGTACGCAATCTCTTTGTTCTGCTGATCCTCAGCATTTTTTGCACTAGTGCTGTTCATCCATCCGAAAAGGGCATAACGTCCATCCGATGGACATCTACATCTTATACGGATTTGAAGACAGGTGGACAGGTAAACATGGCCAACGAATTTATTTGCAGCCCAAAGGGCATTTATTGGTCCCTTTTTGAGCAGGATTTACCTGTAACCGATGTAATCTGGAAAATTGATCAATCAATGACAGGTCTCATTGCTTACACCATATCTGATGAAACGATGAAGGGCCGAATATCCTTTGACCTGACTCGGAAAAATGCAGAAGTGGAACTCAAAACAGAAGTGGGTTTTCTGCATTTCAGTCTCGTGATGGAATCTATCCAAAACCAATCGAAATAATACCTCCTTACTAAGTCATTTCTATGAAATACTTACGCCCGCACGCCAGACGTATCGCCGCATTTTTCATTATTCAAATTGTCATCTCCGTAGTTTATCCCACAGTGAGTTGGGCGCTTACCAGCGGACCTGCCACACCCGAGGCTACCAGCTTTGAGCCGGTGGATACTACGGACATGGTGAATCCACTGACAGGCGACTTAGCCTATAATATTCCACTCTTGGAAGTACCGGGCCCTGCAGGAGGGTATCCATTGTCACTGTCGTACCATGCGGGTATAATGACAAATGAAGATGCGTCCTGGGTAGGGCTCGGGTGGTCTTTGAATCCGGGAGCCATAAACCGTAGTGTAAGCGGTTGGGCGGATGATCACAAGGATATAGACGTGACTAATCGATTTTATTGGGATGGAGGCGAGAGCCAAACGGTTGAAGTAGGTGCTACACTAGGAATTGCCGGGGTTGCCGGGGTTTCAGCTGGCGTTTCCTTAGGGCATGACACCTATCAAGGATTTGGTGTGGGCGGCTTTGTTGGAGCCAATATTGGTGTGGGTGGAGATAAGTCACCGCTTGGTATCGGACTCAATGCCGGTGTTGATCCTTGGGGTAGCCCGTATGCAAGTGCAGGATTGAGCGCCTCATTTGGTAGTTCAGAAGCAGGCGCCCTTAATCTTTCCACTGGTGTTGGCCTAGCAACAAATTTCAAATCTGTCTCAAGTTACGCTAGCGCTGGGGCTAGTGTTTCGTATGGCACACCTACAGGTGAAAATGGCGAAGGGTTGGCAAAAGGTACAGCTTATTTGGCTAGAGGTGGTGCCAGTTTGGTTGGAGCCAGCATTTCTTCATCTGGGGGTGGATTTAACTATTCGGTAGCGGGGGGTCAGGCAAGTGGACAGAATAGCAAGGCAGGCAAGGTAAGCATTCGTTCATCAGGTTTCACCTTGCCTATTCCTTTTGTGCATCTAGGCTATAAATATCAAAGATACTGGATTGATCAAACAGATATATTTCAGACGAATGGCATGCTGAATTATAACAAAAGTCCCGAGTCGGAATGGGAAGCTTTCATTTCTGAATCTTTTGACACGTATCACCTACTTGATCCAACAATGCCTGGAGGAATAGTAGAGTATCCTGAAGCTGAAGAGGTTATGGGCGGATCATTTCCTGATGTAGATAGTTATTCTGTTGTGGCGCAAGGATTGTCAGGTCAAATTCAACCTTATAAGAATCTCGGGTATTTGCAACAACGGACAAAAAGAGATAAAAATTCAAATGGTTGGATTTATCCGGTGGTCAATTACGAATTAGGGGTGGATGATCATCGGGTGGAATTTCGATTCATTGGAGATTTCTCAAATAGGCATATCTACGAGCCGGATGCACATCCAATATTAAATTCTACTAGTCGCGCTCTTTATTACTCTTTTAATGAAAATCAACGGCAGACTGGTGAAAATAATGATGACGGTTTTATCAATAATCGATTGGCTGGATCGAAACATATCGAATACTGGTCAAATTACGAGATTGGAAAGGTGATGGAGCAGATTAATGGGACGGAATCAAATGGCCCGGTTCCGCAAGAAGCTATAGATAGAGCATTAAGGTGGAATTATGTGGAGAGTAATAATAAGGGATTTAGCAGAAACTCCTGTCCAAGTGGGCAAATTGGAGCCTATATTATTACAAATGCATCCGGTGTAAAGTACCACTTCACCCTTCCGGCTTACAGTTATGATGAATATCAGTTCTCAAGGAATACTGAAAAGGGTGAGAATTCATTTACGGAAGTTACTCGTCCGGAGAAATACGCCTATACCTGGCATTTAACTGCTATTACGGGTCCAGACTATGTTGATAGGGGTGGGGTCAATGACAGCCCAAATGGCAAACTAGATTCCAATGATTGGGGGTATTGGGTGGCTTTTGACTATGGGAAATGGACAGATCAATATTTTTGGCGAAACCCGGGAGAAGGCCTATCCAAGGATTTGGATCAGAAGTTTGAATCCTTTTCTGAGGGTACGAAGGAAATTTACTACTTGAATTCCATCCGTACCCAAAGCCATACAGCCTATTTCATAAAAGACGTGCGTGAAGATGCACTTTCGTCAACAAAAATCTTTAGAAATATTAAAGCGGGTACAAATGACTGGCAAACGAGACCTAACAATGGGGTATCACAGGAACAAAGAGATGGAGGATTCAACACTTTGTCATTGACGCAAAGCGCGAAAATAAGTTGGGCTGTGGGCGATGAATACAATTATAGAAATTATACTACATCACCTACAAAGTCACTTAAATTATTCAAAATTATTTTGATAGAGAATAGCCAGTATCCTAACGAAATTAGTGCGAGTTATGGAGATTGGGGATTTACGCCCACTACTTTCAGTTGGAATAAGAATTGGAGCGATATGGGGTTGTTAGATTTTACGTTCAATCAGCATCGTGATAAGAATGTAATTGATAGAGAGGATATCGAGCCTATTGAGGAAGCTTTGACCCAGAGCGCCTTACGTATTATAGAGTTGGATACAGATTATTCGCTGGCACCCAATACGTCCAATAGTTCACAAGGTAAACTGACACTAAAGGAAGTATCATTTCTTGGAAAAGTGGGTTTTGCAGGTTTACCATCTATGAAGTTTGATTACGATTTGGAAGAGCCGGTATTTTCAGCAACATTAAGTGGTGCATCGAATCCGTTACTATCGGGAAGTGACTTGGATTTGGCCATAGGTGATATTCTTAAATCTGGAAGTCGATATTATCTGGTTAAAAGTGAAGTGGTACCTACTCAAGAATATATTTTGAGACAAATTGTTGGCTCCCCTTTAGGCGGTGGTCCTTCAGGAGTGGCTGTCACCATGCAAAAGACAAAGAATCCTCCATATGGCAAGAACATGTATGATATCTGGGGCTACTACAAGAGTGATTTTAATTCGAATTATCTGAATTTGGGAGAGAATCTGGCAAGAATGACAACTAAATTATCTGGTCATTCTGTGGATGTTTGGTCCTTAAGGCGAATTTCTACATCAATTGGTACAGAAATATTGTTAGAGTATGCTTCTGATTCCTATAGTGATGTTTTCTATGAACTAAGTAAGCCGTATATAATAGTTGGACAGAATCCTATAACCGAGGAAGATATATTCGATTTCACTTTTACCATTAAACTTAGTGATACTATCGATGAAGAGGATTTCCAAGAATTGTTTCATGTTGGTGACACTGTTGGAATGGATGTAATTATTACTGGGAAAGCATATTACTTTAATGAAGAGTGGATTGTAAAAAATGGTAGCTGCTCTTCAGCCAGAATTGTGGATATTGATGAAAGATATATTAAGTTAAAGTTTGGCGATAACCCAGGAGGATCTGAGTGCATTCCATTATACGGAATGTGGTCTACACCCAGTTATTTAGATAAATGGGTAATTTCTGGAAATATTTATCCTTTAAATAAGGACGTAGACAGGTATGGGGGCGGTTTGAGAACTACCGGGATATCGCTTAGAGATTTTATGAGAAATAAGAGATCGACAGTTTATAATTATTCAAATGGTGATACATCGGCAGGAATTTGTAGTTATGAACCTTATGGAATGGATCAATATGTTATTAATCCTTCGACTTATTCTAATGTTGATAATACGGAAAAGTTTTCTGAAGGAATGAAAATATTCAAAACAGGCCTATATGAGAAATTTAGTAGTTTACTAGCGAACTCACGTGAACTCCCTCCACCGGGCGTTTTTTATGGACATGTTAGTGTTTCTGAATCTATCGAGTCCAGTGACGGAATTGTAACACAATTGCCAACCTACAACACTTACGAGTTCAATACTTATTTTGATCAAATGGTAGAGGTCGATTCACTGAGTGGATCATTTGTAGGTACCAAGATTGATGATTTTCCAAATGGTGGATATACAGCGGCATCCCATCAACCGAGTGTCGCGGGCATTGAGAGAGTGAAGAGAAAATCTGTGACGGTAACTAATGCTGCTGCGAATCTTGGAACTATGAAGAGGATGACCTTATGGAATAGGGAGGGTCATAAATTGTCTGAAACGGAAAATTTGTATTTGTATGATACCGGGTCTTCAAATGCTAATTACAAGAGTAAAGTTTTAAGTCAATTTCGTGGAATTGGAATGTTAGAGGAGTCATACGTGTCGGCGAGATTGGTAAAGACATCCGGTGATATGACTATTAATATTTATGGAGAGAATAAAACTAAAGCGAAATACGAGCTCTTAGGCATTGTGAGTAAGCGACGATATCTCCCAAATATTCAATTAGGCTCTACAACCACCAACTACAAAACCGGTATCACAACTACTTCCCGAAATCTAGCCTTTGATTTTTATTCAGGTGAAGTGACCACCACCTACGCTGAAGACGGCTATGGCAACAAGTACGTGTCTCATGCCGTTCCTGCGTACCGTCTTAAAAATGGGTTAGGGGTAAATGATATCGCCTATCCGGGCATGGGCTTGGCCATGAACGGTGGCAAGAACATGCTCACGCAAGAGGGTGCGTCCTACAGCTACATGGTAGCCAACGATTTCAATCCGGATGTACACAATTATGAAACGAAAATTATAGGCGTAGTAGGTGCGAGCGTCCAGACGTGGAGTGATGACAATGACGTGCTAGATGGCTACACGGCCGTGACCAACTACCCGACGGGCATTTACCGCAAGAAAGCCACTTATTCGTTTATCGGGGATAACAGCCCTACTGTAGCCGGTGGATTGTTTAATCCGGCTAGTTTCAGTGAAGCCACCTTGGAGCAAGACAATACCATCGTAGCTACTACTTGGCAGAAAAATGCGGAGATCACGCTCTACGATGTAAATAGTCACGCCCTTGAAGCGACAGACATCAACGGCAACTACGCCGCTACACGTTTGGATGCTAAAAACGAGCGGGTGATATCTACTGTGGCCAATGCCCGATTCGGCGAGTTCACTGCTTCCGGTTTTGAAAGCACCAATGAAGGAGATGTGATAGTCGCAGGTACCCTATCAGATGGCCTAGGGACACCTCTGACCAAATCCCATTCGGGGGGCAAAATGGTAAAAACCACCGGAGCGCAAATGGCATGTAGTTACACAGGCAGCAGCCATTCTCCACGAAAATACAAAGTCAGTTTCTGGAGTTCATCACCCACTGTGCAAGTGGTTTTTGCCGGAAACAACACCCCTAAAGTCGTAGGTACGTACGGATCGTGGTACCTCATGGAAGCCTTGGTGGATGTGTCTGCTGGCAATTTCACCGCACAAGTGAAGTCATTGGCAACCGGCACCACAGATGTTTACTTTGACGACTTCCGTGTGCACCCTGTGGATGCCACTATGACTAGCTACGTGTACAATACGTGGGGTGAACTGTCCGATATTTTGGACGCCAATAACCTCTTCACGCATTACGAATACGACGGCATGGGACGACTCAAGTCTGTCTCTCGCGAAACGCTGAAATACGGTCCGGTGAAGACTTCTGAAATAACCATTACACACGCCAACCAAAACTGATCAACATACCTATGAAAAATATATGCTTGGTGGCATTCCTGTCACTTTCTATCACTGCCTTTTGTCAAACCAATCAGCCGATGGATTCCCTTGAATTGATGCGGGCAGATAAGCGAGCCGCCATTCTATCTCGAATGACGGAGGACTTAGGGCTAAATGAAAATCAGCAGATGCAGGTTGCAGATGTTTTGTTGGTCAGATCCAATGCCATCACCTTACTGCCAGCCAGTGGGCAAACGCGGGAGTCGGAATTAGTAGCTATTAATGCCCAAGCTGTAAATCAACTGGCGGGCACTCTTACCCAAGAGCAGTTGGCGCTCTACCACCAATTGAGGCAGGAATTGCAAGCGCGAAGAGAGCAGTATGGAGTACAGGATACAGATGATGAATTGAATTTCTAAGAAGCAGCCATGAGAATATTTTTTCGATTTTTTACCCTATTGGTGGTTCTTGGTATATCCAATGTAAGTTGGGCGCAGCGCCAGACCCTGACATTATCAGGTTCTCAGATTGAGGATGCGTTCGTCAAAAATGGTGACGGTGGATCAAACAATAATTATGGCTCAGACGACCTTTTACGGATCGGGTCATGGGAAACCAATAACAACAATGTCACCTTCCGTGGATTGATGTATTTTAGTTTAGCGTCCGTACCTACAAATGCGGTGGTAGAGAGTGCTATTTTAACTTTTTATTCCGATCCATCCTATACAGATAATAAATATAGGAATAACTACATTTCTCCGGCTAGTAATGAAATGTACGTATATAAATTGACTGCAACTTTTGATGAAAATACAGTAACATGGAACAACAAACCTGGTTATTCGACGACAGGTGGAGTGTATATACCATCTACCCAAGAGTACTATGAGACGAGAGAGGTTGACTTGACAACAATGATTCAAGGGTTTGTGACTACTCCGTCTAGCAATAAGGGAATTGTATTAAAACAGTACAATGAAATAAAGAAGGCCATGCGTGCCTACGGCAGCTCAGAAAACACCAGTTACAAACCAAAATTGGAAGTAACCTATACCCTTGCTCAACCGACCATTTCCGCATTTTCTCCTACCTATTTGGAGAGCTTCGAAACTACCTCACAGTGGATGAATGTGGTAGGTGATGACGGTCAGTTTACGTCACTTATAGGTGATACCCCAACAGCTAGCACCGGCCCGTCTGCCGCATCTAATGGCACGAAGTATTACTACATGGAATCGGATAACTTCAATTGGAGCGGAAAAGAAGCATTACTCGTAAGCCCGATTCTCAATTTTGGAGCAGCGGCTCATACCAACCATGCCATGCAGTTGGAGTTTGACTACCACATGTACGGCACCAACATGGGCAGCCTGTATCTGGAAGCCAGTACCGATCAGATCACGTGGACTACCCTGTGGAGTGCCTCCGGCAATAAGGGCAATCAATGGCTCACTCAACAAGTATCACTAGCGGCGTATACCAACCAGACCATCCACTTACGCTTCAGAGGAGTGACGGGAAGCATATCTGGTGGCGCTTCCAAAACCAGCGACCTTGCAATTGACAACATTCGTATCTCTCCGACGACATTGAATGTAAGTGCAACGGCACAAACAAGTTGCAATCAAACCATTCTTACCCGATCTGCAAACCCTCCGGCCAATACGCTCTATTATTGGCAAACAGAGACAAACGGTACTCGAACAGACCTAGGGTCTGCAACGACCCTTTCCATTACAGATGCGCAATTTCAAAATCCGGTTTATTTGCGCGAATACAAAACCGCCACCAGCGCATGGGGTTTGCAGTCTGCACCCATCACCTACACGTTTCAGGCACCACCCGCACCTCCCATGGGCAATGACGTGACACGCTCCGGGCCAGGCCCAATTACGCTTACAGTGCAGCCTAGCGGCACGTACAAGTGGTACACCGAGCCTACAGGAGGTTCTCCAATAGTAGGGGTGAGCGGCAATAGCTTCGCTATCGAAGACCAGCGCTTTTCTCAGAAATATTATGTAGCTACTGTGCAAAACGGTTGCGAGGGAATCGAACGCTTGGAAATAGAAGCCATTATCTCTTTCGATGGCCTTCTGAATACCATTGTCACCAATTCCTATACCGTAGATGAACAAAACCCACTGAATCCACCTATCGAAATAGGCAGCAGCATCAGCTACTTTGACCAAGCCGGCCATCTACTTCAGAGCCAATCCAAAGACAGAGCCAGCGGAAAAATCTTCGCCACTCAGCCGCTCTATGATAAGTACAGACGATCCGTAGGCTCGACCCTGAGTGCACCCATTGCACCGACTTCCTTCGAATACCAGCAGCAGTTTATCTCCCACGAAGGAGTGCCCTATGACTGGCAAGCCTTCGACGATGCAGCCACACACTACACCCCACTACCGGTGGACAATGACGAGCCCGGCACCCTTGGCCACTTCTACTCCGCCAATAACCCCGATGCGCCAGGAGAGACGGCCTATCCCTATTCCCGACAAGACTTCTACGAAGACGGCTCAGGCGAGGTGAAAAGCTCCGCAGGACCGGGCGAGGAGTTCCGTATGGGGGCGGGGCACGAGACCTACGGCAAGAGCCTGCCCGTGCTGAACGGTGAATTGCCGCTCTACAACCAACTGCGCGATCTCATCGTGTTTGGCAATGCCACCGCAGGCATCACCAAAACCGACCGCCTGATGAAAAGCGTGGGGCGCGACCCCAACGGCAAAGAGGCCGTGAGCTATGCCGATGAAACTGGAAATACGTTAGCCAGTCTGCTCCCGGGAGGCGCGACAGGGCATCCGTTGACCGCAAGTCCTGTGCAGTTATCCCAAGAAAAATCCGTTTTTGAGTTTCACGTGCCCACCAGCGAGACCAACGTGGTAGTAAACGCAAGTGCTGCGGCAGGTTTGAAGATTGTAGACAAACTGACCGGAATAGAGAAGGCCAACGGTACGTCAGTAAACCCGACACTGGCACCCGGCTTCTATCAGATAGAATACACCGGCAGTGCGCTGAACGCCACGTTGGGCTACACCCTTAACTACACCAACCACGCCTACAACTTCTACGACAACCGTGGCAGACTGGCAGCCAGCATAGCCCCCAAGGGCATGGAGATGATATTGGCCAATGGCTATGTGATGCCTACAAACGCCGCAGACCTGCCCTTTACCACTTACTACACATACGACTTCCAAGGCCGACTGCTACAGATGGACGAACCCGATGCGGGCATTACGAAGTACAAATACAGAAAAGACGGCCTGATCCGTTTTTCTCAAAATGCACAACAGGCACTGGAAAGCAAATTATCTTATACTGAATACGACCAGTTAGGAAGACCATGGGAATCCGGCGAACTGGCCTTAAGCGCTTTCGATTTTGATACACTCAATACCAACAACCCTAATTTGGTGGATTATCTGGTAGGAGAGGAGAGTGCTACCAAACACGACTGGATACGCACCCACTACGACCTGCCGTATGTCTATTATGATGAAGAGTTAGAAGAAGACGTGGTAGACCCCTACAGCCAGACCTTCACCATAGGAGGCGTATCATGGACAGAGAATGAAAACGTGAAGACGTTCTACAGCTATGACGACCAAGGGCGGGTGAAGTGGATACAGCAGGAGTTTATGGAGTTGGACAAAACCTTCCGCACCGAGTACGCATATGACTTCTTGGGCAATGTGCTGAAAGTGGCGTATCAGCCGCAGACGTACGACCAACCCGAGACGACCAGCGAGGCGCTGTGGCACCAATACACCTACGATGCAAACTACCGCCTAGCCGCCGTACACACCTCTATAGATGATGCGCTGTACGACCTCCATGCCACCTATGAATATTACCTGCACGGCCCGCTGAAGCGCGTGGTATATGCCGACGACCTGCAAGGCGTGGACTATACGTACACCCTGCAAGGCTGGCTAAAGCAGATCAACGACCCCACAAACGCCAGTGACCCCACGGGCAAGCCGGATGCCTTTGGCATGGCGCTGGACTATTTTGGGGAGGATACGGAGGCAAACCCGGCGCTCTTCAATGGCCAGATACGGGCACAGGAGCACCGAGTGGGCACCAGCGGACAAACGGATAAATTCC
>ERZ1066134.325-NODE-325-length-30432-cov-29.019488_pt1 | contig 30432 bp, 30 predicted proteins | sample MGYA00382781_ERZ1066134 | MGnify/ENA primary metagenome ERZ1066134 (study PRJEB33369, sample SAMEA5778364) | biofilm metagenome | biome: Industrial cooling water; feature: Water cooling tower basin; material: Biofilm | place: United Arab Emirates | collected... | reverse complement strand
GATAAACAAATGTTCCCGCCATTTTCAGCCAATCATTATCGGGATTGGACCACTTTACCTACATATTACAGGGGGGTTGACCTTGCTGATTGTGGTTGCAACGAAAAACGGGCTGTGAACCCTAGTATGGCGGTTAATCGCCCTAATTACAATTAGTAATTTTGCCCCCTTCCTGATTGTGGTTGCAGCCGGGGATACTACCATCGGCACATTTTGGAGTCAATGGTGGTCAGTTTGTTGGCGAGGCCCGCAGAGTTAAAGATTGCGATTCTTTTCAGCATTCGGGGTTGGATAATTGTCTGGCCTCTTATGGCGTGAGTTGTAATGCGAATCTGGTTGGCGATTGTGTGTCAATGCGGTCATTCGTTGGACTACTTCTCTGGTAATTCACTGATAACAAGTCTTTTAGTCCATTGTAGTTTCCTTTTTTAATGTTTACATCTTTTTAGGAAAACACTTTTAAAATCCTTTTTTTAGATTTTCAAGGTTCTGGTGCACTCGTCAATAAATGAGCAAATTTACTTATTCGAGTGTTAAATCTTCCAATAGTTCATCCAAGGAGACACGCTGAGCATCCTCAGCCTCGACCTCGTCGTTCATCTCCACATCCTTGGCCACCCGGTACATGTTGATCTGGTCACGCATCTCCTTGTCCTCTTCAAGTTCTTCCAGGAAACGATCGTATTCGCGCTCCACGACCGTCTTGTCGACTCCCTTTTCGTCCTCGCCATAGTCAATGTCCATGGTCTTCAGGCGCCAGTTGCGTCCCTTGGAGCGGTTCCCCTTGTACGACTTGCGAATGAGGACAACATCGGGCAGCTGACCAACATGGCGTTCCATATAGTCTTCAAACTCGTCGGAAACGACATTTTGGCAGGAAAGATCGTAGCCGAGAACGAAATCTCCGGGCTTCAAGACACCGCCCCGCGTTGAACAACATCGCTAATGGTCGCGGCACTGAACTGTCAGATCCCCCGCAAATCCAGAGGTGCCGGTGGCCTTACCTCGCGGCATCCGCCTGGAATTTCAATGTTCGCGGGAACCTAATTGAAATGTAATATGTATTTTTTCGGGCGGCACCCAGGTTTAAATGTGCTTTCCCTTTTAATTAAGCTTTATTGGTTACAACAAAATGGATGGAAAGCATTCCCAGTCCATAAAGTCGGATATTCTTAGAGAAGCGATTAAAGCCAAATGGAAACCTGTGATTCGGGAAGCTCAAGACAAGATTACCGCTCGTAGGGCTGCACTGCGCCAATGCGTTCGACAGCTGAATGCCGCCCTTGTTCAACGGGATAAGGAATTATCCCAACACGATAAACTGTACGTCTCTAAGCGTATTACCTCAAATGATTCTTAAAAAGGCGTCGACACTGAATGGTTTCTAATAAAGAAATCGAGTCAATATAATTCTTTTACACGATTTACTCTTTATTCATAGTTTGTTTTGTGTAATCTAACAAGGACACCACATAAAGCCCAACCATAAAACATTTCAATAATGAAGTAGTCTAATTACCATCAGGGGTGTTCAGTTAGCTGCTCCGAACGCCCATGTAAAAATGAACCTGTAGCCCCTGCAAACCCTGGTCAAAATGTCTTTTTTACCTTTTCCGTGTTATCAACAGCAACCGCAAGCATTCACTCAGTACTGTTATGGACAGCAACCAGTTGATCAAGTTCGCTATTATTATAATCCTTATTTTCCCCAAGACTATACAAACTACGGCTACTATGATGATACAGAGCAGTGTCACTTCTACTTTGATCTGCCACCGGAAGATCTCTTCGCGGTTAAGCTGGACGGCAACAAAGAGCCGTTCGGTGTCGGTGCGTCGGCCGTAGTGTATGAGGGAACATGCGTTGAAGACTGCTATACCAAGATGGCCGTCAAACTAATCCCAAAGCTTCCTTTTCTGAATCCCTGTACCGATCATATCAAACAGGCCGAAGCGGTAGCTAGAGAGGTCTTCTTGATGTCCCTCGTGAGCAGCCCTTACGTGATCAGCTTACGTAAGCTATCCATGACCAAAGACTATTTTGTTATCTGCAGTGAGCTCATAGACGGTAATACGCTCTACGATCATTTCAGTGAGCAATGGGAAGACGCTGATCAGGTCAGAAGCCTGGTTTACATGCTTCTAAAGGGGCTGGCCGATATTCACTCTAAAGGCATCATCCACCGCGACATTAACTTGCAAAATATATACATCCGATCGGACGGGAGACCAGCTATCGGCGACTTTGGATCAGGCATCGTCAAGGATGGTCGTGTTAACAAGGACGCCTCCGGCACCCGCCAGTTCTGGCCACCTGAGCTAGCAACTCGTGGTTGGACGGAAAAGGCAGACGTTTGGGCAATGGGAAGGACACTGTTCTACTTCTTGACCAAACAAAAGCCCGAAGATGTTGATGTCTTGCAGATTCCATTTCTTCCCGATGATCTGACCAGCATCATTTGTGACTGCTTGATAAGTGATCACAACGTTAGACCGACTGCACAAGAGCTTTTAGAAAGGTCCATCTTTGAGAACATCAACATCAAGGGACACTTTGTCACCGACGCTAAACCAAGCTACTCAGTTCAGGCCATTGAGGAAGATTTGCGTAATTTTGAAGGGAAACTGGACGAACTTGCACGATTAGATGACATTGAAAAGTTGCGCACCGAGTCAACGCAAGCTTTCTTAAACGCCTTAGAAAAATTGGGAATCAGCCATTTGATAAAGCAATAAAAACGTTAGAGGCGGTAAACCATTATAAAAATTAAACAAATTTAATTCATTTTATTTCGGTTTGTAAATGATCTTTGTCGATTTGATGGCAGACCACTTGTGTCTCTTCAGATACCAAAAGATGCCCAACAGACCGCCGGTGATAATGAGTGCCTTCATTCCGGCTTTTTTTCTGTCCTCCATGTCCGGCTCGGCAGCCCAGGTGAGAAAAGTGGTGACGTCCTTGGCCATCTGGCTGGCGGTGGCTGGAGTGCCATCGGGGTACTCGACAAGGCCGTCGTACAGGTTTCTTGCCATTGCGATCGCCCCACCCGGAAAGTATGGATTGTAGTTTAGATTCCCTTTGATCTTGATTCCTTCGGGTGGATCATGGTAGCCAGTAATTAATGAAAACACATAATTCTGACCATCCGGCCGTGCCTTTGTTATCAAGGAGAGATCAGGTGGTAAGGCTCCACCATTGGCAGCTCGAGCAGCCTCGTCATTCGGATACGGTTTCGGCACGTAGTCGCTCAGCTTCCCTGGTCTCATAAACATTTGACCGTTCTCGTCCGGCCCATCTTCGACCTCGATCTCGGCAGCCTCTGCTTTCGCTTCCTCGCTTGTCATCAGCTGTCCGACCATGTGTCTGTATGCAATCCGTTTTAATGAATGGCAGGATGCACACACTTCCTTGTAAACCTGATATCCACGGCGAATACTAACATGGTCAGAATAAAAATAAAGCAAACCTTGCATGATCGTAAGATGTGAAAAAGCCCAAATGACTCCAAGGATATTTCGGTGGTTCCACCTTTTCGTCGCAATGCACAACAGACAACAACATTTCGGCCAAATTCCTGTGACTAAAAGGATTTTTATTTATTTTTGTTTCAAGATAGATTGCATAACAACCAGCTGGCAAATGCCTTCCCGTTCCAACTCGACTATTAGAAGATCGGTTGCTGATGATAGCGAGGATGAGGGCAGCGATGGCATACACAAACACTACTCTATATCCGCCAATGAGGCGACAATGGTAGCGAGAGTATCCGAGGCGCTGCGATCAAACAAAATAGACAATGTAAAAAAGGCCGTCATGCAGGAAGGCTTTAAGATCGACGAGTTCAAATGCAAGTTTGGGACGCTGCTACACCTGGCCGCCTCTTTCGGCACAAAGACCATGTTTGAAGATCTAGTAATGGCAGGTATATCCGTAAATGCAAGGTCTACTGATGGATCAACAGTGCTACACGTGGCCTCGAGGTTGGGCCGTCACGATATTGTCGAGTTGTTATTGGAGCTGGAAGACCTTGATGACACGATCAGGGATTACGACGGAATGACTGCTTGCGAGCTGGCCACGTCTCGTCAAATGATCAGCATGTTCGAATACGCCAGGAACATTTATCACTTGAAGAAGACGAGGGAAATGCATAGCTTGGTGCACAAAGGCGACTCGATAGGTTTAGAAAGGCTGTTTCAATCGCCACGCAATCAGTACATTTTGGACATCAATGCATTGGATCCGTTTGGCGATAGTCCGCTTCACATCGCAGCAAAGGGAAATAACTTGCAGATGGTGGCATTCTGTCTTCGCTTGGGCGCCGATCCCTTTTTAAAGAACAAAAAGAACAAGCTGCCGATTGAGCTTTGCAAGGATGAGGCTCTTAAAGCGATCTTGAAGGAGGCTCCAATGGTCCATTCGAAGGCCGAAATTGCGCCAAATCCAAACATTAAGCTAGAGGGAACAATGTCCAAATGGGCAAACTATGCAGAGGGCTACAAGAAGAGATGGTTTGTCTTGGAAGACGGGCTGCTTTCGTATTACAAGTCTCAGGCTGAATATCCAGTGTCATGTCGCGGCTCGGTCAATGTCCAGTTCTGTCGCGTTATCGAGCATCCAAGTGACAAGTACAGATTCGAAGTAGTCGGACTGAACAATTCAATCAGATTTCATTTGAGGGCGGAGAGCATTGCAGACGCAAAAAAGTGGGTGATCGCCATTAATGAGGCCAAAACAGCAAACCAAAACAACAAGACAACAGTCACCTTCCCTAGTCCATTGATTAATCCTACGCCAACTCAAAAGCACCCCCAAACGGATAATCCAGTCAAAAATATGATAGATGAATGCTATATGGCTCTATCAACATCCGAGACCCTCCTTCTCCACCTTTGTGACATTGCGGAGAGTACAAGGGGAGACGAGGAAAGCGCCTTGAAACGTTACATCCGGGAAGAGACTGAATTCCACAAAAAGCTTAGTCGCCTTTTGGCTTCGATTGAAGACTTTGAAATATCAAAAGAGTCTGAGGTTCTCTCATTGAAAAGACAACTGGAAGCGCTAGAGTCCACAGTTCACGAATATGCAAAAGATAATGACCGGCTTGAAGTGATGAGCAAGGAGCATGAAGGATCCATCGACTCAAAATCACTCGATGACCAAGTGCCAGAAGAGTTTTACGATGTTTATGAAGACCAGGCGGCCCAAGTTGAAGAAATTGCCGAAAATGGAAATCAATTGAACAGCCCCGGCTACACCACAATGTCACCAAGAACATGCATTCCGTGCGACTCGACAAAGATGCCTCCCGTCAACCTTTGGAGTATACTGAAGGGATTGATTGGCAAAGATGTCTTCAGATTCCCACTACCGGTAAACTTTTCCGAGCCATTATCAATGTTACAGCGACTTGCGGAAGATGTCGAGTACGCAGAGCTGTTGGATAAGGCAGCTCGAGAGAAAGATCCGATGTTGCGGATTCAGTTTGTCTCTGCTTTTGCTGTGAGCTGTTACTCGAGCACTGAAAATCGTTTGACGAAACCCTTCAATCCATTGCTGGGAGAGACTTTTGAATATTTCGACCAAAACCGAAGCTTCAAGTACATTGCCGAGCAAGTAAGCCACCATCCTCCAATCTCGGCGTGTCACTGCGAAGGAAAGGATTGGGTGTATTGGAGCGAAGTGGACGTGACAAACAAGTTCGGCGGCAAGTCTTTGGACATTCGTCCCGAGGGCTGGAACCACGTCATCATAAAGTCAACGGGAGATCATTACGTCTGGAAAAAGGTCCAAATGTCCATTTACAATTTGATCATTGGAAAACTGTGGATTGACCACTACGGCACTATGATTGTGGAGAACAAGGCAAATGGCAAAGAAAAATGCGTGTTGGAATTTAAAGCACACGGCTGGCGAGGTACAAATGCAAAGCGAGTCATTGGTGAAGCCTTTGATTCTTCCAACAAGCCATTGTACATGATCGACGGACACTGGAATACAGCTTTGATTTCGAGAAACTTGACATCTGGCAAGGCCTGTGACCTGTGGAGACGTCGCCCATTGCCGCCGAATGCCGAGGTCATGTACATGTTCACCCGATTTGCCATGACATTGAACCAGCTAGACCAGGATATGATTCCGTATTTGTGCCCGACCGATTCGCGCTTCCGCCCGGACCAACGCGCCATGGAAGAGGGCCGATGGGAGGAGGCCAACGAGTTGAAGGTGAAGCTGGAGGAAAAGCAGCGGACGACCCGAAAATTACTGGAATCCCAGCCTGGATTCGAGTACAAGCCGCGTTGGTTCAAGCAAGAACTCTGCAAGGAAACCAACGAACCGCAATGGACATTTATTGGGGGATACTGGGAGGCCCGCAAGCAAGCAAACTGGTCCCGTGTCGAAGGCATTCCGCGCATCTACCTGTAATGTAATGTTCTCTCACTCTTCTTGTGAAATATCCCTTAAAATAAAACAATTACAATGGTGGCTTCATGTGAACTTTGGCGATGGACACTAGGCCAAGGCTATTACCGGCCAGTAATCGATCATCACCGACCCAACAGACACTGCTGGCAAAGCCCTCCATTTCCAAAAATTCTCCACTCAATGGGTCCCGTCCACCGAGATTCAACTCACACAAGGGATTCTCGAAATACCTCGAATACAGACACACCTTGTTCGACTCTGATCCGCACGCAAATAAACCACTGTCCGGATCCGGATTCACAGCCAATCCGACAAAGTTTTTCTCGTGCAGGTGCCCGGTGTGTGTTCTACTAAGCTGCGGCTCATCAAACATAATGTTCCATTGCTTGATTGTGTTGTCTGTTGAAGCACTAAGCAACGTCTCCTTATCCAACCATCTGACATAGCTGACCGCCTTTTTGTGATCCTTCATCGAGTAAAGGTCTTTTAAGGGCATCCTAATGTCCCTGACGTAGCAAGAATGATCAGCCGACCCGACTGCAAACATTTGACCATTCGGGTGGTACTCGACCGAGCAGACATTAGCCTTGAAATCGACAGTGAATGAGGATGATCGCTCCCTTAAACACCAGTTCTTCACCTTGCCATCGTCAGACCCGCTGAGCATTGTATTGGCAGATGGTGAATAGTCGACGCTCCATACTCGCCTCTCATGCTCATCCAAACATCCTGTAATGGGTGTGTCGGATCGATTAACGTCAAACAATTTTATGGAGCCTTCATAGTCAGCAGCAGCAAGCTGATTGTCCGATTCTCGCCAATTTAAAGAGGCCACCTTGGTGGACAAGTTGATCTGCGCTTGCGGTAAATGGGGACGAGCCGATCCAAACACTGGAAAAGGACAGGCAAATGTCTTTACATTGTAAATCCTGATCTGCTTGCAAGATCCACTTGCGGCAAACAGATTGTTCCGCTTGTTGTACTCGATGCTGGAGACCACATTCGAGGCCGATGCCAAAATGTCCCCAAACACGACACTACTTGTAGCCTGCATCGAATACGTGGCGTTCAGTCTAGGAAACAATGTTTTGAACGTAGCGTAGTGTCCGTCATAAAGATCAAAAAGTTCTTTGGGAAAATCCATTTGTTTATCAGGAACTACTGTTGTGCTGATTGTGTCGAGCTCCGATTTTATCCTTTCAATTGAACTCATCAAAGAGTCTAACTGGCGCTGCTTTTCTGACAACAAGTTGTGCAGGAACAATTGGTATTTATCATCAATACCACTTGCCTCACCATCACCAGATCCATACACCGCGTCAATGTCAAACTCGCTTAGGTCTTGTTCGTCTAGATCAAAAGTCCGCTTCAGCTTTTTCACTTGCCGCTCCAGGTCGTGGTTCGGGCGAAGGTCAGCGTCCGAAGCAGACACTTGGCAACACGGACAATAATTATTCAATCGAATGTGTCGCATGATGCAGGCGTGGCAGAAAGAGTGCCCACACTTTACAATTTCAAAGGCGCCCGAAATCAAGTCCAAACAAATTGGACATTTTACTTGACGATTACTCGGACAATTCTCGGCAAACATGCCACCCCTGGATCGCCGTAATTTCCATGATTCAAGTTGACCGCTCCTTGCTACGCGACCTTCATCTTGCCTTTATCCAAAATTTAGGCAGCAATAGACAACAGTTTGAGTATTGGGCGATGGAGCATTTGCGAATGAGCGCCATTTACTGGTCCTTGACGGCTTTGTACGTGATGCGCGGTAAGGAATGGGAACAGCACAGTCCAATGACTAAATCGGAAATCGTCGAGTTCGTCATTGAGTGCCAAAATGAAGACGGCGGGTTTGGAGGGAATGTGAACATGAACTCGCACATTTTATTCACCTTGAGCGCAGTTCAAATCCTCTATACTTTGAATAGCCTCGACACGGTTGATGTGGAAGCAATCGTTAATTACATTCGCTCTTTGATGAATCCTGACGGCTCTTTCAAAGGGGACGCCTTTGGAGAGGTTGACACGCGCTTCTCTTACTGTGCAGTTTCATGTTTAAAGTTGGTTGATGCTTTGGACACTGTCGATCGTGACCTGGTGTCATCCTTCATCTTGTCTTGTCAAAACGGCGACGGTGGCTTTGGTCAAGTCCCCAGAGCCGAATCGCATGCCGGACAAATATTTTGTTGTATCGGAGCGTTAAAGATACTCGACGCATTGGGCAAGATTGAAAAGTTTGCCCTCATCAAATGGCTGGCTTTTCGGCAGTTGCCGTGTGGCGGGTTCAATGGACGTCCCGAAAAGACCGAAGATGTCTGCTACTCGTGGTGGGTTCTTTCCTCCTTGGACATGCTCGGGGCCGTTGATTGTATCGACAAGGACAGCTTGGAACGATTCATCTTGAGCTGTCAAGACGATGAAAAGGGCGGTATCGCCGATAGACCTGGAGACGTTGCCGATGTATTCCACACTCTCTTCGGTATCACGGGATTGTCTTTGATCGGCTACGAAGGATTGCTGTCTGTTGATTCGGCCTTTTGCATGCCATCGAGTGTTCTGTGAAAAATTATTAAAAAATAATTAATGGAAAACTTGGTTTTGAAGAAAAAGAAGACTTCGAGTGTCATAAAGAAGTCCATTTCTGCTGATGACGCTGGTTTGGAACAAGAACCTGTTGTAAAGAAACAAAAGATAAAGGAATATGAACCAGAGAAAGAAGAGAAAGAAGCTACAGAGGAGGTCATGGTGCTTCCCGGTGAGGTGGTCGAATCCATGGTGTCGAATAAGACACCGGTGTCCACCAAACGATACACTGGACTTGGGACGACTAATAAACAGGAAGGAAAACCCAAACAACCTCTGGAAGCTTCGGCTACACGACAGACCTGCCGGTATGATTATGCCAAGGATATTTGCAAGGACTACTTTGAAAGCGGCTATTGTGTGTTTGGGGACACTTGCATCTTTCTCCACGATCGGTCCGACTATTCTACGGGCTGGGAGGTTGAATTGGAATGGCGGGAGCACTTGAAGCGAAAAGAAAATAAGGTTGTTGAGGAGGAAGATGTAGACAACAGCAAGTGTTTTGTATGCAAAGAGGAATTTAAAAAGCCCGTCAAAGCGGAATGTGGACACCAGTTTTGCGAAAGCTGTGCATTGGATGAATTCAAAAAGAATGCAGCTTGCCCGGTGTGTAAAAAGCAGTGGAAGGGGAATTTCAAGTCAGTTTAAATAGGTTTAATTCGCTCCATGCAGTTGATAAAGACATACTTTGAGGCAATCAAGTACAGATAGCGGAACCATAATAGCTGGCTCCGGTGTTGCTGCATGGCGCCGTACACATTGTTCATCAGTTGCAGTGGGGTAATCACGTACAGGTCGTCTTGCTTGTTAAACAATGCCTTGTCGACGATGAATGTAAAGATGCCGAGATATTTGGTAAAGATGTTGAATGATTTCAGCTGGTAGCATTCATGATCCAAAGCTAGTTGTTTGACTGCGTGGAAACAAGACTTGTGGTTCGTATGACCAGACACTCCATATTGATCGAATGTGATTATCGCTTCGTCCACATCAATGTTTTGTTTCAAAATCTCGACAGCCCTCTCAATGCTCCACTCTACATGCATAGAATCTTGCAAACGCCTAGAGTTTAATACGAGCAAGGTACGGATCATTGATAATCATTACAAGGTCATTGGGGATACCCAGGTACAAGCAAGCCGCCCTTAATTCCTTCTCCCTCATCGCTCCCTTTCCCTCTGCGTTGCCTGAAATCATATTATTACCCAAAACTCATACCGTTCGACAAGCACAAGACTCGCACTTGAACGCCCATCTCCCACATGGACATTAAAAAGGGACCAAAGAACATGGTCTCGTCGTCGGGGTGCGCGATGACGAGGACGGCCTTTTCAAAGTCTTTTTTGAGTGTTCTCCTTGCCCTTAGCCAATAGTAGCATTTCGTCGTCCACACAATGAGAATGGAGAGGATCAATGAGGCAGTGATTAAAATCATTTAAATTTCATTTTTCACATGTATCAACAGGTGCAGCCTACTGCTACAATCGCCAATGACATGCCAAACTTGAAGAAAGAGGAACCGAGAAGATGGTTCACGCTCGAGTTTTTGTGCCATTACTTGATGATTGGACAGGCTTTGTATTTTGGATTCCAATCTGTATTACGAATCAGCTCCCCATCGCACCCCAATTACCCCAAATATTCGTCCTTTTTATCGGATGGCTGGATTCCGGGCAGATCGATTGATCTGAGTGATCGACAGTATGGCGGGTTTCGGAGAAGTATTTTGCCATTGTCAGCTGTTATGCTCTTATATCTGTTGGTTAGTTTCATGTTGAAGCAGAAAAGGACTTTATTCAGCACAACTGTGGCTATAAGGGCAGTGATTGGCCTCGTCTTTATGTTTCTCCTTCACGGCTTCAACCTGACGAAAATCCTGTTTATAGTTGGTGTGAATTACTGTTTGACCAGAGTGGTTCCTTCCAAGATTAGACCAGTGTCGGTGTGGGCCTGGGCATTGATTGTCTTGTTTGGCACCGAATGGATCGACTTTCCCTTCATCCCAAAGTCGCTCTTTCTCGGCTTTTACACGCGCTGGAACATTGTCTTCAAGGTGACCGTGTTACGGATGATCAGCTACTCGATGGATCATCATTGTTTTTTGGAGACAAAGATGAGCAGCAGTCAGGAAAAGGGTCAAGAGCATGACGCACTTGACAGCTCCGACTTTGAATGGCTAGAGTATTTGGCGTTTCTCTTTTATCCGCCTTTATATTTGGCCGGACCGATCATGACTTTTCAAGCCTTTATTTCTCAGTTGAAAAATCCAAACGTGCAGTTGAAGGCGACCGTTGTTTACGGCCTTAGAATGCTCAGTTGCTTCTTGTTCCTTGACATTTTACTGCATTATTGTCATGTGCAGGCGATCAAGGAGAGTAGAATGTTTGTCAATTTCACTCCTTTAGACTTTGGGATGGTCGGGTTTTTCAATTTAAAGATCATCTGGCTGAAGCTGTTGATCATTTGGAGATTCTTTCGCCTGATCGCTTTATTTGACGGAATCAATCCACCGGAAAACATGATGCGGTGCATGACAAACAATTACTCGGGAATGGCCTTTTGGCGCTCCTGGCACCGCTCCTTTTACTTATGGATCGTGAAATATCTGTATGTGCCTTTGGGCGGCTCCAAACACATGATATACAACATTTGGCCCGTGTTCATGTTTGTGGCGGTTTGGCACGACCTGAGCTTGCATCTCTTGGCCTGGTCATGGCTGATCTGCCTATTTTTCATTCCCGAGTTTGTTGCCAAATGGGCTTGCACAAAATGGAATTTGCAGGAACACAAATATTACCGGCAAATGTGCGGAGCCGCAGCAGCCGGTAGCATATGCATGATGATGATTGCAAACTTGGTCGGCTTTGCCATTGGCTTGGATGGCATGAAGACGCTTGTCAAGAGCGTTTTGACAACAAAAGGCGGATTTATATTCTCTATAAGCGCCTTGTTGACAATGTATTCGGCTGCTCAGGTAATGTTCGAGGTGAGAGCCGAGGAGCTGAGAAATGGAATCAAAAATAATTTCTGATTGAATGATTAAAGGGCTCTTCTGCCGTGTTGTAAATTATTCTACGCAGGTTAACCAGAATGTCTCAAGCGACCGATTCATGTTTCAAGGCTGGATAAAGTCGATTAGGCCGGCTTCAAAGTCGTGGGTATTTATGACCGTGTCGGATTGCAAGCAAGATGTTCAACTTGTGATTGAAAAGAATACGTTTAACGGAGACTTTACCAGTATTGACTCATTGTCTGAAGAATCGGTGGTCCGAGTCGAAGGAATCCTCAAGGAAAGACCACAAAAGCATCAGACTGAAAAGCAAGCACAAGAAGTGCATGTCAGGAATCTGGAAATTCTGAATAGAGCGTCTAAACTGCCATTGGTGATGAACGAAAACTTGCTTCCCGATGAAGAGTTAAGAATGAAGTATCGATACTTGGATTTGAGACGCCCTACATTAAATAAGAACATTAGGCTCCGCTCAAAGGTCATTCAGGATATGCGAAACCACCTGCACGCACTCGAATTTGTCGAGATTGAAACTCCTTTATTGTTTAAGAGCACACCGGAGGGGGCCAAAGAATACATGGTCGACGCTGGCAAAGAGGGAAAAATGTATGCGCTACCTCAGAGCCCGCAACAATTCAAACAGCTTTTAGTCATTGGGGGATTCGAAAAGTACTTTCAAGTGGCAAAGTGTTTTCGAAATGAGGATTTGCGAGCAGACAGACAGCCCGAATTCACCCAGCTCGACATTGAAATGGGCTTTGCGGGGCAGGATGGGGTTATCAAGTTGATTGAAGGATTGCTCACTGATGTTTGGATCAGAAATGGTTTGTCTAAACCCGTGTTTCGGACACTAACGTACAAAGAGGCAATGCGATGTTGTGGTTCTGACAAGCCTGCCTATTTGGACCGCTTTCTAATCAAGTCTTTGCCTGGTACTAATCACGGTCATGTCACTGAAGAACTCTATTTACCAAAGGAACTTGTCGATGACTCCCTAATAAAGCTGTTCAAAGAGGACCTACAAGAAGGAACACTGGATAGATCTTTAATTGAAGATACAAACAATTATTCATTCAAGGTGACGCGAGATGAAAACTGTAATGTCGGCAAGACGTTGCTGGGAAAGGCAAGACTGGCTGCGATCAGCAAACTCAACTTGCCCGTAAACCTTCATGAGTTTCTCTGGGTCGTCGACTTTCCTCTGTTTACGGGAAGCATAGAGCAATTGGTGTCTATGCATCATCCATTCACCGCTCCGAATGGCGCCATTACTGAAAACCCACTCCACGCCAAGGCCCTCCATTATGATCTTGTTTTGAATGGAACCGAGATTGGCGGAGGATCGGTGAGGATACACGATGCTCATTTACAGGAAAAGATTTTCCGGGATTATTTGAGATTACCGGAGGAGAAAATTCAACTATTCGACCATTTATTACAAGCTTTGCGGCATGGCGCCCCACCACATGCCGGCATAGCCCTTGGCTTGGACCGACTTTTGGCGTTGATGTGTGGGACGAGCAGCATAAGAGACGTCATTGCGTTCCCAAAGAATGGGTCCGGGTACGATCCACTATTCAAGACTCCCAGCTAACAGGCGCCACTGGTCCTCAACTCTTCCAACTTTTCAAGTCTTTGCTCTTCCAACTTTGCCGTTTTCCTCTCATACTCCTTTTTCAAGTCCCAGTTTGGCTTTTTGATTTCACTTTGTAAATCTATGGTCGTATTGTTCTCACTCTGCTGTATGATTTTTTCTGCCAGAGTATCGGCTGTTTCAAACTTGTTTTCACCTTGAGTTTCTAAAGGGGTTGCGTCGCTGGTATCACTTTTAGGGAGCAGCCTGGCGAGACGCTCCCTTCTCGACTTGGCCTCCTCTTCCATCTAAGACACCCCGGCCCCACACTAATGATCTTCAATTTCGCCCGACAAACGCTTTCTTATGCTGTGCAGACAGTTAAAAGGAATATTCACAATGCACCATCGACGCCCTCTTTATTCTCTCGCATGATGACTAGTTTAAGTGTAAATTTTATGCAGAAAAGGTGGAACACTTTTGGACAAGAATATCAGCCCAGTAATTTGCGGAGAAAGCGAAAATTCGGCTATCTGGCCAGAAAGGCGACAAAGTCTGGACGGAGGATATTGCACAGACGATTGATGAAGGGTCGCAAATCCCTGAGTCACTAATTCGATTGGCTGCAAGAGAAAAAATGCGGGAACCAATCAAAATTAGCGTGGTTATGATTTGGACCAATCAGATTAAAGCTTTGTAATAAAACGGCCTCGGTTGCAACTGGTAAAATAGCATCAACGGAATGTCTTCTACTCGTCTTATGGACGCCTTTAAAGAGGCCAATCTTGACCCTGCAGACAATCTTTTAGATGGTTTGACAAAAATTGCCAAGGTGGAAAAGTGCAGGGAGGTTTTGCTGAGCTTGCTCTATCCGGACACTAAAGCGTTGTTGGAGGTAAACCAAAAGCTTGGGACTATAGCAAAGGCCCTTAAAGAGCAGACTGTAAAGCGAGATAAAACGGTCAGTCTTTTGATGGAGAAGCAGAAACATAAAGACACGGTTCACGCAAAATATTTGGAGGTTCTCGCCGCTCAGCAAAACACTTCGGCCCGAGTGCTTGAACTTGCCAAGAGCAAGTCTCGCGAATGCAAGCGCTTGCTCATGCAGCTTGATGAGATGAAGGCCGGAAGCGTACAGCCCTCTCTGGCAATAGAATGTTTAGACGTCCAAGTGGAAACTGAGCTGACTAGTCAAGATGCCTTTATCAAAGTCGATCAAATCGGTGAGGATGTCGGAGTGCAGGTTGATCTTATTTCAATAGTTGTCGTCAATGAAAGTATTGAGACTGAGATTATAAGCGATGATGTCCAGTCTATTGAATGTGAAACGGACGCTGTCGATGATAAAGTTACAACAGTTGACTCAGGTCCCCAGGATAGAGAAGACAGCATGCAAGCACAAGTAACAAAACTCGTGACAATGCTGAAAATAGCTCATCAAACTTTAAAGGAGTCGCAGCAAAATCATCAATCAGATCTATGCGCCTTGAAAGCCAGCTATGCGTCCAAGATCGAAGACTTGACCACAACTATTCACGAAATGGAAGCGTCCAATGCAGACTTTAAGGTGTCTGAAAATTCCAGAAATGATGTCATGTCAGCGGAATGTGAAACAGACAGTGTCAAAAGAGAAAGCAAGTCTGTCGAATGTGATTCAATTTCACTATCGAACGATCACGTCGAGACTGAAGAAATGATTGGTATGAATGACGACGACAAGCAACTAGAAGCACGCTTAATGACATCAATTCATATGCTGAAAATGGCCCAGGAAGCTTTGAAAGCTAGCCATCATAATTATCAGTCGGATCTTTGCGCCATGAAGACCAGTTACACGTCCAAGATAGAAGAACTGCAGTCTGCCTGTAACAAGAGCGAGCAACTGAAAACTGAACTGGAGAAGAGGTTTCAACTGTCTGTATGTATGCTTCAACAGTCCCACAATCATCTGTCTGGTTTGAATGATCAATTGATGGAATTGTCGAGTGAAAAGATCGGATTGGTGAAGGACTTGAATACTGCCGGAGAGACCAATAGTCGCCTCATCGCCGATAAATTGGAATTAGAGGAGCAGAATAAGTTTCACGGTGTCAAACTGGAAAATGCCCTTGGAAAGTTAACTTTACTTCTTAAATCCTTTTCCCAATTCAAAGATGCGTCGATGGCTGATCATGCCAAGCTAATTACGCTGGTTAATGAGCAGTCAACTGCATTAAGCCGCGCACAGAACTTTATCCAACGTTCCCATGACACACTGACCAAGTCTCACGAGTCTGAAAAGTCCCTCTGCTTGATGATCAGTCGGTTAGAGTCAAGGTTAAAAGAGACAGAACAGACCAATGTGACACTCAACCAAGAAAAGGAAGCCTTAGAGGCGGAGCTCAAGTTGAATTCGACAGTTCGACAACAGGCATTGATGGAAAAGAATCAAATGTTGAGGTTGAAGCTGGAGACTTCGGTGAAACACCTCGCAGCCATTTTTTCCATCACCAAGAGTCAAGTGGCAGCCAATCAACAATCGCGAATTGCATTGTCGGCTTCCAATGAAACGGTTGCCGATTATCAAGAAATGCTGAAGAGAACATTGACCGAGCTGCATTTATTGGCACTGACATACGACGGCTTCATTCAGGACTACAAAGCAGCTGTTGCTAAGGAATTCCAAAAAATCGAAGCCAAACACCGGGCTGAATTGAATACAAGCAACAATGAAGCCAAACAGTTGAAAGCAAAGCTCGTAGCGTCATCCATGCAAATGAAGCAATCGCTCCTGCTGTCGATTAATTTGTACAAAATGGTGACATTTGTTTCGGTCGAATCAGAGCGCGGTAAATTGAACGCAAAGTCGACGATCAAAATTTTAAAGAGGAACCTAGAAAAGGTCAAGACTAGTTCATATTCGGCTTTGGAGTTGCTTCCCGAATACACCGAAACAATCGAATCTTTGCAGAACCTGTTAGCAGAGAATAATTCTAATCTTCAATCCTTGAAACAGACGCTGATGTCATGTAAAGCTAGGATTAATACACAAAACGCATTGCTTGACGTGGAGCGAAAAGAAAACGCTCGATTACGGCATGATCTGCAGACTGAAAGATGCAAGTCAAACTTGATGTACATTGGTGAGATGGAGCGTCGACTAGTCCTCACCCAGGGCCAGTTGAGCGAAGCCAATGATCAGAATGTAAAGTTGCTGGAGCTTTTACAGATCAAGCTCGCCCAAGACATGCATGCCAAGGTTACCAAGCGGCAAGCAGAACGTGAAGTCTTTTTATTGCGCGAACTCTTTTCAATGTAATTTGAATAAAAAACCATTTACAGTCTGACACCCCGGTCAACCAGTTTGTACTAAATGTCCAAAGTGCAGGTCAGTGAAGCCAGCTTGGAAAACATTCGCTTCACCTTGTCCGAAACGGACCTGTCTGTCGCCAACGCCCTCCGTCGGGTGATGCTGGCCGAGGTGCCAACGATGGCCATAGACCTGGTCGAGATAGAGACAAACACTAGTGTTCTCTCTGACGAGATGCTCGCCCACCGCCTAGGCCTCATTCCGCTGCGGGTTGCCACGGCCTCCCAGTCGGACAATGTCGACGGAGAGTTTCGCTATAATCGCGAGTGCACCTGCGCCCAACACTGCCCGCAGTGTTCTGTTGAGCTTACCCTGAGCGTAAAGTGTACGAACCAGGACGTCACCATGGACGTCCACGACACTGACTTGGTGTCTCTGAACGATGCCGTCCAGCCACTGTCAGTGGCTACGCCCACCAACCCGCAACCCCAGCCGCCCATTTTGATTGCCAAATTAAGGCGAAATCAAGAGATCAAACTACGTTGCATTGCCAAAAAAGGAATAGGAAAGGAACACGCAAAGTGGTCCCCGGCCTCTGCAGTCGCCTTTGAATATGACCCCGACAATGTGCTCCGCCACACTGACTTTTGGGTAGAGGGCAGCGCCGACGAGGAATGGCCGAAATCGGAAAATGCAAAGAGGGAAAAGTATCCTATTGATGACGAAGCGTACGTCCCAAACGCCCAACCCGACACATTCTTCTTTGACGTCGAGTCGATCGGGGTGATGCGGCCGGGGGCTATCGTAGCCAATGGGCTTGCAGTCCTGCAGGCCAAGCTATCGGCCGTCCAAGCATCCCTTGACGAGGAACGTCGTGCCAAGAAAAACTTTTATTAAAATGTTTTCCTTTTTGTGATTGAATACCTGGTATGCGGTTAGAAGGGATTAATGAGTCCACCTGATCTTCGGTAGACACCATTGCTTCCTATTTTGGTAATGTTTGTGTGCTCCCCGGTACCAAAGTCATGTAGGCGACCATCAATCACCATTGCTTTCAAAGTAGCCCTTGTGTTGACGGCTGCGTAGCTCTCCCCTAGGACCACAGCATCGACGTTGTCGCATTCCAAGGCCCTTGATTTGAATCTCGGCCACGGGATTTTAGACTTTTCGTTCCCGACAGTATGAAGGGTCAGCGTCTCGCAAGAACCCGACAATTCAATACATCCGGCTACAGTAACCGTAGCTTGGATATGGCGTTTTCTCGCTCCGATATTTGCTGTGATTTTCCCCGACCCGACTGCGACAAATTCCAAGCTTTCAACATGCAATATGGTGTCGCAGCCTTCTCCAATTACGAGCGACCCTTTGCGTGCAATGATTCTCTCAATCGGCATCGCACCATCTCGGGGAACTTCAACTGTGACTTTGAACTTTTCGGATGGCGGGAAGTATTCGTCTTCGGACATTTTCACAGTCAGCTGATCCCCTTGGGAGTCGGTGAGAATGAAGGGAACGTAGTTATTGTCGCCGCTGACATTGATTTTGTAGGAATTGCCGACAACAACTTGTACTTCGACTTCGTCTTGCACGACGATACTGGAAAAGGGGGCACAAGTCCTCGTCTCTGATGGCATCGTATCGGATGACGATACTTGGGATGCTAAGCAATGGTAGGCTGCTTGACACAAGAACAACAAGAGGATGATGGTTTGCTGCATTTGGGGATTTGGCGGACTGTGAAAAAAATTCTCGTGATCGCCGGGGTGTGATTGGGTTTTTAAGCATGACATCCCAATAAATGACCAAATATGGCTGTCATTGATTGTTACCCAAGAAGGGGGTCCGAAAGTTTAATGAGTTCAAGATTTCGACTGCACCCGCCCGTCACCATTCACGGTGATTGTTCTTTGCCGGGGGATCACCATAATACTGTAACCGACCGCCTTCCAAGTGCGCTTTTAGATTCGAGGATACTGAGACTGTTGCCTCCCCGCTCCCCAGAAAAATGGTGGCGTCGACGGAGGAAGAGTCGAGGTCTTCGGCGTCCAGGGTGCTGTCATCGGAGATGCGACAGACCAGTTGATTGCAAGATCCGGACAAGTCGACGATTCCCTGGTCGGAAGCACGAACGGTTATCTGGTTGATGTGCTGCGACTCGGCCAACTTGACGACAATACTGCCAGATCCTTCAGCTATCAAGTGCATGTTCTCCAAATTGAAGAATTCATCGCAAACTTCTTCAATCACGACCCCTCCGCTGCGCACATGGACTTTTTCAAACCGAAGGGCAGGACTGGCCGGTACGTGAATAGCCACGTGTAGTGGCTTGAAGGGATCATGATGGACCGAACTGGTAAGTTTGATTGTTAATTCATCATTCTCGACACTAGTGACAACATGCTCTCGTCGGTCTGGCTGCCCGGTGATCTCAATCAAATACTCTTCGCCTTCCCCTTGCACAAACCGCACCCGAATTTTGTTATCGACCGTCAGACTGGAAAAGGGCATGCATGGTCTCGTCTCAGAGCTAGACAATTGTGAGCTTGAAACATTTTTCAATTCCAAAACATTGTGAAATCTCTTTGACGCGAAAACTAGGTTAAGAAGGTTGCACAAGAATAACGCGCTGATAATGAACATTTTGATCTGAACTGATTGCAGTGTTAATTGCAATGTGAAGAATTTTGCACACCCCGGAAAGAGAATAAACTCAATATTAGATAAAAATGAAATTTCATTTTTTAAATGCACCAATCGGAGTTAGAAGAATGGCTGCGTTAGATTGTTGGCCACCATAGGGCATTTACCGACAGTGTCAACATCAATGGTCAAAGGGCTGCCGCGATAGCTAAACAATCCTTGCACCACATTTCCCCTGAGGTTTCCACTCACATCGCCCAAAACGGCCATGCCATTCAGGACCGTCACGACAGCGTGCTCAACATTTACCGACTCTGCCATCAATACGCCACTGGACACATAGGCGGTCAGCTTATAGCACGACCCGGACAGCGTGATGCTGCCAGAGTTGTGGGCGACGACGGTGACTTGTTTAATTAAGGGCTTGCCTCTGAAGGCTCCAAGGCTAGCCTCGATGGAGGACGGACCGCTGGCTGTGAAGCGCAATTCAGGGTCCAAAGCACTCGAAGGTAGGTCGGTTAAAATGACTTTACCGGCGAGGGCAGTGATAGAGTCCACAGTCAAGCCGTTTTCTGGTATATGCACGGTGACCGCGAATGGTTCGTCTGGGAAGAAGCTGTACCCTTCCATTTTCTTAAAGGACAGTACCTTGTCGCGAACCTCGGACACGATGACCGGAACCCAATTCCGTCCTCCCTCAAATTCCAACTTGTACGAATCTCCTCTTACAATGCGTACATCAATCTTTTCCTCGACCACTATTCTTGAAAATGGTGCGCAATCTCTGGTCTCCTTCATCATATTAGACGCCTGGGATGCAATAGCAACATACACGGCTTGGCAAAGGACGAACAATTTGAACATCATTTTGGCGGTTTAATTTAAAAAATTGTCACCCTGGCTGTCTAGAGTGTTCTTTCGTTTTACCCATGGGCATGTGAAGATTCGAAAACAATTTATGGGACAATCCATAAAGGCCATGATAATCAATTGACACATAAGAGAGCATTTACGAACATTTTTATCAAAAGAAACTTGTTCAAATAAAACATCACTCCAATCGGATCGCATCGCCAAATTTGGCCTCCAATCGGGTTTTCAAGGACTTCAATTCTTCACGATGACTAGTCAATTCTTGTTCATACTTAAGACAGTCATCACGCGCCGCCTTCAATAAATCCTCTACTTGCGCCTTGGCCAGCGCAAAGGGCAGGTGAAAGTAGGCCGAACCGATTTTCACCGGCACCACAGTGGACTCGTCTCCCTCCAACTCAATCACCTCCAATTCCTGTTGCGCGTCAGTTTGATTGTCCAATTGTTTTTTGGCGTCTTCACTCTGCCTTTGCAGCTTGTTCGAAGCGTAAATGAGATAACTGTATCGGTTAATGTCGTCCTGGTCGGCTCTCGTCATGGCCAACGTTTTAACTTGGGACATTTTTTGATGATTAGGCCAGGGTGGTGGTTTATTGGAATTTTGCTTGCCTGGGTGTCTCGTAGACGCCCAATCTGGAGTAATGATCTCCCGGATACAACATGTGATCCAACTGGGTATAACAATCTTTGATCTTTGGGATTAGCTCACGATCATCAGATTCGTAAAATTGACGGGTGAGGATTTTGGCCTCTGCCAACAACCTTTCATACCCTTCCTTGTCATATCTGAGCTTCACATCCGGAGGAACATAGTTGTACTTGTACTCACACAGCCCTCCGTATTCACGAAATAGTTGGTCTTCATCGATAACCGTCAACAACATCTTTGGATCGGTGAATCGAACCAGCTTTTTCATCAAGAACCCGATCATCGGCTCTACGGCTGCGTACAAGTATCCGAAAATGTAGGGAATGTTGATGAGGCAGATGCGGTTGATGCATTCTGGGTAATAGTGGCGCAGACTGTTTAACACAAACAAGGCGCAATTAACGTCCATCGAGTTGACCGACAGTCCATTCAAATCGATGATGACAGTGACCCGATCCTTGCCAGGCTTGAAAAGCCTTCTCCCCAACTCGGTCTGATAGACAATGTGGCGGGTAGTGTCGGCGATAGAATGGGTCCACATGTTGTGGTGACGCGGATACAGCAGGATCACCAGGAAGCCCTCCTTGTCGTATCCCCAAAAGATTCCCTTTCCGGATTCGAACAGGGCGCGCTTCACTAAAGCTTCATCGTGTTCGCCGCTGTATATCAGGTCTCTAACCTTGAACTCACGTCTCCAGGTAAGATAGCTTTTAAAGTAAGTGACGGCCGAGTCGACATTCCAGCTATTGCCGATCAAAAATCTTTCCAACATCCGGTCTGCGTCGTCAACGGCCGTCTGCCACCAAAACTCGTCCGATAAGGATTCGTCTTGAGACAGAATCCCATTCACCTTCTGCCACATGACCTGCATCAGCTCATCCTTTCTTTCTGTTAGTTTGTACTCTTCGGATTGGTTTACGTATGAGGCTTCACTACCTAATATGGCGCTTTCACTCAATTCAACGTTCATTCCGTTAATTAAGCTGACCGAAATGGCAATTAAGGTTACCAAATTAGTAAGCATTTACCCCTTGTAATGAAAAAAGATTGGTTCAATGCGATTTATTGATTGCTTTCAATCTTTCTTTACCTGACTTCCATAACCGAGTATTTCGAGCTCCTTTGGATCATGAATCATATTGATTCCACCCAATCCTTCCAAACCAGACAACATGATTGTCAGCTTATCGGTCACGTTAAATGTAGAGTCCTTTGAAGACCCATTCATTATCACATCGGCAACTTTGCACTCAAAGTTCTCCGCATCCACACTTGCCTCATCCGAAATGTGACAGTCTAGAAGATTGGATTGCCCGCTTAAACAGATGCAACTCTTTCCAGTGGCTTCGGCTAGGACGCGCTCGCAATCAAAATCCCCGATGATTTTTGCATTTTGGTTGCTAAAGAGCTTTAAATTACTGACCACTTTTACACTGAAAATGCTGACAACCTTGGATACACCGTAAGCCATGACGCTACGCAGAACAAAGCTGTCGGCAGGCACTCGAACGGTTGCCTTGAGTGGGCTTCTCGTAAAATAGGTCATCTCTTTGCGCATGTGGACACTCAACATTCCGTTTGCGTTCATGACCATCACAAACGGCAACAAGTTGCTGTCCCCCTCTACCTCCACCTCATACTTGTCCCCGATTCTCAAGTCGACATCGACAATGTCCAGTGTGAGTATGGCGGAGAATGCTGATAAAGGGCGCATCTCTTTAATCACTTCATTGTTTCCCACCACGACTAAGCCTCCGTCTCTCATGTATCGGGAATTGTCTTTGGAGCCAAAACTGATGACTGGATTTGTACCATGCGGAATGTAATATTGCGTTCCATCAATATTTGCAACGACAGTGTGATCCGCTGCGAATGCTGCAGTTAGAATGCAGGCTACACCGGCAAGAGAAAAGTGCCACATTTGGTATGAAAAAAATTCTTGGAACAAACCAGGGCAAGTCCGACTCAAATCCTCTTGGTTTCGAAAGACTCCGACTCGAGCCGCGAAATATCCAAGTATGCGCCGATTGCCCACGTGACGCAAAGATCCTCGCATGATCCGGACAAAATCATACTTCCGCGATCATAAATCCACGCATTAATATCCCGACATTTGAATTCTCCTTCAATCTTGGAGTACTCGGTGGCTTTCAGCGATATGATGCTTTCGCAGGGAATCGAATTGCCGATTTTCACAGATGCGCATCCGTTGGTCTCTATGCCGCTTATAGGCAATCCATCTGGAGGTACGCTTACAATGACTTTGAGCTTTTCTTTGGCTGAATAGGCAACTCCCTCACGTACATTGATCAGCAGTTGATTATTTGATACTTGCGTCGTCAAAAACACCAACAGATTACGATTCCCATGAGCTTGGATCGAGTAGCATTCGGCTTTTAAAACTTCCACAATCACGGCTCCATCAACCTTGATTGAGGTGAACGGGGAGCAACTCGTATTGCGACTCCTCATCTTTCCATCGCCCATCATGAATTTGGTGACATTGCGAGTATAAGTGTACATACCTCCATTAGGCAGCTTATAAACAGGCTCCCCGTCCTCAATCCTAACCTTGTATTCCTGTTTGAGCTTGAAACCGAGAGGCGGACAAGTAATGTATACTTTGACGGCACCAAACGGTATTTGATGTGGATTCCGAATGTTGAGGACCGTCAAACCGTCTTCCTTATCTTTCTCATAATCCAGTTCTACCAGTCCCACAAGATTTGTAGGCCCTACAATTTGCACGGAATGCTCAAAACCACTCTTCTTTTCCACTTTAAAGCTTTTGTCATCAACAACGAACCGATTAAATGGTGATTTCCTATCGATTCTGACTAGGGATCGCTGGGAGATACCAAGATCGGTGACGTTGACATTCGACACTATCAAATGGGAACTATCGAGATGGCCTTTCCCGGTGATCTTTGCAGTCAGCTGATCGGCTATTCCAGAAATCAATACGCTGCCAGATTCTATGATGTTGACTTCAATTCTTTGGGCACGGAAATCGCCGGATATATAGCCGGATCCGTACACGTTCAATGCGATGGTCTCACAGGATGCCTTGTACGCCCCCGCCACACTACCACCGTTCCACACATTCACGGCCTTGAGCGTATGAGCTGGAAGGTAGACATCAACCTGAGGTCTTTTTAAATTGTCATCACTTTTCCCGTCAACTGCCTTTGCTCGCAACGTCAAAATGTGCCCGTCATGCCATGTGGCTTCAATATCGTATGGATTGAGAGAGACGCGTGTCTCCGTGTTCTCGTTTGAATATTCCTCAAATTCAACACCCAAAGATACATTGATCTTCCCGTCAATGTTCAAAGTGTCAAAGAAATTATTAAAACGGTGGGTGTCCTTGTCAAGATAATCTTTATAGATGGGGCCGCCTCGCTTCCACTCATCACCGGCCGTTGAACTTTCCATGAACATTGGATCAATGTCGATACACGGCAAGACTTCATCTTTCGTCTTAACAATGCCAGAGATGGTAGTGATTAGAATGTTTTCGGCTGAGAAAGTAGTTGTGGAATAATTAGCTGCAAATGCAATCGCAGACAGACACAGGAAAAGGCCGAATTTCATTTTTGAATAGAGCACCAGGGCTCATCACCAAAAGGAATTTTCGCCCCGATCCCGCAACGGTAAAATGAAAATGCAGCGTCAATGAATATAAAAATAAAGGTCAAGAGATAATTTAATATACATCCCTTGGACGGCTTTCGTCATCGCTGTGAACGAAAACTTTGATCGGATTGACGATCGTCAGCTTGACTCCTTCATGAATCCGAATGATTAAATTGCCGCCCGAATATTCAGTGATCACATATGGCAGAATATTGCGGTCCCCGTGAACCTCGACGCATTTCAAACTGGAAAGGCGATGGCGCACAGTCATTTTTGGCTTGTCAGCATCCGGCACTATGATTTCGCCAAATGGCTGGCCGTCCCTAAACTCGATGGAGAAATGGCCATCTCCGTGCACTACCATTGTCTCGGCGCCGTTCGGGGACAAATCTCCCAATCCCCCACTCCATTCATCTGTCGACACTTGATCAACCTCATTCAAAAATGAAGGCAGCCCTCTCTTTGATGCAAGTGAGAAATTCAAGATGCAAAAGGCGATCAAGAAGACGTTGAGCATGTTAGTTTAATTAAACTTTAATTAATTGTACAATCCCTTGCTTACAATTCCAAACGAAGACTTTGGATTGGTTGACTTGAAAGAAGAGAGAAAGTGATAAATACCTACTTGTGAAAATGACGGCTAGCAACCGTGAACAAAAACTTTGATCGGATTTACGACAGACAAATTGACGCCTTCGCGAATGCGGATAATCAAATTACCGTCTTGAAAGTCGGTGATCACATATGGCAAGATGTTGCGGTCAGCATTAACTTGAAGCAATTTCAAGTCATCACGCACCACACGGACTGTCACCAAAAGCTCGTCGACATCAGGCACGACAACTCGATTGAACGGCTGCCATTCCCTTATCTCCATTGATAACTGGCCATCGCCTTGAACCGTCTCAATGGGGGTTTGACTGGTTTTATGCGTATTTGATGCGTCCGCTGGCACTGAATCCATCTCATCCGTAAATGACGGAAGACCCCTCTTGGATGCCAGCGAAAAATTCACAATGCAAAATAAGACGGCTACAAATACTGCTGCTAATTTCGTGTACATGCTTCCAATTATTCTAGGCCCCGGTTTTAGAAGCCAAAAGTTAAGTACTTATAGTATTTTCGGAGCTTCGGATTAGACGAGGTACCCCCGTTAATTCAAGAGAAGTGGGGAACACAATTAGGGGGAAGAAAGTTGATCGCTCAAATTTACGAACATTCAGTGTGATGCTTGGAATGAAATTGAATTTATCCGAAAAGAGATCCACCAGTGCGGTAATTTTCCCTCAATGAATGGGGCCGAGAAGGTCCATCTCGACTTCATTATAAGTGGTCTTCTCGCCCATCTGATTGGCACGGTGCATGACGGCACCATGGACCACCCCCTCGTCCGGATTCACATGCCTGCTCAGCGATTGAAAGTCGGAGCGTTTCTGCTGCACTTTGGGGATGTGTGACGACATATCGAGACGCTGATGATTGATAAAGACCTTGACAGTGGCACGACCTATAATCTTGACATTATTTTTGATCCTGACATTCAGCCCGGAGGATGGCGAATAAAATGTCTCCACAACGGGTAAAATATTGCTGTCACCTTCGAGAATTAGCCCTGATGGATTGTTTGGTATCTCACGGGTCTCAAGGAAATTAACGCCCCTTGAGCAATCCAATACGGTGGCGCTGTGCGGTCTGTACTCTCGTACTTCCCAGGACCACACGCCATTACCTTGGAGAAGCTCCTCTTCCACATGCTGATCGAATTGGAAGATTCCGTCGTAGTCCATTGAGGCGGGACCGTTATTCGAGTCAAGCTCATCCCCAATCATGGACTCATGATCTTCCGAGAATGACGGCATGTTTCTCTTGGCAGCAAACGCAACATTCAGCATTGCGCATGTTATGAACAAAATAACGATAGTTTGCCTTGGGAACATGCGTGGTTGTTACACGAAATTCTTACGCACCCCACCGGGGTAGTGTAATCGATATAAGAATCCTAGAAGGCGAACAGAATGGAATTTAGTTTATTCGAACAGACCTCCGCCAGCACTAGACATACCGGATCGTTTTATGCTCATGTCCATGGCCGAGAATGTAAACCTTGACTTCATTGATGCTGTCCACTTTGACTCCTCCTTGAATGCGAATTTGTAAGGGACCGCCGTCGGGCGAGAATTCAGTGATCACATAGGGGACAACATTGCGGTCTCCTTGAACCTGAACGAGTGGAGGGTCCAAATCAGGCGCTGCAAAGCTCACTTGCAACTTTTTGTTTAGTGTGTCCGAGAATACGACAACGTTATCGAATGGCTGATATTGCCGCCATTCCATACACATGATACCGTCTCCCTGTATAACATTTTGCTCATCCGTATTGAAGACATACGACGCAAGCGTCGGATTCAAAAGGGCGCAGGATAAGACGGCAATGAGCAAAAGTGGGTTGGTGAACATTTTTTAATTTAAGATACTAGATAGACCCTGGCAGCCGCGGAGTTTGAACGCCTAAAGCTTAAATATTAAACTCCCTTAACGGCCATTAGTATGGCCGGATGCTTCCACTTCCGACCTTGTTGATCGATTTTTGCTGAGGATTTCCGCCGTATTCGATGGAACCGGACCCGGTCAAGTTGGCGGTCAAACTCACCCTTGCATGCACATTTGATCGGCCACTGCCAACCGCCGAAATGTTGACATTGTCGGCGATCAGGCCGACTGCATTCAACCCGCCGCTCCCCGACTTGTTCGAGTTCAAGTTTGTGCACGTCCCGGAGAGATTAATGTGGCCGGACCCGTTTTGTTGGGTGATCACAGTCCCTCCATTGATCTTTGCGCTGATCGACCCGGAGGCTTGGAGGACCAAAGGCAACGATTCTACTACTTCGAGAGGATCGTCGGACTTGAACGATCCGCTTCCGTTGACGGAAATCCTTTCCAGTACGCGGCCCTGGTCGGGAACTTGGACGATCACTTTCAACTCATTCATAGTCGCAAAGGAGACTCCCTGTCGCAATGAGGCAACTAGTTCTCCGTTGGCACACTCAACTACGACATGCTCCACTAAATTGCTGTCTCCCTGCACTTGGCACTTGAACGAATCGCCGGTAGTCAACTGCACACTGACGGCCCCCTCAACTCTAATCGATGAGAAGGGCTCGCAATCGCGCTCCTCCGACCGGACGTCCCCATCTCCTTGGATCCGGTTTCCGCTGCCGCCTCCAACTACTGTGACCCCATTGATAGTTATAGTTGCGCCTTCGCCGAGAAAACTAGCGCCACCAAATATGTCGCCCAAGTTGCCGTTGGTGAAGGTAGTCACGGTGTTGCCATTGTTTATTCTCACAACGGACCTGTAAAAGGATCCATAAGCCACATTGAGGGTGGCGAGGATGGTGATGAGGATTACTGACATTGTGAGCAATGAAATTGCAATTTAATTTACGGATTTGGAGATTTATTACCATAAATGGTAAATTAACCATTTATGGTAAATTAAGTGTAAAAAAATCAATGAGGCTTCACACTGCCGCACCCAGTTTTGTAGATCGATTTCTGACCAGGATTGCCTCGATACTTGATATCGCCCGTGCCGGAAGAATCTACATCCAGTCTCGCCTTTGCATGGATCTGTGCGTCGCCGCTTCCCGATGATGAAATGCTGACATTTTCGGCGATTAAGTTGTCGGCTTGCAAGTCGCCACCTCCTGACAAGTGGGCTTCAAGGTTTTTGCAAGTTCCGGAGAGGCTCACCTCGCCGCTACCGGTCAACTTTAAATTTAGATTTTGACAGTGAAAAGTTCCTAAAAAGTCTCCAGAACCTCGAGCACGCAGTTCCAATGTATCTACAGACAACTGATCGCTGCATCTCAATGATCCGCTTCCCTTGATTATCATCCTCTGCAACCCCCGACCATTCTCGGGGACTTGGACTAGTGCTTTGAGCTCGTTGACGGTGGTAAAGGACACTCCATTGCGCACCGAGAGAACAAGCTCATCATTTATGACTTCAGCGATGACGTGCTCCACCAAATTGCCGTCTCCCGTGACCTGACATTTGAACGAATCGCCGGTAGTCAATTCAACTTGAATGGACCCTTCCAGTCTGATTGATGAAAAGGGCTCGCAAGCACGCTCCTCCCGTGTTGCCACACCATTACCTCTGATCATATTGTTGCCGGTGAATCCGGTGATGCTCAAACCATCCGATCTCCTCACCGAGCCGTTCGGTAGGAATTCAATGTTGCCGTAAGACATGTTAATGTCGCCCACGCTTCCACCGACTATGGTTGTCACGGACCGGCCATTAATAGTTGTCCTTATGACGGCTCCGAGCGTGACGTTGAGTGAGGCCAAGGCTGCAATGGCGACGAACGACGATTTGAGCATTAAATTGCGATTTAATTTAAAAAGAGGAGGCGTACGTAAGTACATATTGTAGCTGCTATCAGCTCAATTAGCCATTTATGGTATATTAAAAGGAATCAATAAATAAGCTCAGTTTTTCTTTTCATCATCAACGTTCTGATGGAAATTTCCGCCTTCACATTCCTTCATTGATTCGATGGATGTTTTAATTTCAACAATCAGATTTGCGATTTCATCGTCTATTGGATGAACGCTTTCATTGTCTGTAGAGCAATCATGAGCAGCTCCAATGTTGTGAACGATTCGCAAGTCTTTAAATTTAGTCTCTTCATCATTGGGGCTTTTTACCACATTGCCGTCATTGGCTGCATGAATATTACTTGATCCGATGACGAACGGAAGTAAGATAATGACTGCTAACGTGCAAAATGCGAGCATTTGATTTTTCTTTAATTAAATTTGAGCGCTTCCTGTCAGGGGCAGATGTGCTGGGGTTGATCGGCTTGATCTGTGAAACACTACCTTTAGATCATCCCGACTCTTCCAAACCCGATCGAGTTGATGGATTTTTTAGCAGGGTTGCCGCGGTACAATAAATTCCCCATCCCGGTAAGGATAGCGATGAGCACGTCTTTTGCGTACACTTTGCCATGCCCCGTGCCGCTTAAATTTAGGTTGACATTTGAACTCACCAAATCAGCGGCATGCAGACTACCCGTTCCCGTTAGCGAGGCTTGCAAGTATCCACAGTTTCCGGCGAGTGCGATATCCCCGGTTCCGTTAAGCATGACATTTACTTGATTGACCTCCAATCTCGCGTTAATTCTTCCGGTTCCTTGCAAATGCAGATAAACACTATCAGCGCGTATCACTGGCTCTGATGAAAAGCTCCCAGTCCCCCCTACGGTGACTCGCCTGATTGAAAGGCCGTCTTCGGGAACCGTGACGATAGCCTTGAGCGATCGGGTGGAGGAGAAGACGATCCCATCCTGCATCGTCACAATCAACTCTCCGTCGACAACATGGCTGATCACATATTCTAATAAATTGCCATCCCCTTGGAGCTCAATAGAGTACGAGTCACCGGACACTAACTCGACCGACACTACACTGTTCACATTGACACTTGAAAATGGCTCGCAGTTGCGCCTTTCTGATCGGATATCACCGTTGCCTTTGATGGTCGAGCTGTTCATGTTTGACCCAAAGAACATCCTGCTCCCGGAAGAGACAACCATATTACCCCCGTTGTTAAAAGTTCTCGTAACTCCTCCGTTTCCATTGTTGGTTATGGTGACGCTGCGACTGCTGGGGCCGGCGGCAACGCTGATTAAGTAGCTCTTTATTTAGTGTTTTTTCTGCTTGGGCAATGCTTCCAAAAT
>ERZ1066134.309-NODE-309-length-32259-cov-9.355856_pt1 | contig 32259 bp, 31 predicted proteins | sample MGYA00382781_ERZ1066134 | MGnify/ENA primary metagenome ERZ1066134 (study PRJEB33369, sample SAMEA5778364) | biofilm metagenome | biome: Industrial cooling water; feature: Water cooling tower basin; material: Biofilm | place: United Arab Emirates | collected... | reverse complement strand
CTTTTGGACCGGGTATAGGGAGCGCTTGGCACACCAACTTGTCCACTTTCCCGACCAAGGCCGCGATCTCGGCTTCATCATCCCTGCGACCGTGACGATGGGAACTGTTACGAGAAGGGCTGTTGAGAACACATGGATGACGGCTTCAAACCCGAAAAAGAATTCGTCCGGCTCGGAACAAAAGGCCATGGTTAGGGCGCCTCCGGGATGGTCGTTTGTGGGAGCTGATGTTGACAGTCAGGAACTGTGGATTGCATCCCTACTCGGTGACAGTTGGTTTGGCGAGCATGGTGCGACGGCGATGGGCTGGATGACGCTCCAGGGAAGTCGCCACGACTCGACCGACTTGCATTCAAGAACGGCTGCCATTCTGGGTATGAAACGTGATGACGCAAAAATATTCACGTATGGCCGAATATACGGCGCGGGCATGAAATATGCCGCATCTCTGCTTACAAAATTCAATCCATTAATGTCATCGAATGAGGCAAAATCAAAGGCGGAAGACTTGTATTTAAAAACAAAGGGACGACGCTCTCCGCGCTCTAATCTGTTGTTTGGAGGAAGTGAGTCCTACATGTTCAATCAGCTTGAGAAAATTGCAACTGACAGTGTCAAAGCTTCTACTCCGATTCTCGGCTGTCGGATCAGCGAGTCCTTAAGCAAGGTGAATGTCGGTCGAGAATACATGACGTCAAGGGTGAATTGGGCGGTGCAGTCGAGCGCCGTTGACTACTTGCATTTGATGTTGGCAGCGATGAATTTCTTGATTCAGGCTTACAAAATCCCTGCGCGCCTAGCCATAACCATACATGATGAGCTGAGATTTCTCGTAGAGGAGGGACATGAAACCCGTGCTGCCTTGGCTCTGCAAATATCAAATTTTTGGGTGCGCTCCATGTTTGCACATCGTGTCAACATTTTCGACCTTCCCAACTCGGTAGCATTTTTCTCATTGGTCGACATTGACAAGATCTTGCGGAAAGAACCATCATTGAACTGCATTACGCCGACCAATGATACTGCATTACCATCGGGCTACAGTCTGACCGTTTTTGATCTGGCTGAAATGTCGTTAGAAAGTGCAGATCAGTCTGTTTGTGAACTTGTCAGAAATATCAAGACACCAAGAAATGAAATTGCCTTTCTGCCGCACCCCTTGAAAAGGAACATGTGGAAGGACATTCTTTTGCGACAAATGGTAGAGTGGGCATACACGGAAAAAAAGCAGTCACCCATCTTCTCAAAGATGTCCGACATTGTAAAGGGGCTGGATATCAAACAAGAGCATTCCCATAAATCAGTTTTTTAAACTCCCGGGTATAAATTTTCACCTGTACCCTGGTCGACTTTGAAAATCAATCGTCCAGGTGATGCGAATTCTTAGGACACCGCTGAGGGCTGGATAAGTTCTGGGACGCCTCATAAGCGGAACCCACCCAGAATGTCCTTCTTCTGTGATGCGACCATATATATTACGTCTGATGGACAGTGCCAAGTTCATATTTATCATTTAATAAAGTAAAATGGCTCTAAGGAGCCTCCTTCTACAATTCCCTCAGGAAAGTGTTCTGGTCAATCATGTGTGTGGTTCCCAAGAAGCATTCTGTCTTTGTTCTGCTGGAGGTCTGATATATAGCTCTGGCTTCACTCCAGGTAGACCCTCCGATAATGAAGACAATGTTAGACTTTCGACCCGCGCTCGATGCTCTGGCCTGGTCTGCCCCACTTTTGGCACGCAAACTGCCTCCAGATATATAACCGCTACTGGGCCCAGCAGAACTCGTGCTTATAGCTGGATATTCCTTTGGATCTAGAGTTCCAGTGCACAAGTCCTCGACTATCAGTTGTAATTCTGTGACATATCTGCTTACTTCGTACTCTTGATCCGTTTCCCTTGAAAATTTAGATTTACGGTCTCCCTTGCCCGGCTTCCAGTGCCCTATCAGTAGACTTAAATACTTGCGGACTGATTCAGAATCTTCTGTCTCCAGTCTGGCACTATCGATCAATAATTTTTTCTCGCCATCAGACATGCCTTGCCCGCAGCATGCAAAATACAAACACAAAAGTCTTGACCTATCTTTAGATGATAATGTCCCTGTGCGCCCGATGATCGTCGCAACTTGACCCCACGGATCTTTAACAGAATCTCCCTCGGCGTCACAGCCACAGGCTATTTTTTGCTCTACTTTGGCTACCTGCATTAGGCTCTTGTTTTCCATTACACTGAAGCACTTCTCGGCAATATCCATATGTAGCGCGAACTGACTTTTCTGCTCTTGGAATTCTGGAAGATCTCCCATGACCTCTTTCAGTTGATTTAAAGAAACAACTTCGTCCTGCTTTGAATTCTTGTTTAATTGATTCGAGGCGGCCTTGTTTTCTGATAAGAACTGCCGAAATTTTCTGGTTATGGCAGAAGAACAATCTGCTATGTGTATATGGCGGAGGTAGGTCCATAATGAATCAGATTCATCAAGTACTCCGTTTTTATCGCCGTTTTTGTATCTATTTCCAACTAAGAAACCATCCAAAGTTAAGAGATCATAAATCATTGACTGAAACGTGAACTCATGCAAGAGTGGAGTGATCATATCAAATGTCCTGGACAAAATCAGTATCTCGCAGTTTCTATTCGTAGCATTTGATTCGATATTTTTGGCGCAATAATCTTCAAGGATATCATTCAAGATGTTTGCCAGGCGAGGCGACAAACTATCACGCTGGTTTCTGTGATATCTAACAACTGGCCGCAATCCCAGGGTAATGCATGCAGCTGTAATTTGACGAGCGATGCGGTTCAGATCCGACAAAGCCGCATTTTGAGAAGAGTATCCTGATTTTAGAAATCTTCCATCTAATCCGACTGAAAAAACTCGTGTTTCTAGGGCAAGATAATCGATGTACACCTCTTTTAGGCTTTTAACCAAACCAACTATAGGACTATTAGCAAGACGCTGCATTTCTTCTTCCCCAATACGCCCAGTAGTCAATATGTGAACTTCATTGTATGGACGTGAAATGGGATTGTCAAAATCTCGAGCCATCATGTCGAAAGTCTCCAGAGTAGACGATACAAAATACACTGCTTGCATTGTTGGGTATGGCTGTCGTTTTTTAGAAATGACTTCCACAAGAAACGCACCAGAGTCTAATATATCATGAAGTGAACAAACACTATCTACAATTTTTAGTGTCCATTCATCCAGTATAACAATTTTCCTGTCCCCTTCAATAGAGCTCACCAGATTCAATATTCTGTCTCGCACCTCATTTCTAAGGGAATTCATTGTTTTTATTTATTTTCATTTCTGTCGCGTTCGTTCATATTTGATAGTATCCATACGGCCGTTAACTCCTCAACGTTTGATATAATGGCTTTCTCTTCACTTTGATTTTCGTCCCTTTGAACTGTTGGCAAAAATCCTTTGGCATGAGGATTAAAGTTTTTCTTTAATTCGGTCACCCGCTCGCTTTGATAGTGGGTTACTGCAATAAATTCGGTTTCTATAGAATCGAACCTACCGGTTTTGACAATCTGATTGCGTCCATCAATCCAAGAGCAATATACCACAGGACGATATTTTCTGAACGAACTTACTCTAAAATAGTTGCTTGGTGCCTTTACTCCTTTACTCGATCGATTTGTCAGCTTTAGTTTCGAAAATGATAGTTCGCTTAAGTTCCAGAAGGCGGCCGAGCCGGTGTGTATATCAGGAGTATAGAAATGCAACGATTCTGTATCTTTCTCGTCATCTAATTTGTATCGTACCCATTTATTGTTGCGGAACTTCCATTTGTAGGAGTCGCATCTTTCTATGCGAGCGGTAAATTTCAGATGATATTCATCTTTTTCGTCGTCACCCGTACATGAAACCTTGAAACGTAACAAAGGGAACAGACAACGCCCGCTTTTAGTGATTATCATTTCATTTTCGCAATTGTTGAACTGCATCCACACTTCCCTATCCAATAGCTTGAGAGCAACATCTGGTAAGACCATTGAAGTTTTAAGCTCAAGGTTGCCCCCTTCTCTCAATAAAACAAAGTGTCTCCAAAGAAGAGTGTGACCCTCAATGCAGCTGTCTCCAAAGAAGAGTGTGACCGAGTTAGTAAAAGAAACTGTCGCCGGTATATCTGAGAGTATCTCAAATGCTCCCAACCTGGTCATGATGGAGTCTGCGACTGTGCAGGATAAAATCAAATTGACCGGTGCAGCGGCATCATCAATGGCACAAGATGAGTCCTCCAAGGTTAAAGAAAAGATAAGCTTGACAAATGATCCGATCTCCTCGATCGCTCAGAGTGAAAAACAAGCCTTGGAAAAGCATACTGAACCTAGAAGCGCAGATGACCAACATTCCAGAAGGCTGTAATGCTTTATTAAGATTCAGTAAACTATCTGTATAAATCGTCGACTGAAGCAATCTTCATGCCAGTTTCTTTACATATATCTTGAGGTGTTTTCTGCCTCTTTAGGACTTTAATAAACGCTTGCGCGACCGCAAATGGATGAGAGGAGCCATGCACTTTAGCCGATATGTCATTTATGCCCATACAACCACATATCTCAGCTATGGAATGGTGGCAACGGAGACCGGAATCTATAATCCTTAGAATACGTGTGAATACCTTTAGCCGCGGGCCTGACGTACAATTTTGTGGCTTTAAATTTTACACAGTCGTCATGGAAGATGGTCCTGGATTCGTTCGTAGGAAAATATTCTAAATTTTTAGCAGCAATTTTGGATGCTTTCTGTATAGCGTCTGAGGCCTGAAGATGCTTCGCTGTTCCTAAACCAAAACCTCCGTTGCCATTTCCTACAACTACTACAGCAGAGAATTTCGCAATCTTTCCATTTCTAGTTTGGTTTTTCGTCATAGTCAATCGCAGCAATCTTTGTCTGAGGACAGACATTTTCAATCGAATTGACTTAAAAATCATTTAATGGCAGCGCTTTCGAATCTGAAAAAGCATACAGTAATAGTGGCAGATTCTGCTGAATTTCATAGTACTTTATTGATCTGTGACCATAGCAATTGGAAAGCACGGCCCAACAGATGCCACAACTAATCCATCTCTAATCCTTCAAGCAGCGTCCAAAGATGAATATTTCAATTTCTTAAGTGACCTTGTAAAGGGATATAATTCATCGAAGATGAAGTGTGATATAGATATTTACGTTATCGTAAATTTCGGTATTGAGATTTTGAAACGAATACCAGGCCGAGTATCTTCAGAAGTGAATGCCAAGTATTCAAAATCATACTATAACATCATAGGCACTCATTTGATACCACTGCTACAGTTCAAGAAGCATTGGTGATAATTGAAACATATGCGTCTTTTGGAGTACCGAAGGAAAGAATATTGATCAAAATTGCAGCCACTTGGGAAGGAATCAAGGCCGCAGAGATTTTAGAAAAAAGACATAATATTCGATGCAATATGACACTGATATTTAATGAAACTCAGGTATTAACCTGGCATTCACCGTTTAGGCAATTGCATGTGCTCAAGTTGGTGCCACAATAATCTCGCCGTTTGTAGGCAGAATATTGGATTGGCATCGGAAAGAGTATGGAGTCGAATACGGCGCCAAAGATGATCCAGGAGTCGAATCAGTGAAAAAAATCTGGGATACATTCAATGCAAATCAATTCACAACCAATATCATGGCGGCATCTTTTCGAAATATTGGCGAAATCTTAGAACTGGGTGGCATTGCTTTGATGACAGTGAGCCCCAAATTTCTGGACGAATTAGCATCATCCGAAGGGGAATTAAAATATAGCATGCCATCGACTATTTTGTCAAAAAGTCCGGATGTGAAAGAGAATCAATTCAAAGAAGATCTGTTGAAAGACAAATGTGCTAATGAATTACTCCATCAAGGGATCAGCAGATTTGCCGAAGATGCTGAAAAACTGAATTCCTTGATAGATAAAATATTGAGCAACGTTAATTAAAATGGTCGAATAATAAATATGATGAGTAGTCCAACATGTCGTTCAAAGTGTCCAATTCTACTCCTTCCGAGAGTTGTCCACATTCGACATTTGAAATGCACCTAATTAACTGAGTAACGTATTCAGAGGTCTGAAGTGACTGCAAATAGTCAATAACTTCGCTTTTCTCGAAAATAGATAATCTGCTTATGACTTCATCAACTAAAAGTTCACTCTTAATTTTTGAGCCACACGATTTTTGGATAAATTGAATGTGGCGAGAATGTCTAGAAGACCGCCGAAGTACTTCAAGACTGAACTTCGTATTGAGCGTGGCATTTGTCGGTTCCTGGGCTTCAAGGGCAACGCCCGTAGAAAGAAGCAAGGATGCGAAAGGGAGATTCATCTCCTGGGGTTGTCCAGGAGCTCCATTATTATTTTCCATCTCTTGGTTCTTAGAGATGCTTCAAGTAACTCTCCTTCAATAAAACGGCGAAAGGGATATTGAATATTCTGGTCGTCGTGATCGGTCACCCTGTTTTGAGGCTCGTTGTAAGTTCGAATTTTTTCGGAGCGTTGAGCCATTTTTACTTGAGACTTTCTTAAAGTTGAAACACTGTCAAGGACGCTTCGTTGCTGTGAATCTTCTAATTTTTGTTGCAGAATTTTTATGGCCTTTTCTTTGTTAACAGAATTGTTTCTTTCTTCTTGATTGACGACGGTGATTCCACTCGGTATATGCGTTACTCGAACTGCGGAATTTGATACGTTTGCATTCTGGCCTCCGGGTCCACTCGATCGAAAGGACTCAAAACGGAGATCTTTGGGGTCTATCAAGTAGCATTCTTTCTGTATTTCAGGGAGTACGGCTACTGTCACCGTACTTGTGTGTATTCTATCGTAATCATCAGTAAGGCTTTTCCTCTGAACCCTGTGTACTCCAGCCTCAAATCTTATGAGTTTGAATAGATTAACTCCCTCGAATCGAATTTTTGTAAGATTTTGTTCACCTTGAACTTCGACTCTTGAATGTTTATCGATTAGATTTATTCCTTTAACATACATGTCGCGCATCTCAGCTGCAAAGAGGGAAGCCTCTTCACCGCCAATACCGGGTCTCAGTTCAATCAACCCCATCTTTACCTGATCATTTTGGTCTATAGGAAATGAGAATAAAAAATTGTCCTCCAAATCGGCTAATTTTTCCATGGTTTCTGCAAAGTCGACATCGGACATATTCTTCAAATCTGGATACTTCTCAGCAATTTCTACTATTTCATCTGCTCTCTAATATAAAGATGGACGGTGTACTTGTTTCAAGGAAATTATCTCAGAAAGCAACGTTCTAAGCGGCTCATTTAGTTGAGGTGTTGATTTGGTTTCGAGAATTCTGTACAATCTCTGCATTTCATATCATGGATAATAAAAATAAAACATTTCTGAATGTCTAACGCTGCGAAAATTCTGACGAAAAGAGAAATTGCTAAGGTGAAATCGGCCGAAAGCTATCGGGTTTGGGTCAGTGAATTCAGACCCAAATTAGAGCAATCTACAGCCGCTAATTTCTTGGGTGGTAATAGAAATCCATTCCCGTTGAACAAAAGCTTTACTGTTCCGCCGACAATCTCCGAGGAGATTAAAGAGAATGTTCTAAGAGAGGCCGAACAAAACACTCTACTGAAACTAAGCAGAAAATACGGCATATCGGTAAAAAGAATTGAAGCCATTCGTACTCTAAGCAGGTTGAAGCTAGACATGATTTCAAAAGTACCAACAATATGAAAAATTAAAGCTAGGGACTTCCTTTGGAGAATGAATTCGCCTCAAAAATGAGACTAATTTTGTGCAATAACAAAAGTCCGTGGGTGGATAGCGTTGATAAAGAAACTAGCCAATTTACACCAAAATTTTGTCTTTTGTCAGAAAGAAAGATACATGTGAATGCACCGTCTCCAAGTGGTGAAGTTCAAAACGATGTTAATGTGACGGTCGAAAATCTCAACTGCAACGAATACTCAAAAGGATGGCTATTTATTGACACATCATTAGCGAATCAAGAGTATTTTTATAAAGATGGCAAACTCACTAACGTCAAACATCAAACGGCATATTAAACCCTGGTGCAGCTTATGTCTAATACCTTTTACTATCCAGTGCCAGATTCTCAAAGCACGCATTTTTCCTTACAAAACAAGTCCCTGTATATAGCTTTTGGATTTGAAAATTATCAGGGCGAGAAATCACTGCTGGAAGAATTGGGGATTGATTTTCGTTCCATGATATTTAGAGTACCAATTGATATTCATTTTTATTGACTGTAGTCCTTCTCTATATTGAATCCAGTTGCGCAAACAGCCATGGAGACTACCGATGACGTATTCGGACCTTTGATATTCTGCATATTTTTGGGGGGCTTACTCTTTTTGGTACTGATTTTTTGATAACTAGAAAGGCTGGGAAGAGACATTTTGGTAATATCTATGGAGTCGTTTTAGTGGGTTCTTCATCAATTTATGTCATAGTCAATGTAATGAGTAGCCATTCTATAACTATGACAAAAATATGGAGCGCTCTGGGATATTCACTGTTACCGATGATTTTCCTTGCTCTTTTGAATTTTACTTTGGACTCTAAATCGAGAGTATATTATATATTGACAGTTTTGGCAGTTATATGGTCGACGCTTTCTGCTTCAAGATCTTTGGTGAATTCGCTCAAACTTGAAAATCAACAATACCTTTTGGCATACCCTGTGTTCCTCTTTTATTCTTGTTTCGCACTTTTAACCATCTACTAAATTGTTTTCTTTTATTCAGGGGTATTATGAGCTCGTCATCAAAATCAGAAGAACTTCAAAACGTATTGAGGTTCTTACGACGTCATGGCTTTCGCCAAGCTGAAAATGCATTGACCAGTGAAATCAAAAAAACTGGATTGGAGCAAAAATTGATTGAAATTTACTATGAAAATAATGGTTCTTTAAGTAGTGTCGTGTTAGACTGTTCCATTCCCAATAACAACTCTGATGAAACCTTGGAAAGTCGGTTTAGGGAATATCTTAATTGGGTTCATAACTCGCTAGATAGTTTTAGAGAAGAGCTTTCATATACCCTTTATCCTATATTTGTGCATAGTTTTTTGGATCTGATGGGGAAAAATCTATCAGGGGAAGGTACTACTTTGAGTTATTCACATGTAGCCCATCGTTTTTTGGACGAATTCCAGTCTGTTTTCGAGAAAGACTATCATGATGATCTCAACAAACTGAAAGGGATACATGATGCCAATCAGCTAAAAGACAACCAGCTGACTGCTCTGCTGAAGTCTAGTCGATTTGATTTAGACTTGTCGCCTTATTCATTTCAATTAATGCTCACTCATCTTCAAGAGCATAAATTGTTCATATTCTTGAAAATCATCAACCAATACACTAAAGTCAGGAGTACGGAATTGTTATTTGTTAACCTTAGTTGTTTCTTCTTTGAAATCTCAAGATCACTGGGCCAAATCATCTCCCACGCCTAAGATCGAATGGGGTGTAAATTTTGTCGATCCTCAAATCGAAGCTGAAGTGTTCAAAAATCTTCGTTCCGATGTGGGCAAATCGTCCATGAAGGTATTTATATAGTCTTACAGCAATTCTAAAATTATAGACATCCGAGCAAATCAACGTTGGTATTCAAAACTATCGAAAGCTTTTTATAGAATCTCAAAAGAATGTTCCCGCAGTCGACTCGGACAAAATTCCTTTATTAGATATTCCTGATGAGATAATAGAAGAAGAGACAAAAAAAATCAAAGAGCTCTCTTTGAAAGCGGCTGCGACATCCAAATCAATATCATCATCTTGCTTTACGCTTCATAACTATGGCCAAAGCAGCACATCAGTAGGTTTTTCTCCAAATTTTGACTATTTGTGTGTTGGAACTTCAAATTCTCATATTGATATTTGGAGCTGCTCTGGAAACACCCTCAGAACACTAAAACCAAGCACAGAATTAGCGGCTCTTGATCTCAATCAGATCAAGTCTATGGATGACATATTCGAAAACGGCGATGGCTTCATGAAACGTTTGATAGGTCATTCAGGCGCCATCTCAGCAGTTAAAATGAATCGAGACTCTTCCGCCGTGCTGTCGGCTTCTTTTGATTGCTCCGTTAGATTATGGAGCAGCATTACATTTAGCTGTCTATCTTCATATAAATCTCACGCATTCCCTGTATGGGATGCGGATCTAAGCCCACTAGGCCACTACTTTGTTAGTGCATCGGCCGATAGAACGTGTCGCGTATGGAATTTAGACTACTCGTACCCTGTTCGTGTCTATGGTGGCCATTTGTCGGACGTAGATTCTGTCAAGTTTCATCCAAATGGATGCTACTTTGCATCAGGAAGTTCCGACAAGACATGCAGGCTATGGGATGTTTATACCGGTGATTGTGTAAGATTATTCAGAGGTCATTCAAAGCCTATTTCAGCTTTATCCTTTTCTAAAAATGGCAAATTGATGGCTGCTGGTGACTTCAGTGGCAATGTGCATGTTTATGATATAGGAGAAGGCAAATTGCTTTGGAAAACGGACTTCGATGCCACGCCTCGTTCAGTCTTATCTCTAGACTTCTCGTACGATGATAGGATCTTATCGGTGTCATTTAGTGATTGCTCACTGAATAGTTTTTACACCGAAGATTTTAATAGGAAGCCTGTAGATTTCTACACCAAGCAAACTCCTATTTATTGTTTAAACTACAGTCCCCGAGATGTACTTATGTGCGCTGGCCCATTCTGCCCGGCATAGTTAGCCATCTTTCGCATGCCACCACACAATGACAAATGGCAAGGACGCTGCCGACCCAAAGAATATAATCATTCGAGAGACTAGTTGAAATTTGGTTGCATGTTTAAACGGTAAAGCCTATTCGTTATTGTTTAAAGCATTGAAGTACATCAGCCTTGTTTACGTTTTCAAAGTGGGTGTAGTTTGGGCCTGATGAATTTGCAAATCTGCGAGCGATCGTCTTTATGAATGAACGCATTTTGTTTTTTATTTGTTTCCAAGAACTTTGCCAACTTCTTCGTATGAATCTATCACCATCGGCGAATTCGATGTTCTCACTCGGGAGAAAGATAGTTCGACATGGCGCATGTGAACTAAAGGAGTGTCCTGAGAACCGAAATTTATAGCTTCTTTGACGGCTATCAAAGAAGCTTCTCGAACAAGAGCGGCCAGGTCGGCTCCGCTCATTCCGTCGCATCTCGGGTCTAATGCAACTTTCATTAAATCCACTTCAGGGCTCCATGGCGTTCTCTTTGAAGTAGCCTTCAAAATGTCATGACGCTCACTAGGAACAGGCAATCCAACGTATAAAAGTTTGTCAAAACGACCCGGTCTTATCATGGCTGGATCAATCATATCAGGACGATTAGTTGCAGCCAAAATATATACCGACTTTCTTTCTTCTAATCCATCGAGTTCGGTTAATAGTTGGTTGACTACACGAGTAGTCGCCGAATCTGAGTTGGCAGCTCTTTTAGGGCAGATTGAGTCAATCTCGTCGAAGAAAATCACACAGGGAGCCGATGAACGAGCGCGATCGAAAACTTGGCGGATGGCCCTTTCACTTTCACCCACAAACTTATTGAGAAGCTCCGGACCTTTGACTGAAATAAAATTTGAATGAGTCTCGTTGGCTACAGCTTTGGCGAGAAGTGTCTTGCCGCATCCTGGAGGCCCCCAGAGTAAAACCCCACTAGGGCATGACAAACCAAAAGAAGCGAAAAGCTTGGGATTCTTAATGGGCTCAACAACAGCCAGTCGTAATTCTTCCCTTATAGTTTGAAGAGCACCAATATCTTCCCAACTAACATTGGGAACAACCGCAAAGCCCTCCCGCTTAGCTGTAGGTTGAACCCGAGATAAGGCCTCTTGAAAGTCCACAAAACTGATGTAAAGGGAGCCTAAAATCCCATCATCTATAACAGGAACAGACTCAAATATTCTATTGATGGCGCAGTTTGCTGCTTCACGAGCTAGACTTTTCAGATCGGCCCCAACATAGCCAGGAGTCAAGTATGCGAGCTTTTCCAGACAAACATCCGAACTAAGCCGCAGCCCACGTGTTACGATCTCCAAAATTTCTTTTCTGCCAGTGACGTCTGGTATCCCTATACAAATTTCCCTATCGAACCTTCCGGCTCTACGAAGTGCAGGGTCTATTGATTCTGGACGATTAGTCGCCCCAATTACAATCACAGGACCCTGCAGCTCATCAAGGCAAAATAGAAGCTGAGACACAATCCTTTTTTCCATTTCTTTCTGCGAGTTTTCCCTCTTAGGAGTTATGGAATCAATTTCATCAATAAACAGAATGCACGGAGCTTGCGCGATAGCGGCATCAAATATATCTCTCAAGCGACTCTCAGACTCACCAGACATACCAGATACTATTTCTGGGCCAGCCAGCTTGATGATCGGAATGGATAATTCACCGGCGATAGCGTTAGCCAACTGAGTCTTGCCACATCCAGAGGGACCGTGTAAGAGTATTCCACGAGATGGTGCCAGTCCTAAAAGAGAATAAAGTTCAGGAAACTTTAAAGGACGCTCCACAAGTTCCCTAACGCACTTAAGAACGCTCCCGAGTCCACCCAGCTCGGAGAATCGCGAGGTAGGTATTTCAGCTTTCCACTGATCTTGCCGGGAAGTGGATGTTTGAGGCGCATCCTCTTTGACTTTTTTGACCACCCGCAATACTTTACTAACTGTTCGCTGCGCGACTGTATTTTGTGAAGCATACTGAGTGCGCAAGGAATCATTCAAACTGTCAGGTGAAACTGGTAAAACTGGCCGTGTAACTGGTTCCATGACCCCGGCTTCTTCTGTTTCTTCTGATCTTTAGCGATTATCCAATACATATTTTACGAATTAGTTGTTATACCTAGGAGCGTTGATTATTTCAAGTTCAGTTTATTAATGCAGTTCATTTTCACCAGCCCGACTTTTTATCCATAGTCTTTACAGCTCATAATCTCCGGACTCGGATACATTTTCGTTGTCTTTTTTGGCCGATTCTTCTTCTTCAGCTTGTTTTGAGAGCAGGCCCATCAACTCATTGAAGATTTCGTTTGAACGCGCTTCGTCATTATTCTTCGAGGCTTCGTCCAACTGATCCATCAGCTCTTTGAATTTGGGGTTCTGAGCAAACAGGTCGGCCAGAGGATCTGCTTGGTCTTGCTGGTCAGGTTCGGCAAAGACTGAGGCAACTAGTACGACGAGGGAGAAAACAAACAGAATTAACTTTCTCATTTTGGGTGGTCGTGTTAAAGTAGCTGTCGTTAAAAGTTTTATCGAAAGAACAGGGGTGGCTGCTCGAATATCAATCATGATGGTGCTCAATTTTGATTGGTCCAATCATTGGAACGTATCAGATGTTTCGCCAATGGACTCTTCACAGTGTTCAGAAGCTAGGCAATCAAAACTTTCAATTGATAGATTCTCCCGAACGAGAGATTCTAACCTCTTTCTTGCCTTGACTTCTTCTTCAAACGAAGACTTCAAGTGATATATCTCTTTCTGAAGCTCATATATTGCACTTACGAGAATATCCGAATAATTCTGTTCCTCCTCTGTGCTTTCATTATCTGAATAATTCTCGTTGCTATCTTCACACTCACCCTCAATCTCAGGATGATCACCGTTTGAAACAGGGCAATTATCTCGAAACAGGTGGTCATAATCGTCTATGAGCCGAAACGCAAGCCGAATATTGTCTGAAGGACTGATCCGTTCACCACTCTGCTCATCGCAGTACCACATAAGATTGGGACCAATAACAAGAGCTAAATTTGATGCGTCCATCTTACTTTTGGAGCTAGCTCTTGCAACTTTTTGTAACACTCGAAATATCTCCTTGATCAATATGTAGTTCGGACGAGGGAGGGCTTCAATCTGTTTTTTTAGCAGACGTAGTTCTTCGACGCACCGAAAGTCTCCGGGCACAATCGATGTGGGAAGCTCTCGCAAAAATAGTTTCACAATGGCAGCGGCAATATGTTCTTGCCCCAATGTTTGAGCAGATTTAAAAGATAAAGGAAGGTCGTTTTCTGCCGCTATTTTGGCCATTTCTAAATCCTTCTGGCTCGCAGATATCCTGAACAAGCCCTCTGTTTCGCATCGATCGCTCAAAATATCTAAGCATTCTTTCAACGGCCTAGGGATCGAAGTGTGATGGTCAAGAAGAGAATTTAGTGCAACTCCGAAAAATTTCTTCCCATTCGTCAGATCTTCTGTAGATTGCCGTTTAGCGCTCTTCAGCAATCCTCCAAACAAGGAACTTCCCGTTTTTTTCTTTGTGTCTTCACCAGGCATCCAAACAAGTTGCACAAAATTAATAAATAAATATTTATTACAGATCCCACGACTGCGCGTAGACGCTCAAGCTTTCACGATCGTGTTCCAGACACTCACAGTCACAAGTGTCATCGTCTCCATCTTCGTGATAGTCGTTAAGATGAGAACACAGGCAGCTGTCTCCGCCAGGCATAATATCATGTAAAATATTAGACGAACAAATACAGTCATCACAGTTTCCATCCAGGACATCTTCAGAGGCGAACGAGAAAGAAGATAAATACGAACCAAGCACAAAAAAGAAGATAAAAGAAATCATCTTATGCACCATCATGTACAGTATTTGACCCTGGTCCTTTCGACGTGCGGCTTTTGTGTTAGACGGAACCAATAAGATCGAAGGATGAGTAAAATGACTTCAATTCCTCATTGGGCCAGAAACAATAGGGTTCATGGGGCCATCTATCGACATACACCGAAAACAGCTATTACGAGAATCGTATTATCTCAAGTAATATTTTGGCTAATTTCATTCACGCTTTCACAAATCGCGTCATTGTTTCACTCACCCACAGTCTTCTTGCTTTTTGAAGTTGGCAACTTGTCTGTTATGAATGGTTTCAGATCATCGCTGATCACTGCTATGTTCATGTTGAACTCGTTTATAGCGTACCTAAAATGATAGCTAACAATTTTAGAGGTCTTTTTGTTAAGTACATGGCAGAACGTGCCCAACATTTTATCATGATTGCGGCCATAGTATTGACTGTTCACTTTATTGTCTGCCTCTTTTTCTCTAATGGGTCCATTTTCCGATATGAAGTTATCGCAATTTACTTTGGGGCTTTGGTAAGTATGATAGGAGCGGCCAGCTTCTCAAGAAATCAACAATACCTACTCCCTTTTCATTTTCAAACAGCAAACAACTCTCAATGCACAACTTCGGGGTCATTGTTTGGTATTCTCAAACTCCAAATTAGAAACATCTAGCAATTTATCCCGATATGGAGATATGAAATGTCATATCATTTATATTACGCATCACTGCCAGACCGTGGCCCACCGCAACACTAAACCAACATGCAATTTCTATCTTTATCAGTCCTTTCCGTCATTTTCAGCGCCTTGTGTAGTTCGTCTTGGGGCAAAGTCTACTTTGAAGAACGCTTCAACGATGGCAACAAATGGGAAAAGAGATGGAAGGTACCCAGCAAGTACGAGAAGGGTACTCTCGGCAAGTTTGTTTTGAGCCCAGGAAAGTGGCATGCCGACGAGAAAGAAAATATGGGGCTTCAGACTTCCGAAGATGCGCGCTTTTATGCCTTGACCACAAAATTCACATCTTTCTCAAACAAAAACAAGCCTCTTGTCATGCAGTTCAGCATCAAACACGAGCAGACCATTGATTGCGGGGGAGGTTATCTCAAGCTTCTTCCAGCAAATACTGACCAAACCAGTTTCAACGGCGATGCACCATACTATATAATGTTTGGTCCAGATCATTGTGGCAACAAACGCCAGGTTCATGTCATCATCAATTATAAGGATAAGAACCATATGATAAAGAAGCACATTCCAGCACCGGCTGACGACCTAACTCATTTGTACACTCTCGTAATTCGCCCCGACCAGACATACTCTGTCTTCGTCGATGGCGAAGAAGAGGCAAAGGGGTCTTTGACTGAAGATTGGTCCTTCTTACCACCAAAAACTATTCCAGATCCTGACGCAAAGAAGCCCGCCGATTGGGTGGATGAGCGCGAGATTGAGGATCCTGAAGACAAAAAGCCCGAAGACTGGGATGAAGATCTGCCGAGAGAGATTCCTGATGAAAATGCTGAACAGCCATCAGACTGGGATGAAGAAATGGATGGTAAATGGAAAAGACCACTGATTGAAAATCCGAATTGGAAGCCAAAATGGAAGCCCCGCAAAATCAAGAATCCAGCCTACAAAGGGCCATGGGCAGCCCCTCAAATACCCAATCCTGAAGCTCGCTCCGATGAGACAATTTATCAATTTGACAATATCGGGGGATTGGGTATTGACTGGTGGCAGGTCAAAAGCGGCTCCATCATTGATAACATTCTCATCACCGATTCCTTCGAGGAGGCCGAGAAAGTTGCTAAGCAGGTATTTAAAGATTTAAAGGAGAAAGAAGTGTCGGCTCGAGATGCTTTTGTTGCGGCTAACAAGAAATCCGAAGATGACAAGAGCAGTGACCAAGAAACAAAGGATAAGAAAGATGTCAAAGATAAGTTTGATGACGACGACGGTGAGTTGTGAGAAAAGTAAAGCAAAAATAAAATAGCTTGCTGTTAGCGGCACAGTCTAGATCTATTGATCCAACTCAAGTGGCATATTTACTACCACCCAGGTTAAAGCAGTATTAAGTATCTTATGAATGTAGAAGAGGCTCGAACTGCGTTAACACAGGGAAAATGCGTTATGATAATTGGCAAGAACTCCTTAGATTTGAGTATGGAAACTTTAAAGGACTCCCGATATATATTTGTTTCTTTAGGCGAATACTATAAATTTGGGAGCCTTACCAAGAGAGACTTCTTATCAAGAAAATTTTTCGCTTCTGCAGCCACAGGCTCTATTGTCCTCGTTAGTGAAGCCGATGAATTAATGAAAAATGATCCTTATGCCGTTCCCCATTTATTAAATTTGATAGCCGTGTACGCAAAACTACCAATAATTGTGAATGTTAAACAAGAGTGTCGATCTTTAAACTCCTATTCCGAAGTCATAGTGGAGTCAACAGAAATGCCTTCATTGGAGCCGCTATCAGCCATTCGTTTGAGGACCGCATGCTGGGAAACTGTTGGTGGTCTCTTTGAGGCAAAGCGCAAACTACTGAAGGCTGTGGATTATGTTAATAATGATTCGTGGCGCGTAAGTGGAATATTACTGCACGGACCTCCAGGAACAGGCAAGACATTACTAGCCCGTGCTCTGGCAACTCGACTTGGATGGAATTTTGTTTCGAAATCTATCGGAGAACTTTTGCATTCCTATATAGGACAATCCGAAGAGGCCATAAATCAGATGTTTGCTGAGGCCTCTAAAGCACAGCCTAGTATTATCTTCTTGGACGAACTTGACGCAATATTCTCTTCATCTCTCACATCTTCACGAATGACAGCCCAACTCAATTATCAATTCGCTGAAATAGCATTGAATGGCGCCAAAGTTATTGTAATAGCTGCGACTAATCATTACGAACGGATCGATCAAAAGTTGCTCCGTATTGGAAGATTTGAGGTTCAAATCAAGGTCGATGTTCCTGATGATCTGGAGCGAAAAGATATTATCATGAAATGCCTCGGAACAGAGTCTTTGGAAATTGCTGAAGAGACAAAAGGAATGACTGGCGCTGAAATTCGACAATTTATTCAAGATCGCCAATATCTTTTTGAAAAAATTGAGATAGAATAAGTGACATTCGCAGTCGACATTTCTCCAAATTCAGTTCGTCGGTCTCACCCCATTTTGCAGATTGGATGATTGATTCCAGTAGTGCCCATCTTATGGCAGTGTCACAGTCGATAAGTTTTTTCCAGAATAGATAGGCGATGATGAATGATTTGGTATTTTTTGCAACCATCTCTAGCGATGCCACGTCCCATGGTTCACAATTTCCAAGCAGATACAGATTTTGCGGTTGTTTGGACTGATTGAACCCGGTTGATATCTTTGACTGAATGCCAGTTGCGTCCTGAAATATTTTCAAGCCTTTGTCCCATTCTGAATAATCGAGACTGGAGTCTCTGACCAGTAGGGTATCCGTGTGGTAGAATCGATCCATGTCATCTTGGACTGATTTCAAGTGATCATGGTCATTTTCCAATTGGAGAGCTCTCGACGCCCATTTTCTAACGAGACCTCCACTTTCAATTTCGCCTTGAATTTCATCTACTAGTAATTGAGCCAGAGGTTGATTTGGAATGCAGTATGGATGCCCCAAAAGACTTTTGACGGTAGAGGATTTGAAAGTGATACAGAATCGCTCCGCATTCTTCACCACTTGCAATTTATCGAATTTCATATTTAAATTTGTTTTCCTCTCAACGCAAGCCTAAATGGACGACGAATCTGCCCCCCTTCTTCCAGTCGCATTTGATCCAAAGCCACATGAAGTCACTGCACCCGCAGCATATGTACCTTCGCCATTCTGTGACATTCAAATATCAAATCCAGAAAAGCATGGCGAGGGCGTCAAAAATGCGTATGTGACCTATGATGTTACTTCAAGTTTATCCAAACAGAGCAACACTCTTTTCCGAGTGAAGCGGAGATACCAGGATTTTAGCTGGCTGTATAGCACTTTGAAGAAAGAGTGCAGGACTGCTGTTGTGCCGCCAATACCAGAGCGTCACTCGATCCTGGATATGCTAATTGATCGCTTCTCGCCAGACTTTATCAAAAAACGCCAACTTGCCTTGGAACGCTTTCTGAGAAGAGTCAATGAGCACCCGATACTGTGCGGGTCCGTAGCATTTTCAGAATTCCTGCAAAAAGACTATCTCGGCATTGAAGCCGATCCTGTAGCCCACAGTAATGAAAGCACAAGTCATTTAGGGGTCATGGAAAGCTTGATGCAGAATTACGTCCCCAAAGCATTGCTTCCTGACAACACCCTCGTGCTCACAGGCAACCCAGAAGGAGACCCTGCCGATCAAAGTAAAAAGGAGAAACTCGTCAAGATGATGATGACTTCGGGCGAACTGGAGAAGCAGTTTTCATTGCTGGCAAAGGCGTGTCATAAGGTGGTCAGGGGACACGTGCAGCTAGCCAGTGCCTGGCAAGACAGCGCTGCCGCTTACGATCAACTCGGCAGTGTCATTGATTTTAACGTCACTCCAAAGACAAAATCTCTGCTGACCAAAATGTCTTCAATGGCTTGTAACACTGCGCGGCAACATGACAAACTGGTACGCAACCACCTTTCAATGCAAGCTAACTGTACGTCTTTAGGCCGAGGAGCTGGAATTCAAACTCGAAAATGTCTTGAAAGAATACTCGACCCTTTTGGGAGACGAACTGAGGGGAAAACTGAGGGAGCTGTACATGTCAGAGCATGACAAGAGCACGCTAAAGGAGAGATTGAAGAATTGTGAATCGGAGCGGGAAGCGCTTATATCGAGCAGCGGATCCAACATTTCCGGCTATTTGTCGCAGAAATTTGACCAATTAAAAGGGGTGGACCCAATCACGTCCCGACAACAGAAACTGGAACGACTCGACGGCCAAATAAAATCCTTGCAGGAGCAGCAAAAGGATCACCAATGTCTGCTAAAGGATCTATCCACCGCCATCACCCCCGAATACTCGCATCTCATGGAGCGACTGATGGTGAAGGAGATTAGCGACGTGATTGGGCTAGCCCGCCAGACCCTGGCCAAGCACCATCAGGACCGTCGCGACGACCTGCTGAGCGTCATTCAATAATCATTTTAATTGAATTGAATTGAATAATAGTAATAGCTAATGAGAGTTGATTCGTTTGCCGACTGCCTGGACGATTTGTGTGTCCGTTTTCTGCTGTACATACCCGAAGACGAGAAAAACTCTTTCGACCGTTTAGGATTTCACATTGAGCAGGCGTATTGGTTCTATCAGGACATGTACTGCCCCCACAACCCCCCAGCCGTCTGCCCCCACCACACCCTCCGCACTTTTGCGCCGATCATTCTGCAGCATGTGAAGGGCCTGTCAGGGGACAGTGCCTTCCCGGCCCTGACGCCCGGCATTGTCGACGACTTTTTTGCGTACAAGGCGTCGGTGCCGGTGTGTGGGGTGGCCTTGGTGAACACGCGCATGGACAAGGTCTTGCTGGTGCGTGGCTGGAACAAGACGGGCAAGTGGGGCTTCCCAAAGGGCAAGATCAACAAGGACGAGAAGCCGGAGCAGTGCGCGGCGCGGGAGTGCCTGGAAGAGTGCGGCTATCCGCTGGAGGTCAGTGCCCTTAAAAATGGCAGCTACACAGCCCCGCACATTCAACTCTTCCAGGGGAACAAGCCGACCCGAATATACGTTGTCTTTGGCATCGACGAGTCATTTCCCTTTTGCCCGCAGACCAGAAACGAGATTGGCGCCATAGCCTGGCACTTGCTGGCCGATCTGCCAGACCGCAAGAATCACCCCCACTCACGCCACTATTTCAACGTGATGCCATTTGTGAAGCGTTTGCTGAAGATTGTAGCTGCCCATAGGAAAGAGCAATCTAAAGGCGTCAAACTGCCAAAACCGGCCAAAAAGGAAAAGGTGAGCATTGAAACGCTGATGCGCAAAGCTATTCTGGGTGGTGGAAAGGATGAGGCAGAGTCGGAGGGTGCTGATTCTGAACCAGACGCTGAACCTGTAGACCTGCAACAAGGCGACATTTACATTGAGGCGGAGGATGATGACAGTGATGCGGGAGAAGACGACCACAGCGACACCGAAGACACTGCGGAAGGCAACATGTTGGACGTCAAGATCATCTGGAAGGGCGAGTCGACTTGTCAAGAGTCGGCCATGCTGCTGGACATAATCAAGCACGGCAAGCTGGTGAAGCGTGTTGGTCGTGAGGATTGTTTGGAGAGGTTGAAGGAGAGGATACCAAAGGAGGGGCTGACTGAAGAGCATCTCACGAGGCTCTTGTCCCTTTTGTCTGGTTTTTAGGTTGTTTGTAGTTCAAATTACGTTTATAAAAAGAAATCGCGAAATCAAAACAAGGAACTGGCTAGATCGGCTGCCCGTCCTCGTTCCATCACCAGTCTTGTGCGTAGTCCATTCCCCAATTCAATGCCACACTCTTTCATGACCAACAAGGCGAGGGTAGCCACGCGATCATCATCTGATGTGTTTTGAATGTTATTGTTTGTACTTGGGGTGCCTGTTGTACCAGTTGTACCAGTTGTACCAGGACAAGCACCAGCATAGGCACAATAGTCGGCTAGACAGGCCTTTAAAAATTCCCCATATCGCTCCGCTATCACAGGACGGGATAGGTGTAATCGCGTGCACAGCCTGACAAGCACCATCAGCAATGGCAGCCTACTGTTGACTCCATCAAGGGTAGCCAAGCCATCATCATCACCACATAAGGACACTATACAGCCGAGCACTCGCTTGGCATTCTCTTCGCTGGTGATCAATTGGCCGTAGCAGGCGAGAATGTGCCCCATTGGCAATCCAGAGTTCAACAGGACCTCACAGAGACCATGCTGGCGGACCAAAGTGTCGGCAATGGACACGTGTCTCTCCAACACTTGAATGATCAATGGGTCTGCACAGGCAACCAGTAAATGACTAGACAACAATCCAGGAACACTGCCTAAAGGCGGATCAATCTTCATCAACACTGCAAGGCAAAAGTGAACGTCAGGTATCGAGGAATCCAATAAACCCAAAATGTGTTCGAGGACACTTGAAGGGCCAGTGACATGGTCCAACACTGCCGGATTGTTGATTAAAAATGGTGCCATTTGAATGTCGAGTCCATCCTTTTGTTTCTTCTTCAGCTCTTCAATCACTATATCAGAAAAGTCCACAATCAGACTGTCACACTCGACCATGACTTGCCAGATGGCCTCTGGTCGCTTGGTGAGCACCATGGAGATGATATCCGGGGATGCACTGTGCATTCGGACAATTCCCGTGACATCTTCGGGTGACACTTTTGCAGTTTGCAGTTTGATCTCCACTGCCAAGGCTGATGTACTATGATCTCCCGTTGCAAAGTCTTCCAACTCCCAGTCAACTTTCAGGCCATATTTGACAATGACATTGTGGAGGAAGCGCAGGTCACCACATGGTGGTTTCTTACCCTCCAACAGCCCGTAACCACGCATGGCCATCAAGTGGGGGAGTGTCAAATGCGGGTACAAATAATTAACGAGATTCTCATAAACTTGCTTTCCAAAGGAGACAGTATGCTTCTCTAAAATCAACTGTTGTAGTTTGATAGCATAAATGTCCCGTCGCTTACACAACTCAGAAAAGGAATCATCAGATACGGCACCAGAGTATCCATGATCAAGTGCCCAAATGGCCCCCTTTAAACAGCCAATGTTATCATTAAATTTGGCGAAGAATAAATTGACCAGTTCCATAGACACACTCTTCCTTACGTCATTCAAGTCATACAGACACTCTCCCATGGCATCGGCCAGATAGATAGGGTCACCTTGGTCAAACTGGAAAAAGTCAAGGTCATCGGGCAAATCGACATGTAGATGGCCAATCGCACGCAGCAATGAAGCGAAAAACCTTGTCGTCCGCATGGAAGCAAATTGCTTGCGCGCAAGGTAAAAGATGCCGCGTGGCGAATCGGAAAAAATGTCAGAGCGCGACACGAGTTCTTTACAAGGAGGGGGCAATCGGGACAGGGCGAAAAAGCACTTTTCCATCACATCGGCACGATCGTCCATACCCGTAGTGTCCATGGCCCTCCTCAGGATGAGCAAGTAAAGAGAGGATAGGGAATCGGCTACCTTGGCCTGTTCAAACAAGCCCGATACTTGCGGTTCCGGAAGCTCGTCTCCCTGTCTGAAAATACTGTCGAAAAGACACAAAACACTAATCATAATTTGATCCGATCTCTGCGCAAGAACGCGATAAAGATACTCGAACCCACTCCAGGCAACGTTCCATCGAACAAGGCCACGCCTTTGAGATCCACTACACTTGCCCGGTAGAATAACATTGACGTGACCGTCTACTGGAATCAAAAGTGGGTGCTTTGTCAGCAACACCGTCACATCATTGTGCTCTTCAGATATCAAGGCCCATCGATCCTGTCGTCTCTCCGGGACGGCAAGGTGGGGAAGAATAGTCAACAAGTCAATGATCTGGGCAGCCCCAACCCGCGACCCTGCCAAGCTGCCTAGTAAGCGGACCACTCTATGGTCAGCCAGACCTACCGGCTCCGTGTCAATCGTCATTTCGTCATCGGCATTGGCCGGCTCGGGGAACAAGATCAACGAGTTCAGAAAAGACACCAAAACTTTACGGAAAGAGTCCTCCAGCCACACTCCGTCAATTACGCTCGGTCCTCCAGTTTCAAAAATGACAGTCAGGCAGTCGAGAACCATATTGAGGGTCACCCGATCAAAGCGCTCAAATGCCCGCAACAGTTTAAACAGCAAATCGCGATACACAACGGCCAAAATGTCACCCGAAACTGAACGCAGCGGGCCATTCAAAATGTCCAAAATCCAGGGTAGCGCCATGGGGACTGCGTACGATACTATTTCCGGAACGACCTCTTCCTTTTCAAGAGCGCTGCTTAATACAGAAATAGAGTTGTACTCTTGCAAGCCATCATCTACTGGCACCTGCTTGGACGTCAAGACACAGATAGTCTGTCCAAACCCGTAAATTGCCCGTCTCACCGCCGCATACTTGAAAAATTCATAAGCCGGCAAAGTGTTCAAAAAAGAGTCTACATTTTTCAATGAACACAAGAATTCGGTCTTTAAAAGCACCTTTTCATGAACCAAGCGCTCCAATGATGACGTACTGTCATTGCCATTACCGTGGTAGAGGGCTTGGAGGATAAACAAGAGGGCATGGAAGAGACCATCCATGATGGTGTCGACACTGTTCCTGGTGCACTCTTGTGCATCACATTTTGCGAACAGTTCAACTGCCCTTTTCACATTCTCAGCTGCCTGTTTTACACTCTCTTCACTGGTCTCCACAGTCCATCGCTTCAACTCTGCCAATTCCTTTTCGTCCATGTCTCACTTGCCAGGGTCACCCCAATGCTCGCAATGAACCAGCCCCCCAATTCTGCAGCCAATGCCAAGCTGCCGTGGACGGAAAAGTACCGCCCAAAGCACTACTCGCAAATCATGGGCCAACCGCACCTCATTCAGATGATTGACAGACTGTCGTCGAGTCAAGTGGCCCTGCCCCACTTGCTCCTGTTTGGACCACCCGGCACCGGAAAGACGACTACGGCCCACTGCCTGGCCCGGGCCCTGTTGCCGGCTGGAGACACCCTCCAACAGGGAGTCAACTTTTTGGAGCTGAATGCGAGTGACGAGAGGGGGATCAACGTGGTGCGGACAAAGATCAAACAGTTTGCCATGTGCAAGTCGACTGCCGGCCAGACGACCAAGGTGATTGTCCTCGACGAGGCGGACGCCTTGACCGCCGACGCCCAAACCGCCCTCCGACGCGTCATTGAGCAATTCTCCAAATCGTGTCGCTTTTTCTTGCTGTGCAACCAGGTGAGTAGGGTGATTGAGCCACTGACCAGTCGGTGTGCCAAGATCCGGTTTGGACGGGTGCCCGACGAGTGTATTCGGGGAAGGTTGGTTTCGATCGCCGGGGAGGAAGGCCTTGACTTGGACCCTGTTGCTGTCGACATGATCCTGAAATCCGCTAATGGAGACTGTCGGGCAGCCATCAACATGTTGCAGTCGGCGAGTCTATTTGCCGATGGTGGAAAAAAGATAACGTCTCATACAATCGAATCAATCGGCAACCTGCCGAATCACCTAAGGGACATTTACACGCAATGCACCGTCGGGCAAAAGCCGATCGCCAGCATAATCGAATCTGTGAATACCGTCATCACCCGCCAATCGTACAGTCCGGGCATGTGCTTGGAGCCTTTAGTAAACATGACTGTCGACGACCAGTCCATGGAGGAGAGTAGAAAGGCGCGTTTGTTGATTCATGCTGGCGTGGTGGATGGCCGGATGGGCATGGGCAATGGGAGTGGCGAGCTCATGCATTTACTGTCCTATTTAGGAGAATTGTCCAGGGTGTAACCGTTCTTTGGTTTTGACTCGATGGGTGGTGACCGTGTACCACAAGGTCAACAAAAAACAATAAAAAGGAATAAATAAACTGTTTTCAATCAACTAAAGAGAGAGAGATTAGAGTTCATCACGCTCCGAGTCATCTCCTGAAGCACCAGAAGATCCAGATCCAGATCCGTAAACCTTGCTGATGATCGGATTGGCAACCTTTTCGACACGCGCCTTCTCCTCTTCAAAGTCCTCGACGACAGCCTCGTCGGCATTCTTGGAGATCCAAGAGTCGGCGGCCTTGATGGCATCCAGGATGCTCTGCTTGTCCTCGTCGCTAATCTTGCTGGCAATGCCCTTGTCCGTGTCAGTGACTTGATCTTTCAAAGAATACAGGTAGCGCTCCAAGTCATCCCTGGCCTCAATCTTCTTCTTCTTGGCCTCGTCCTCTTCCTTGTACTTTTCAGCGTCCTTGATCATCTGCTCGATTTGCTCGGCAGACAGACGGCCCTTGTCGTTCTTGATGGTGATGGACTGGCGGGAGCCGGTGCCCTTGTCGTGCGCATCGACTTTCAAGATGCCGTTAACGTCCACCTCAAAGGTCACCTCGATCTGGGGGACACCGCGGGGAGCCGGCGGGATACCGGTCAGTTCGAACGAGCCAAGCAAGTGATTGTCGGCAGCCATGGTCCGCTCTCCCTCCAACACCCGGATATTGACGGCGCGCTGATTATCGGCAGCCGTGGAAAAGGTCTGCGTCTTTTTGGTGGGAATGGCAGTGTTGCGCTCAATCAGCTTTGTGAAGACGCCATTCAGCGTTTCAATACCCAAGGATAGAGGGGTCACGTCAATCAGCAACAAGTCCTCCGTGGTCTTGTCGCCCATCAAAATGGCACCCTGCAAAGCAGCACCATAGGCGACCGCCTCGTCCGGATTCACACGCTTGCTCAGCGTTTTGCCCGGGAAGAAATCGGACAGCATCTGTTGGACCTTGGGGATGCGCGTCGACCCACCGACCAGGACAATGTCGTCAATCTCGCTCTTCTTCCACTTGGCGTCCTTCAGGGCCTCGGCCACCTTGTCGATGCATCGCTTGAACAGGTCCATGCACATGTCCTCGAAGCGGGCGCGCGTCAGCTCCACAATCACGTCCGGCTTGCCCGACCCGACGGGAACCTCAATCTTGACGTTCGTGGCCGACGACAGAGTCAGCTTGGCCTTTTCCGCCAACCCTCTAATCTTGGACCGCTCCCGGGCCAGCTTGGCGTCCAACTTCAAGTCAATGTCGTGCTTGGCCTTGACCTCCTTGTAAATGTACTCCATGATGCGATTGTCAAAGTCCTGGCCACCCAAGTGTCCGTCTCCATTGGTCGCAATCACCTCAAAGACACCCTGGTCGAGGTGCAGGACGGAAACATCGAACGTTCCACCGCCAAGGTCAAAGACAAGAATCTTTTTTTCCGCCTTCAGCTGGTCAAAGCCATAGGCCATGGCAGCGGCAGTCGGCTCATTGATCAAGCGGAGGACATTCAGTCCCGCAATCTGACCAGCGTCCTTGGTGGCCTGACGCTGCGAGTCGGTAAAGTAGGCGGGCACAGTGATGACCGCGTGGCTGACCGTCTCCCCCAAATAGTCCTCGGCAGTCTTCTTCATGTAGCGCAGGATTTCGGCGGAAATCTGCTCGGGGACAAACTTGCGCTCCTTGCTGCCGTCAGGTCCATACTTTAAGACGACAGTCGGGCGGCCGCTGTCATTGACGACTTTAAAAGGCCAGTTCTTTTGGTCTTCCTTGATCAGGTCCTTGTCGTCGGGGAACTTGCGTCCAATGAGGCGCTTCGAGTCAAAGGCGACACACTCCTTGCATTGCCCCATCATGTTCTTGGCGGCCGCTCCGACCAGCGTCTCCCCATCCTCGCCCAAGGCCAGGTAGGAGGGGGTGGTGCGCGAGCCCTGGTCGTTGGCGAGGATCTCCACGTTCCCCTTCTTCATCACGCCAACACACGAGAAGGTGGTGCCCAAGTCGATGCCGACGACGTTCTTGAGGACCGCGTCCTTTGGCTCTTTAGCCAATGCGGGGGAGGGGAATTGGCTGACGGCCAATAATGCTGCTGCTAAACTTGTCAATGCTGTAACCGGCGTCAACATGTGTGTGGTGGACTGACTGGTCGTGTCGAGACGGTTTAATTAAACTTGACAGCACCCTGGTCATACGAATAGCGCAATTTAAAGATAGACAGACCCCGGGCATGTGGCCAGGCTGTCTTGTGGAACATTCCAGAAGGGGGGACGATGACGAATTGACCAGGGTCCCCTGATCACTTAAATTAGAACACCTTTTCCGACCAGGGTATCGTCATCCATCATCGGACGCCCTACGCACCCCATCATTATCAAAAATCCAGACCAACCGTTCAAAAAACACTCAAACCGACCACTCAGTATGATTCCTAAAAGTTCAAGCATCGCCACAGCATTCGATAAACCGAAGAAGAGCAGTATGCTGTGGCTGACGGGTCTCTTGACCGGACTCGCCCTCTCCCTCCCACTGAACGCTAATTTGATCGCCGCCCGCTTCTTTGACCGCCGCTTCAACGATCCTTCCCTGTCGTACGCCTTTACATCCTTTTACGCGGCCGTATTTTTGGGGACAAAGTTTATTGGCGTATTGACTGGAATGAGCCAGACAAGCAACAACAACAAGATGAGCAATAAAGCGAGTAAAAGTGTCGGTGGCTTGGCAGCTAAACTGCTAGCCATTGTCCTTTGCATGGTCTTGTTGATCGTGCAGCCGTGGGTGAACGGGTACATGCTCTTCATGCTCATAATGATCGTCACAGTCGCCCAAGCCATGTACACGTCGAGCTTGGAGATGGCCGCAATGTCGACACTGACCGTTGCCGATCCGACGGCGACCCAGGCCGTCTTTTTGGGACAGGGGGCGGCCGGGATATGGAGTGCCGGGGTATCATTACTGTTTCGGGTCGCCCTTCCCGCCTATCTCGCCAATCAAGCGGCAGTCTTCAATTATGCAGTGTCCTTGTTGGTCGTCGGCTTGTGTGCCTACCTTTGGCGCATTTTTGACAGCGCTGATATTGTCGAGGAGCTGCCAACAGTGCAAGTGCAAGTGGAGCGCGACCAGTCGACGTCGACACTTGCGATCGCCAAGAAATTGAAAGTAGAGATCGTAGCCATTTTGTTGGCCAGCGCTCAAGCATTAACCATGTTCCCCTTCCTGATCAACAAGACGGCGCCAGTGGAGCACACCCCGGACGTCTTTTATCCGCTGGCCTTTTTCGCCAGCAATGCAGCCGATATGTTTGGGCGGATGATTCCGGGGTGGTTCCGGCACCGGAAGGGACAGGGCAAGTGGGTCTTGCTTTTACAAATATTTAGGTTGACAGCCTTTTTCGTCTTGCTTGTAGGGAATCTGAGGATCCAGTCCCGTGCCTTGCCATTCCAGTTGTACGCATCGGACACTGTCTTCTTCGTCACCCTCATCATTTCGGGTGTCATTAATGGGGTGGTGTACACGATGACCTCGATGCTCGTACCTATCCGATTACAAGACCCAGATGAGCAAAATCGGGGGGCCGCCATCGTCAGCATGACGCAGATGGGCGGTGCATTTGCGGGGTCCTTGAATGCCCTTACCCTGGCCTATGCATTGGCGTCACTGGCTCAATAGGCATGAACAGCATTACAGTATTTATTCACAATAGCACAGTATACCGTGCCATAATTTTTTTACAATAAAAAACATTCATTATGCCAACGAAGAATGAAAGAGTCGTATGGAGTGGGGAGCAATGTATTCTTGACCACCGGAAGTCTATCATAGTCGAGCAAGTACTGATAGGGGGATGGTAGGAACCATCGAGTATAAAGGGCCTTCCGATCCACTAGTAGCTTTCTGAAAAGAACAAAATGAATCACTTTTCCCCCAAAGCAGCTCGGATCGATCCCCTCCAGATACTCAGTACATGCAGTATACTGTCCATGCTCACACAGCCACCTCGCCTTGGCAATCACCCAGTCCACATTGTGGTCGGGAAGACTAAGATCATCTATTGAGTCTAGACAGTTCAAGTATGCGGATAGCGTGTGTCTGTCAGCCCAAAGCACCTTGTCAGGCGGCCTGTAGCCGGGAAGACTCCTGTGCAGATTCGGGCCGCAGTGCTCACAGATCAACCGGTGCAGTGGGGCATGATCTGGGTATTCATCGAGCAAAATGTCAAAGACTGATAAGACTCTCCGGTCATCGATGCGAGCACTCTCATACCAAGTCTCCAGCATCTCTACAGGATGATGAATATCCTTGAACAAAAGTCTTTCCATAAAAGGCAATGTGCATGAAGGGTGTGCATTATAATGCTTCAAAGGCTTTACCACGGCCTCCTTCAAATAGTCCGCATGATCCATCAGCAGCTTACCATAAATTGCGCCAATCATGGACAGATTGTCGGCATGACTGCTAGAGATTAAGAGCTCACTATTGATTAGTTTACAAAACATGTGGCGCAGGGACACCGGCAACACCCCACTCAACCTCTTCACAAGTTCGATCCAGCTCAAAATGCAAGTGTCCGTGTCATGGAGATGATTGCAGTGGCGCCTAGTGCACTGACCATACGCCAACTGATGGAAACACCAGACAATGTTTGGATTTGTGTATGGAATGAAATTATTCAATTTGTACTGCTCCAAGAAAACGGACATTTGCGGGATCAAAATGGGGTCTGTGGGTGAGTAGTGGTGTGGAGAGTGTTCCGACACAACGTCATGCCGATGCACCCACGCACTAGGCTCCAAGTAGACAATGTCATTGGCAGCATAATCGACTAGATCGTCATCATCGGAATCATCACCGTCGATTATGCTGATCGAGTCTGTCTCGTTGGGCAGGCCCATCACTATTTCGCCCTCCTCCACCACATCCTTGATGCGGGCCTTTTTGTACAACATGGCGGGCAGTATTCGGGGTGGCCTCTTTTTCAGCGACTGCAAGGCCAGCTCTCTCAGCTGTCTCAAAGTGTCATTATCCGCGTTTTCACTGTCTGCATTATTATTATTATCATGCAGAGTCGGAGGGGGCTCCTCAACAAAACTAGCCAATACAGCCATTAGCACTAGTAATGCATGCTGACCCTGGTTGTAAAGTATTAAGGACAAAAATGATTGGCTCGATGCTTGGTAAATATCGCCAAGCCACAGAGTAGCAAGCCACACACATACTTATACATCAAGAACGTAAACAACCATGGCGATCAAAAAGAAGATGGATGCACTATTGATGGCTTGTGATGCCGTGTCAGTCCTTTCATCTCCACCATCATCCCCTTGTGCCTCCTCCACCTATGACATCCACACTCAAAAGATCTGTGCAGATTGCCAGACTGTGAAGAGTGTCAAGTGGAGACTGGCGAGACGCAGGATGATCATGGCAAGACAGGTAAAAATCAACACTGTATGGGTGTGCAACGCTTGTGGCCTGTACTGGCGGCGCCATGGTCGCAAGAGACCCTTGCATCTGCCCCTGCAAACCCTTGTGAAGCGTCTCAAGTATTAGGGAGTCGCTCTCTCGCTGACTCTAGTAACAAAGCAACATTAATAGTAAATAATAAATCTTTCCTTTAATCTGCGCACCAATCTAATCCAAACCCCTAAGAAACCTGTCGTTACACTGATGGTCGCGGCGATCGGCTCGAGTTGTACTTTGACAAGCCGAATAGCAAGGATCCAAGGACTGCATAGCATCTAGACGCGACACCCAAACAATGCAGCCAGTTCATCGGCTCCATGTCAGCCGGATCAACATGTTTACCGCCTCCAAAAATGACCGATTGCACCATCAATAGTAGTAATAATTGTGAAAAGTAGACGATGACCTCAAACGATCGCATCAATAACACTAAACAGGACAGGGGTCATGAAAACGCTTTACTTTCCCAAGATTTCTCGCAATGCGTCCTCTCCGTATTGCTCGACACTCTTGCTCTTGACAAACTTGCTTCTATGGGACAATCTTGGTTTTCTTACTTTTGCTTCCTCCTCTTTGACCTTTGATTTACTGTTTTTCCTGTCCTTTTCTTCTTTTGCGTCTTTCTTATCTTTCTCTTTATCTTTTATGTTCTTCTTGTCCTTCTTCTTATCTTTCCTATCCTTTTTAGATTTCTTGCCCGTTTTCGTCTTTGCCTTTTTATCTTTGCCAACGACAATTTTCAAGTCTTTCAGACGGTTTTCATACTCGGAGACGGCCCGCAAGCCCCACAGCTCTTCCTTGTTCGCACCGGCACTAGCCCCGATGCCTGCCGTGTCCAGCTTTACCTGCATACAGGCAGCAGAAATTGCCGCCCCATCCTTATTCTTTCCCAACCCGTCTCCCCGCTTCCAGCCCATCTTTCCCAGCATGCGCGCCCCAAACGTCGACTCGTCCCTGGCCCACAAAAGGTTGTTCGGATCCATCTCTTTCTTTCTTTCTTTCTATTGGAGTACAAGTAGTATTGACCGGGGTTTACTGAGTGTAGTTTTGGGAGCTGTTATAACTGTTGTTGCCAGTGCTGTATGGCTTGTCGGCAGTGGATTGCTGGGAAAAAAATAGTGGCTTTGACACTGATTGCTTGCTCTCCAAAGCGGCACACTTGCTCAGATTCACCAGTTCACTCTGCACCGGTAACAACATTGACTTTGCCACATTGATCTCCAAAGATCCGACATTTCTCAACTATTGAATATGTGCATGTGTGTTAGAGAATACATACATGTGTGAGAAATAATATTGGTACGAAAAGGGGACTGCCGTCTAGGGATTGCAAGCCATAGAGAATCTTTTGCCAGCGCACCTCCTTGATTGCCTGAATCAGCTGTTGTAATTTGTAAAAGTCGGGTTGAAGGTCTTCTCTGGCGATGCGCTGCAGCTGGTGGAAAATCTCCAAATATCTGGTGGGCAGCCCAGAGCAAAACTCTTCCGGCTTGGCCCGCTCCTCCTCCAAGCAGGCCTCCAGGTGGTTTGGGTGGAGCCATGCGGGCGCCAGGATGCGGCAGTGTCCCGACTGCCTCAAGGTGGAAGCTAACCACAAGGGGACCGTGCATCGTATTTGGGGCCGCAACGTGGGCACATCCCCATACAGCATCCCCACACCCTCCAACCGTATCGACGGGACAATGTCGACCGAGGTGGTCTGGCAGGCCACAAAGGTCAGCTC
>ERZ1066134.303-NODE-303-length-33466-cov-8.154320_pt1 | contig 33466 bp, 28 predicted proteins | sample MGYA00382781_ERZ1066134 | MGnify/ENA primary metagenome ERZ1066134 (study PRJEB33369, sample SAMEA5778364) | biofilm metagenome | biome: Industrial cooling water; feature: Water cooling tower basin; material: Biofilm | place: United Arab Emirates | collected... | reverse complement strand
CCTATCATAGCCGGAACACCCGTGGTATACGACACCGCTTGTGCTTTCACCTCTTTGTAGCACTCGGCATGATCGCAATTGTTCCAAACAAAATAAGTTTTCTCCTTGCCATCTTTCACTCCTTTGATTTGGCAACCGATAGATGTTTTTCCCGTGTAGTTCTCTCCCAAAGAACCCGGGTCGGGCAACACAGCTTTTAAAAATTCCAAAGGAACGATGTCTACGCCTTTGTATTTCACCGGGTCTATTCTAGTCATCCCCACATTTTGCAATACTTCCAAGTGGGTGAGATATTGCTGCCCAAAAGTCATCCAAAAACGAGCACGTTTCAGTGTAGGGAAATTTTTAACCAACGATTCTAGCTCTTCGTGAAACAGCAAATATGATTCTTTTGGCCCTACTTCAGGGTACTCCACAGGCTGGTGAATGCTCATGGGGTCTATTTCTATCCACTTTCCGTTTTCCCAATATTTTCCTTTTTGGGTTATTTCTCTAATGTTTATTTCAGGATTAAAATTCGTAGCAAAAGCCTTCCCGTGACTTCCGGCATTGCAATCTACTATGTCTAAATAGTGAATTTCGTCAAAATGGTGTTTCACTGCATATTTGGTAAAAATATTGGTCACGCCCGGGTCGAAACCGCAGCCTAAAAGTGCCATAAGACCTGCCTTTTTGAAGCGGTCTTGATAGGCCCATTGCCATTTGTATTCAAATTTGGCTACATCTTTAGGCTCATAATTGGCTGTATCCAAATAGTGTACTCCTGTTTCCAAACATGCATCCATGATTGTGAGGTCTTGGTAAGGCAGAGCCACGTTTATCACCATTTTCGGCTTAAAATCTTTAATCAATGCCACCAATTCAGGAACATTGTCGGCATCTACTTGTGCAGTTTTCACATGAGGCTTGCCTATGTCTGCCGCTATTTTGTCGCACTTTGATTTGGTGCGGCTCGCCAATAATATCTCGCTGAAAACTTCAGGAAGCTGCGCACACTTGTGAGCCACAACAGAACCCACGCCTCCGGCACCAATGATGATTACTTTACTCATTATTTAACAGCCCCATCCCCGAAAGGGAGCGTTTAGTGTAAACATATTCGGGTAGATATGCTTGTGAGGATTTTGTTAACAATCAAGGTGCGAAAATATCAATATTATCTAAAAAATGGTGATTTTAACAATTATTTAAAGTGAGAAACGATGCTAAGCCAAACCTGCAAGCTCAAGCAAATTATCTAAGTCGTTTTGTGAAATCGAATCTTGTTCTGATTTGTCGTAAATAGAGAGTAAATAGACGGTTTCATTTACTATTTTGACACAAGTAATCACTCTAGCTCCACCTGACTTCCCTTTATTCTTAGAAGAAATAGCCATGCGTACTTTGTAACAACTTTTTCCTAAAGCTATGCCATTTGTGGGATTACGTTCTAATTCGTCAAGAAAACTGGCATAATCTGTTTTGAGAGATTTATATCTTTTTCCGAGGCGTTTTAAATTTTTATCGAAATTGTCAGTAGTTCTTAGCTTATAACTCATTCAATAGATCTTTCGCGTCTTTTAATTTGATTATCCCTTTTTCGTGAAGTTCTACCTCTCTCAAAGCGCTTTTAAGGCCTTCTACCCACTTTTTATCCGATTTTGAGAGTTTTTTAGCCCCTACTTTCTTATTTATTTCTATCAAATCAGATTTCTCCATGCCTTTGAGTATTTGTATGGCATATTGGTTTTTGATATTTATTTGTAAAGTCTGCATCACTTTGAATTTGTGTATCTACAAAAATGCCTAATTTTTAGGAATTATGCTAATTTTATAATAGAATCACATCATTAGCTAAGATTGCATATACTGCATCATTTTCCTTTGGTTTGATGTAGGCATTTCCAGTGAAACTTCCAAAAGCAGGCATTGTAAGCACTTTATCACTGATGTAAAAACACACCAAACTAGCATGCTGTTTGGCTTTTCCTTTTAATCTTACAGCCGGATGAATATGGCCCTGAATAGCCAACACATGCGATGAATGTTCTTCATCTTTAAGTTGATGCACCAATAAAATATTATGCAGTTCAAGCTTATCTACAATCTCTATCCCCAAACTTTCATATTCTTTAGGCTTTAATATGTCGTGGTTTCCTTTGATGAGCCCTACAGAGATTGAGGAATATTGCCGCATAAAATTTGCAAATTGCTCACAGGCAGCATTGTATTTTGAATGAAACATATCGCCCGTTACAATTAACTTTTCCGGTTTTCGGGTTTCAAACAGAAATTTCAAAGTGTTTAAGTCATTTATAAATCCATCATCTGGCACATATATACCATGACTTCTAAAATGTGCAGATTTGCCAAAATGAGTATCTGAAACGATTAATATTTTTTGTTGCTTCCAATAGACTGCTTTTTGAGGCAGAAGTTCTAAATCTTGGTCTCCAACACGGATGGAAGGCATTTTCTTAGGCTGGCTTATTTTTGCCAAAAGTGTTTATAAATCAACAATTTTACAATTATATAATATGCTTTGCACAATAATTATATATAAAAATCGGTTATTTGAGCAGAATATTAGCTTATGAAGTAATTAACAGCTATATTTATAAAGAATTAAAACATATATGGCATTTATAGACCATGTACTTCAAACTCCTTCTTATGGTTGGGCCGACAGCAACGGTCAATTGATAGTACCTTCCAACAAACAATTGCTCAACGAATTATTCTCAAGAATAAACATTTTCAAATCAAGGAAAAACTGGATCTCGGCCATCGGATGGTTTTGGGTAGCTTGTATATTTCCTCTTTTTGTGCTTTTTATTTTTAAGTATCTCACTTGGCAGTTGTTTATCGTATTTTTTGTATATACAATGATTGTAATGAGTACGCATGCCACTGTTTGGTACCATAGGTATTGTACACACAAAGCTTTCACATTTAGCCACCCCATTTGGCGATTTATTACCCAAAACTTGGTTATCAAAATGATTCCGGAAGAGATATATGTGGTTTCTCACCATGTACACCATTCAAAATCTGACCTGCCGGGCGACCCCTACAACTCTACAGGAGGGCTTTGGTACTGTATGCTTGCAGATACTAATCACCAAGGCGTGAACAAAGAGCTAAGCGAAGCCGATTACACCAAAGCATCGGCATTTTTACGACATACAGGTATAAAAATCAACAGCTACGAACAATACAAGAAATGGGGCTCCATTGCAAATCCTGCTTACATTATAGGAATATGGATTTTGAATTGGAGTTTTTGGTATGCCATGTTTTATTGGCTTGGAGGCCATGCATTGGCTTGTACAATGTTTAGCGGTGCTATGGTGTGGGTAGTGGGTGTAAGGGCATTTAACTACACAGGCCACGGAAGTGGAAAAGAAAAACACATTGATGGGGTAGACTTCGATAGAAGTAATCTTTCAATTAATCAAATGCGCCCGGGATTGTTTGCAGGCGAGTGGCATAACAACCACCATTTGTTTCCCGCCAGTGCCAGAGCAGGCTTTTTACCTTATCAATTGGATTTGGCTTGGTGCTATATTTACGCACTGTATAAATTGGGAGGTGTAAAATCATATCACGACTCCAAAAAACAGTTCTATAAGCAATATATAGACAAACAATAGGGCAATAGAGATTAATCGTTGCTTATCAGGGAATATTTTTCAAGCATTTCGGCAACAGCCTGTTCGGCTATGTTTGCCAGCGTTTTAAGATTTTCCTCCAACAGATGAAAATCTTTTCCTGATTTTATATCAGCCTCTATGTTGTGCAAAAGAGAAACATCCAAGCCCGACATGCTCCACGAAGGTTTGAGTTTATGAATTGCCTTATGCAGCCCACTTTGATTTTTTGACAAAAAATTATCATTTATTGACTGCACCATTACAGGCACATCTTCAATAAATGTCTTCATCATTTGACGAATAAATGATACATCGCCCTCGGCTACCGATTCAAAATAACTCAAATCAATCATTTTTATCGCTTGCTATCAATACATAGTGTTGACCTCATCTACCAAACTATAAATCTGTGCATAATGAGAGCCTTGTTTGGGCCCTTGTTCCTCCCCTAGCCTCACGATAATGATATTTTTTTCAGGAATCACTATTACCATTTGACCAAGTGTACCACGCAAATAAAAAATATTTTGTTCTTTATAGTTTGGCATCATCCACCATTGATAACCATAAAAATCACATATTTTTGTTGTATCCAGCTTATCTATCAAACCACTTCCATTGATGGAAGCCTCTACGTAGCTTGTGTCTACAACTTGCAAACCAAAAGCATTTCCTTTGTTCAAATACAACTTGCCCAAGCGAGCAAAATCTCTGGCATTTGAATTGATACAACAAAACGCCTTTTCAAAGCCATTTTCACGGTCGAGACACCACAAAGCCTCTGTTTCAGCCCCTATTGGATTCCATATTTTCTCATAGAAATACTCTGAAAGATTTTTGTTCACTGCTTTCATCACAATAAAAGCCAAAAGCTGTGTATCGCCACTTTTGTAGTCAAAATATACTCCCGGAGCTTCTACAGGACTTTTTGTAGCCACCAATTGATATAAATCTGAACCATAATAAGCCACCATTATGTCTGAGAAAAAAACAGAAACGGGATTTTTATAGCTTTTAGACTCGTCAAAATCAAGCCCCGAACTCATCTGCAAAAGGTGTTTAATGGTGATTTTGACCTTTTCGCCCTCTTTAAACTCGGGCAAAAAATCAGCCACAGGTTGATTTACAGATTTTATGTATCCATCTTTAATGGCAGCGCCTACAAGCATACTCACTACTGATTTGGCCATTGAAAAGGAGTTTGAAATAGATTTTTCACCGTATCCTTTCCAGTATTTTTCAGCTATAAGCGAGTCGTTTTTTATCACTAAGAAAGCAACAGATTTGTATTTTTCCAGTGTAGCGACAAGGCTGTCCGTAAGTGGTTTCTTGTTATACGCTGTAGAAATAGACCAAGGTTTTGGTGTTTTTGAGGCTGGAATAGAACGATTATCAAATATTTTATAGTCATCGATATTCACAAAGTTGTAATAAATGGCTTTGTAAATAAACCGATTGCCCGACAACAATGTGAGTACATTTAATGCCAAAAAGGCTAGCCCTATCCACTTTACTATTTTTTTAAGCATATTTTGTTGTTTAGATTGTAGAAGTATTTTCTTAAAAAACTTAATAAATATAATATTTTACGGTAATCCTATTTTATTAAAGCTTGATTGTTATACGAAAATATCAACAGGAGTTGCAATTGATAAAAGGAGATAAATAAAAAAGGAGTTTTGTGTAGAACAAAACTCCTTCTCTTGGTTTACAACTGTATTACTTCACTAACGAAAATAATCTTTTCCAGCGTATTTTTTCTGCCAAACCGCCACTGTAATCCAGCGACAGCCAAATGAATACAGCTTTACCCACAATATGGTCTTCAGGTACAAAGCCCCAATAGCGAGAATCGAGTGAATTGTGGCGATTGTCGCCCATCATGAAATAGTAATTTTGCTTAAAAGTGTAGTTTTTTACTTCTGCACCATTAATAAATAATTTACCACCGTTGATTTCTACCTTTTCGTTTCCTTCATATTTTCTTATTACAGTTTCATAAATGGCCAAAGTAGTAGAATCTACGGCTATCGACATACCTTTTGTAGGCAATACCAAAGGACCAAAATTATCCACATTCCACGCAAATTGCTCAGGATGAGATGGATAGATGCGAGGGTCGGCATGACCCATAGTGTCTTTTTGGATTTCCACTTTTTTCACAAATGGGAATTTTGATATTTCATCTATAGCCTCTTGAGTAGCAAACATCCAATAGCCATTACCGATAAAACGAGTGTCGTTTGCATCTATACCCAGTTTTTTAAAGGTGCGTTCGCTGATTATTTCAGTAGTTTCCACAAAATAATCGTACTGCATTTTTTTAGGATTGTCCACAGGTTTGCCATTGATATACACCTGTAGGTCTTTCATCGAAATGGTGTCACCTGCTGTAGCTACACACCTTTTAATATAATTGGTTTTCAAATCGGTAGGGTATCCTTCATCGGCCGGCCAGTTGAATACCACACAATCGCCTTTTTTGACTTCAGAGAAACCGGGAAGGCGATAAGAAGGCAACTTTATCCAATCGAGATACGATGGAATAGATGTTCCCCATATAAACTGGTGAGTAAGAGGCACTTGTAGTGGAGTGATGGGCGTGCGTGAACCATAGTGTAACTTGCTTACAAATAAGAAATCACCTACCAAAAGCGATTTTTCCATCGATGGTGTGGGTATTGTGTAGGCTTCAAATGTAGCCCAACGAATAATGGTGGCTGCCACCACTGCAAAAAGTATCGATTCGCCCCATTCTCTAAAATGCTCTATCAATGTTACAGGTTTCTTTTTGTTAGGGTCGTAGGGTATCCAAAGACCAAGAGAAAGGATTACGAACATCCATTCCCACGATTTCCATTTTCTTTTTTGTGACACTTTAAGAAATTTTGAATTATTAATTTTGAATTATGTTTACAAAGACAAAACCTCTTTCATAGAAAAGAAGCCTTTTTGAGTACTAATGTATTCTGCTGCTACTACTGCACCTGTGGCGAAACCCTCTCTATTAAACGCTGTATGTCTCAGTTCTATACTATCTATACCTGAAGTATACACAACGGTGTGCGTACCAGGAACATTGTGTTCACGCTTATGGTCTATAAACAATTCTTTTGGTGAAAGATTTTCTCTGTCAATCGACCACGATTTTTTACGCTCCAAATGTGCTAAAACTCCTTCAGCGGTAGTGATGGCTGTCCCCGATGGTGCATCTTTTTTGTAAACATGGTGAATTTCTTCCATAGTCACATCATAATCGGCATGAGGATTCATCAATTGTGCCAATTTTTCATTCACAGCCCAGAACAAATTCACTCCTATGCTATAGTTTGACGAATAGCACATAGAACCGTTCATTTTCTCTCTTAATTGCTTGATTTCCGGCAACTTATCAAGCCAACCCGTGGTGCCGCACACTACAGGAATATTGTTTTCCAAGCAGTATTTTACATTGGAATAAGCGGAAGAAGGATGTGTAAACTCTATGGCAGCATCTACATTTGAGCCATTGAAATTTTTAAGTTCGGCTGCATTGTCCACATCAATTTTGCCCACCACCTGATGGCCTCTTTTCACTGCGATGCCTTCTATGGCCTTGCCCATCTTTCCATACCCAATCAACAATATTTTCATGTATTGATTATTAAATAAAAAATATTCAGTGTTCAGTGTTCAGTATTCTAAATTTCTGCTTTTCTCTTGTGTCAATGAATGCAAAATTAAGATTTAGTCCCAATTGTGGAACACCCACAGGATTAATTAATTCGGGTTTTACCCTCATCGACAGTTTGTCAGAAACATCAAACTTGGCAAAATGGGCATCTACAGCTGCATCCATGATGTTACATACATAGGTGAGTATACAAAAAACAGCCATCCAGTCTCTCACCCTACGAGCTTCGTCTCTTCTAAACTCTAATATTCGCCATGAGCGACTATTAGCAACTGTATCAAAAGGAAGCATTTCATTTTCGTAGCGGGAATAGATATTATTGTAACCATTCTCGGCTTCTTCTCTTGTTAGTTTTTTAGAAAAATCGTCAGGGTCTCTTAGGTTTTGGTATATAAATGCTTCTCTGAAATTTTGGTATCTACGATTATTATTAATGACTAAATATCCAAATGTCCCCATTAGTCCCCAAAATATGGGTACTTTCCACATTTTACCGTTGTAAATTTGCCCACCACCCGGCAAAATCACCGATGCCAATGAAGCAATTCTTGGATTATGTTTCAATCCATATTTTTCTCTTTCTGTTTTCGTTGTGTCTTCTGAAGTGGTATCGGCAGCCGCATTTTGGTTGGTTCCATATTGAGCTTGGGGTAAATTATTAGGGTTTTGAGGATTGCCCTGCATATTGTAAGGATCGTTAAAATTTTGGGCAAACAAAGAATCCATTCCCCCAAAAAATAGCAACACAAAAAATACTATACGCCCCGCCAACTTCACAATTTTTATATCAAAGCTAATATTTCCAAAATGCGATTGAAATCTTCGGTAGAATAAAACGGGATTTTTATTTCTCCTTCGTTTTTATCGTTTACTTTCAGAGCCACTTTTGTACCAAAATGGTTTGAGAGCGTACTTTGCAGTTTTTTGTATTCGATGTTTGAAGCCCCTTTGCTTGGTTTTGGTGGCGTTTTAGAAGACTTTTGTTGTGCAATTTCCCTCACCAAGTCTTCTGTTTTGCGCACAGATAGCTCTTCATTAATAATCTTCTTAAACACAGCCAACTGATTTTCCACACTATCTATGGTAATAATGGCTCTGGCATGTCCAAAAGTGATTTTATTATCACGAACGGCAATCTGTATATCGGGTGGAAGTTTGAGCAAACGCAAATAATTTGCTACAGTAGCCCTGTTTTTACCTACTCTATCACCCAGTTCATCTTGCTTAAGATTACACTCTGTCATCAGGCGCTGATAGCTGAGCGAAATCTCAATCGGGTTGAGATTTTCTCTCTGAATGTTCTCAATCAAGGCCATTTCCAGCATTTGCTGGTCGTCTGCCAAGCGAATGTAGGCAGGAATGGCTTTTAATCCGGCAAGTTTACTGGCACGAAACCTGCGCTCACCTGATATGATTTGATATTGATTATCAGCCAGTTTGCGCACAGTAATTGGCTGAATGATACCTTGTACTTTAATAGACTCCGAAAGTTCCAACAGAGCCTCTTCATCAAAATAGTTTCTAGGTTGAAAAGTGTTTACTTCTATTTGCTCAAGAGGTATTTCGTTTATAGAACTCACCGCTGCTGCCGGTGGCATCATTTCCGGCTCATCGGCATCTGAAATCAGTGCCGCTAAGCCTCTACCCAATACACTCTTTTTTTGTTTTCCTTCTGACACTCGTTATAAATTTTTGAATTTTGAATTTTGAATTTTGAATGAAATTTCCATCCAAGATTCTACCGGTATTATTTTGCCTGATTTATTTTGATTTTTTGTTTCGCTCTATGATTTCTTTGGCCAAATTCAAGTAGGCTATTGCTCCCTTGCTCTCTGCATCATATGCTATGACAGGCATGCCAAAACTTGGCGATTCGCTCAGTTTTACATTTCTTGGAATGATGGTTTTAAACACCATTTGTGGGAAATTTTTATTCACCTCTTCTACCACTTGATTGCTCAAGCGAATGCGCAAATCGTACATTGTGAGCAGCATACCCTCTATTTCAAGTGCTGTATTGAGGCGTTTTTGAATCAATTGAATGGTTTTAAGCAATTTCCCCAAGCCTTCCAATGCAAAATATTCGCACTGAATAGGTATCAACACCGATTGGGCTGCTGTGAGCGCATTTACCGTAATCAAACCCAAAGAAGGCGAACAGTCTATCAGTATAAAATCGTATTTATCGTTTATTTCAGCCATGGTAGTCCTCATGCGTTCTTCACGATTTTCAACTTCGGTGAGGTCAAACTCAGCACCTACCAAATCTATATGGGCAGGCAGAATATCAAGATAATCAACTTGTGTTTTTTTGATGGCATCTTTGGCACTGATGCCTTTGATCATGCACTCGTAGATGCTATTGTCCTTGACTTTGGGGTCGAAGCCCAGCCCTGAGGTGGAGTTTGCCTGTGGGTCGGCATCGATGAGGAGTGTGCGGTACTCAAGAGCCGCAAAACTCGCCCCTAAATTGATGGCCGTAGTAGTTTTACCTACACCGCCTTTTTGGTTTGCAATCGCAATAATCTTCGCCATTTGTCAGAGTTGATATTTTAAAAATTGATTCTTAAGAATAATAATATGGAATGTGGATTAACATACATTTTAGAATTCTATATTCACCATTCTTAACCGGGCATTCGTTTTTGCAAATATATACTTTTAGAAATATAATCCATGCGAATAATACTCAACATACTTATCCACGTTTGTAAGCTACTGATAATCATTGGTTTATATTCGTGTAGTACAAAAAAAGACACGAAAAATTATAAAATATTCAGATATAACCAGAATGGAGGATTGTCTTCGCTTGACCCTGCCTTTGCAAAAAACCAACCTAATATATGGGTAGTAAACCAATTATACAATGGCTTAGTAGAACTTAATAGTAATTTAAAAATCACACCTTCACTTGCAGAGCGTTGGCAAGTAAGTGATGATGGAAAAGAGTATATTTTCTATTTAAAAAAGGGGGTAAAATTTCATAATAATGAAATTTTTGAAAATAGTTTAGGCAGGGAAGTGACAGCTCATGATTTTGTCTTTTCATTCAAGAGAATAATAGATTCATCTACAGCTAGTCCGGGAGCGTGGATTTTTAATGACAAAGTAAAACGCAATTTGAATGGATCCATAGCCGACTCATGTTTTTATGCTTTAGATAATTACACTTTTGTGATAAAGCTAGAGAAAGCATTCCCTGCTTTTTTACAAATGCTTGCCATGCCTTATGCATATGTTGTGCCAAAAGAAGCAATTGATAAATATGGAAAAGATTTTAGGGTACATCCCGTAGGCACAGGACCATTTGTTTTTAAACTATGGGACGAAGGAAATGCTCTTATCTTGAATAAAAATCAAAACTATTGGAAAAAAGACTCATCATGCAACGCCCTACCTTATCTTGATATTGTTCATTTGTCATTTTTAAGCGACAGAAACATCGCTTTTATGACATTTAGACAAGGCAAATTAGACATGATTTCAGGATTGGATGAAAATTCCAGAGATGTGATATTTACATACAACGGTTCTATTAAAAAAGAATTTTCAGACCAATTTGATGTCCAGAAAATTAAGTATTTGAATACTGAATTTTTAGCTTTTCACCTTGACCCAGTCAACTATGAGAACAAAAACCACCCATTTTTGAATAAAAAAGTTCGACAAGCACTTAACTATTCAATTAATAGAGAGCAATTAGTACAATTTATATTAAATAATGTAGGTATGCCTGGTAACAAAGGAATTGCCCCCCCATTTCTTTATTCAAATGCGAATGCTATAGGCGGATATACCTACAATCCTACGAAGGCCTACGAACTACTAAAAGAATCGGGCTATTTAGGTAAAAAAGAAATGAATGAACTAAAACTATACACGATTTCTACGTTTCCATACAAAGAAATAGCTGAATTTTTACAAAGAGAGTGGGCAAAAATTGGTATTAAAATACAAATAGAGATAAACACAGTACCCACACATTTTGAAATGGCAACGAAAGGCAGAATGCCACTCTTTAGGGCTTCTTGGCTTGGAGATTATCCTGAGCCTGAAAACTATTTAACATTATTTTACAGTAAAAACTTCTCTCCATCAGGCCCAAACAGAACTCATTTTAAAAATTCTCAATACGATAACCTTTATGAACTATGCTTATCAGAACAAGACGAAAGCAAGCGTTTTGAGCTTTATAAGAAAATGGAGGGAATAGTGCTTGAAGAAGCCCCTGTGATAGTGCTGTGGTATGACGAGGTAGTGCGCCTCACCCAAAAGAATGTAAAAGGACTCGAAGCCAATGCCATGAACAACCTAGTGTTGGAGAGGGTGGATATAGTTAAGTAATTAGCATTTCATTCATTATCAAAATAATTTTTACTTACAATTGTGTATTTGTTTAAATCTCGAGATGAATAAATCCTCATTATTAAATAGTATCTACCTTTATTTATTTTACTAAAATCAATATCAATAGAGTTAAAGACAATTTCTTGACTTGAATTATTTTGGATTCTTTTATCTGTTGCAATTAATATATCAGAATCTGAAGACCATTCTTTATCATTGGATAAATAAAAATCTGCATAATATTGCACATCGCTACTATTACAAACAGTTGAATATGTAAAGCTTATTGCTTCTAACAAAGCTGTGACTTTGTCTATTGTTAAGAAAAAGTTTATAACCGGCCCAGTAAAGCTTGTATCTATTACAAATGGAGTTTGATTGTGTTGAAATTTAAAATTGTTACCCATACCACACTCAGCTTCTCCCATAGTAATCAAAAAATAATTACTTGGTGCCACAATAATTGGTAATTGAGCTTTTACCATGCCAAAATCCAATGTTGAGTATGATTTATTAACCGACAAATCATATCCTTTACTTATTGAAAGTTTTGATTGGTTTACATTGTAATCATTTGAATCCAATATATTGTCTTTAGATAGGTATGATTTAATTTTTATTTCACAATCATTGGAAGATGTGGACTCAAAACTATACTGTAAATACATCATGCTGCATTTTGATAAAAATGAATTGGCACTAACAAATGTGAGACCCGCTTCTGTATCAGGTACATTGGCTTTTATTTGATCTCCAACAATAATCAGTGACTCATTAATATTATTTCCTACGGTAATAGTTGAAATAATATAAAATTTACCCTTAAGCCATGACAAACTACTTGTATTGTATGCATTAACATTTATTGTTGAATTTCCGGAAATCTGTCCTGATGACTCACTAAAATAATAGTCTTTGGTATCAAAAATTCTATCATTAGATATATAGTGTCTTATAGTATAATTTATTGTAGAATCTTGGATATTTTTAATAAAGTTGTTCAAATACAAATTATCATTAGACTTTATAGTTTTAGGTGAAAAATTTGAGCTACCAATCGATATAGGGTTAGTTATTCCTATGTTATTATCCGATACAAAAACAGCTACTACAGACGAGTCAATATCTCTTACTCTAGATATCAAATATTTTTTTCGTGTTTTATTTACATCTGGTATCATCACTTTTCCGGCAAAATTATTGACACCCATTTCTAATACCATTTTGCCGGTTATGTAATTAGCATATACTCTAAAATCGTCATTATCAATTTTTCTGTCATCAGAAAAATACAATTCATTTAGCACTTCCAAATTCTTAAAGTAGGTATTCTTTAACGAAAAACCAACATTAACTGCAAGTCCAGAGTAAGAATTTTCGCTTGACATTCTTAAATTTCCGCCTGAAATTGTCTCTAATGCTTTGGAAATTTCAACGGGGATATAAAAAGACTTTGAAACAGTTTTGGGGTCACCTGGGTCTTTGTATTCAAAAGCTATATAATAATTTTTATCTTTATACTTTTCAACAGGGATTTGAAAGTTAAAATATATTTCATTTAAGCCTCTTTTGAGTATTGGAAATATTGGGCTTTTGATTATATAATCTTCTTCATAATTATATGATTTATCTTTAGATATATAAAAATTATAGCTTACTAGTTTATATTCATTTTGTGATATATTTTCAATATTGAGCTTGAGCGAAAATACATCACCTCCAATAAAATTTTCTCCCGAAATACTATATGACTTTAGTTCCATAGCATAAAATACAACCTCATTATCTTCGTTATTCTTTTTACAGAACGTAAGAAACGAAAAAACAAAAAAACACAATAGTAAACACTTTATTTTTGACATATTAGTTGTCTTTTTAGCAAAAATACAACAATATTAAAAAGGAAAAAAAGAAATCGCCCTTTCCTCTGCCTCTCGCATCTGCTTCTGTTCTTTTTCGGTTTTGTCTTTATATCCGCAGAGATGCAAAAGTCCATGGGCTAATACTCGCCTAAGTTCGTTGTCGAAAGAAGTGCTAAAAACCAAAGCATTCTCTTTCACACGGTCTATGGAAATATAAATCTCACCTAAAATGTTGTTTTTTTCGGTGCTGTTATCAAAAGTAATGATGTCGGTGAGGGTGTCGTGCTGCAAAAAATCAATGTTGATTTGAAGCAAGGCTTCATCTGAACAGAAAATATAATTGAGTTCATCAATAGCTTTTCCTTCGCTCAAGGCTACTGATATAAGCCATTGCTTATACTTGTTTTTATGCTTCAATTCAAATGCAACATCGTCTGAGAAAAAGTTGATTTTGGGCTTAGGCATTAAGCTACTGCAAATTAAAAGTCATCTCTATTTTTTTCCCTTTGTTTTCAAAAGCTACTCCGTCTGAGAGATTTTTGATGAGGAATACACCTCTGCCCCCAATCTTATTGATGTTTTCGGGAGAAGTAGGATCCGGTAGATTTTCATAATCAAAGCCTTGACCTTCGTCTTCAACCACACATTTGAGAATGGCTTTATCTATGAGTAATGACAGTGACACATTCTTGGTGATATCGCTTTTGTTGCCATGCAAAATGGCATTGTTTACAGATTCGGTAACAGCCACCATGATGTTTCCATACACATCGTCAGTGATATGAAATTTCTCTTTGGCATTGTCGATAAAACTTTCGACCAGCCTGATGTTTTCCATTACAGAAGGAAACTGTATGCGGAGCGTTTCCATTAAATACAAGGTTTTTAATAAGGTTAAGGTGCGTGCAAAGTTACACAAATTCCTTTCCTTGTACGGATATGTAAGTTAATGGTTTAATTTTTCGAAATATTCGTTTGTTTCTTTTTTATAATATGGGTTGAGCGAGGGTGGAATGGTGCGCAAAAGCTCTACTTGTTTTTCTTTTTCCTTCAAATACAGTTCGAAAGAGGCAGGAATTTTGCGTGGTTTTTCTTTGGCTGTTTGCGATTCGCGCTGTGGATCTTGCTCACGTTCACGTTGTGCTTTTTCGTGTTCTAACAGGCGGTTCAGTATATCTTGTTGGCGGTTGAGCATCTCTTGGGTGATTTGCTTGTTCACCAAATCGCTTTCGGTACGCTCCATCTCTCTTTTCAATTGTTCGATTTCGCCTTGACCCTGTTCTTTGCCATTTTTACCGTCTTTGCCGTCTTTCCCTTCCTTGTTGCCTTGTTCAGAGCCACCCTCCTGCTCCATTGCCTTACGAATGCCTTCTTGCTGACGAGCCAATTTTGAGAGTTCTTCCGAAAGCTGCTTGCCTTGCATGCCACTCTTTTTAAGCTCATCTATTTTTTTATTCAAATTTTTCTGCATTTGGCTCAAATTGGGCTTATTGCCTTTGCTTTTGCCCTTTTGTTTTTTATTCCCTTTCCCATTGGCTTGCTGCTGTTGTTGCTCTTGCTGTTGTTCTTGCATTTGTTTGAGTACATCGCTCAAGAGCAAGGCCAAGTTGTTCATGGACGTCATAGCCATTTGTTGTTTTCCGGCTGCGATATCGGCTCTACGGGCTTTGATGGCAACCACACTCTCGTCCATACGTTGTTTCATTGCATCAAGCTCTCTTGTAATAAAAGACTGAATTTGAAAAACACGTTTGCTGAGTGCATAGAGGCTGTCTTCAATGATTTTGCTATCGTCTTTCAACTTGATTTGCTGCTGTGAAAGCTGTACAAATTTAGGGTCACTTTGGGCCACTTTTTTGAACTCTTTCATCACATCTTCTTGGTTGTACGACAGCCTGATGAGATTTTCAAGTATAGCTCTCAAATCTTCAATGTTTTCACTCATCTGCTGCGACTCCATACTTTGCTGCATTTGCTGCATCTGTTGAGCCATTTGCTGCATTTTTTTTGCTGCATTTTTCTGCGATTTGGCTGCTTTTTTATTTTCTTTTTTATCTAACGACTCGCTGCTTTTCTGCTGCTCTTCGCTCACTTCTTTTTCGCCTTGCTTAGTGTCTTCCAAATCGCTTTTGTTTTCCAACTCCTCGTTCATTTCTCTCAACTCCTCCATCTCTTTTTTCATCTCTTCAAATTCTTCGTTGAGTTGCTTTTGGTCTTCCCCAAGCTTTTCTGCATCAGCATTTTTTTCTTCTGTTTTTTCAGATAATTTTTCTTGCTTTTCGGCCAACTGCTCCATTTTTTGTTGAATATCCTCCAACTTGCTTTCAAACTTTAGCTGTTTAAACATTTCTAAAGCTCTATCCAGCTCTTTTTCAAGATTTTGGTCTTTGTTTTTGAGCTTATCTACCACATCACGAATTTCGTTTTCTTTATTTTTTTCTTGAAGCAATTTGGCTAGTTCTTGATAAAGCTTTTTGGTTTCTTCATCCAGCATTTCATTCATCAATTGCTGCAAAAGCTTGGTTTTCTCAGCCAAACGTTCGTTTGTTTTGTCAAAGCGGTCTTTTTTATCCAATAATTCCTTATGTTTTTCCTTCATTTGCTCCACTTCTTGCTGTATCGCCTCTTGTTTTTTGAGCAAATCTTCAATGGCTTTTTTGTCTTGCCAATCAAACGTTTTTTTGCCTTTCAGCCTTTGTTCCAATTTTTTGACATCTTTTTTTATCTCTTCGGCTTTGGAAAGTGTAGTATTTAGCTGTTTTTCTGCCGATTCGCTGCTTTGATTAATAGACTCTTCTATTTGTTTTACAGAAGGCAGCTTTAATTCAAACGATTTAGAATTGGCTTTTTTTCTGCCATGAATCCCATCATTGTCCCATACAGTGAGAAAATACTCCAGACCTTCGCCCGGACGCAGCCTCAAAGAATCTATATCCCAACGGAAATAAAAACTTTGTGAATTGCCACTGCTGATTTTGATATTGATGGGTTGGAATGGCTCTTGCTTTGGCTGTTCTACAAAATCAGATGTAAAACTAAAATCTGGGAGTTTATTTCTGCGGTAAAAAAGTTTAAGCTCCGTAAGCCCATAGTCATCTGAAATATTTCCTCCTAAAACCAAATAATTAAATAAAGTGGTGTCTTTAAACTGCTCTACAGCTATTTTGGGATATTCATCGGGAATAACGGTGATAGAATATTCCATTTTTTCTTTAGATGTGCCAAAGCCATTGAAAAGCGACACGGAATAGGTGGTAGAACTAAATATTTGTTTTTTGATGGAGAAATCGCTGCCTATAAAATTTGAACCCGAAATAGATTCATTTTTTGAATTGAGGGTCAATAGCAAACGATCGCAGTCCTCTGTATTGAAATTCCACAGCACGGAAGTACCTTCAGGAATCAGCAAATTACCCGTGTTGCTCAATTTGTCCGGTTTTTTGCCCAAATAACCCGGGTAAATAAGTTTTACATCGAAAAATTTTATCAAAGGGCGCGCCTTTAATTGAATATCATAGTTTTGGGATGAAAAACCCGAAGCCTCAAAATGAAATGAAACTGATTTATCAATTTTTCTGAAATAATATATATAAGTATTGCCATCAGCCGAGGGCTCCATTTTGTGCAAAAGGTCGTTGTAATAAATGTAGGCAGCATCGGGCAGCGATGAACCTTCAAGCTGAAGCCTGATTTCTACATCTTCATTTTTAAACACCTCAAAATCTTCATTATTAACGATAAATTTGAAAGGAGCTTCCGGCAGAAACTCTTGATTGTATTTGACAATTCGCTGCGTGGTGTCGGTAAGGAATTTGGGAATAAAAACAAGTATGGCTATGATTACAGCCAATGGAATAAGCACATAGGGCAAATAGCGGGTGTTTTGGTCAAGCTTAATGGTATCAGAAAAATTAAACACCGATAACTCGCTCGATTTTTGGGCTATCCCTGCCTTTACCAGCTCGTTTTCTTCATCGCTAAGCCTTGACAATTGCAAGGTATTGAGCAATTTATCATTAACTTCCGGCAACAATTGCCCAATCTGTTGTGCAGCTTCTTCATCTGAAATCTGCTTTTGAAGGTTGAAAAAACGAAACAGAGGCTCGCCTACCCAAAGCCAACCGAAAACAAAAGCTAAAACAAAAAAACCAAAGAAAAAAACCCCTCTAAAGTAGGTATTTAAGTTACCATAATACTCTATAGTGGCAAAAAGAAGATATACAGCCAACAACAAGGCGAGGAAGAATATAATCCCCCTTAATAATTTATTAAAATAAAATCTTCTTTTATATCGCCAAAGATTGGCATACAACCCACTGATGGAACTACTCATTGTGCAATACTATTCTGATACAAATAAACGAAAAAGAGATGAATAATTGGCGTTGAAGAATAAACTATGAGTTGTGGCAGTGTGGTTTGAAAATCTTATCGATTTGCGTTGAACCCAAAAACATATCTCCATTTTTGGTTGCTTACTAAGCTTACAAATCGGAAATTAGCATTTTGAAGTTCGATCAGATGATAAAAAAACTTTTTATTTCGGCATTCTCTTCCTCTTTATTATTGATAGGGGCTTGGTTCATCCACCCATTTTTTGCTTTTCTAGGATTTATCCCCTTGATGTTCATTCAAAAACTGGTAGAAAACAGCTCAATCAAGAGAAAAAACGCCACACTATTCTTTTTTAATTATTTGGCGTTTTTGGTTTGGAATGTGGGCACCACTTGGTGGATAGTTAACAGCACATGGACGGGGGCCATTTTAGCATTCACCATCAATTCACTTCTTATGTGCATTCCGGTGCTTGTAGCATCATTTGTCGCTAAAAAACTCACCCCAATATCTAATTTTTTCGCTTTTCCATATATGCTTATATTTTTTTGGACAGCGTTTGAATATTTGCATTTGGATTGGGATTTGAGCTGGTCGTGGCTCAATTTGGGAAATGCATTTGCCAATGCCCATTATTTAATCCAATGGTATGAATTTACGGGTACTTTTGGGGGTACAATATGGATATTGACTGTCAATGCCTTACTATTTAACCTGATAGGTTTAAAAAGCAAAGATTTCAGCTACCTGATAAAACAGCCCTTGTTTATCTCTTTGCTAGTGGTTTTCATTCTGCCTTGCGGACTTAGTATTTATATATATAAGACTTACAAAGAGGCGGGACAATCAAACGAAGTGATAGTAGTACAACCAAATATTGACCCTTACAATGAAAAATTCCCCGGTGCTCAAAAATTTATTCCTTACGATGAGCAATTGAAAAGACTTTTGAAGCTTACGGAAGACAAGCTAACCAGAAATACTCGTTTTGTAGCTTGGCCTGAAACTTCGCTACCTGCCGGCTATGACGAAGACTTGATAAGTGACCAACCTCATATCAGAAATATTCGTTTTTTCCTTACCAACCACCCGGGAATCACACTCATCACAGGCAGCGACACCTATAAAATATATCGTTCTGAATATGATAAATCTACTACCGCACGATATGGTGAAGGCGTGGGCTGGTACGATTATTTCAATACGGCACTGAAAATAGACAGAAATTATAAAGTGGGGATTTATCACAAATCGAAACTTGTGCCCGGAGTAGAGCAAATGCCTTATCCTCAGTTGTTTAAATGGATAGAAAATTTTGCCATTGATTTAGGAGGTATTACCGGTTCACTTGGAAAGCAGGAAGAAAGAACCGTATTTTTTAACGAAAAAAATGTAGGAGTAGCGCCCGTGGTATGCTACGAGTCTGTGTATGGAGCTTTTGTGGCTGAATATATCAAAAATGGTGCAAATTATATATTTATCATCACCAATGATGGCTGGTGGGGCAACACTCCCGGGCATAAACAACATTTGGCCTACGCAAAATTGCGTGCCATAGAGACACGCAGAAGCATAGCCAGAGCTGCCAACACAGGTATTTCGGGTTTTATCAATCAAAAAGGAAACATCATTTTACAAAATAATTATTGGGAGCAAGATGCGCTCAGAGCAGGACTCATGGCCAACGACAAATTGACTTTCTATGTGAAGTTCGGGGATTATTTAGGTGCTTTTGCACTCAATGGCTGTTATTTGCTATTATTTATAGCCTTTATATTCCTCATTTTCGGCAAAAAACAATCTCAAGAATAAAACATAATGAATTTAGAGTCCATCACACTTCAAACCATAGAAATAGCGCAAAAAGCGGCAGCATTTATCAAAAGTGAACGTGAAAACTTTGACCCTGCCAAGATAGAGTTTAAAGGACACAGCAGCAATTTGGTGTCGTATGTAGACAAGGAGGCTGAGAAAATTCTGGTAGAGGGGCTCTCAAAAATACTGCCCGAAGCCGGATTTATCACCGAAGAGGGCACTATAGAGCAGTCAAACAAAGAATATTGCTGGCTGATAGACCCACTGGACGGTACCACCAATTTTTTGCATAATGTACCTATATATTCCACAAGTATCGGGCTTTTGCACAACGATTTTCCAGTAGCAGGCGTGATAATAGACATTCCTATGAACGAAATTTTTCATGCTTGGAAAGGTGGTGGAGCCTATGCAAACGGCAGAAAAATAAAGGTTTCTACTCCTAAAACCCTTGGAGAGTGCTTAATAGCCACAGGTTTTCCTTATCAAAACTTTGACAAATCAGAAGAGTACATGAATGTGTTAAAAGGCTTGATGGAAAATTCACACGGATTAAGGCGTTGTGGCTCGGCAGCCATAGACATGGCTTGGGTAGCAGCCGGAAGGTTTGAAGGCTACTTTGAATACAACATCAACGCTTGGGACATAGCTGCGGGCTGTATCATACTCGAAGAAGCAGGCGGAAAAGTGACCGATTTCAAAGGTGGAAACGATTATGTTTTTGGTAAAAACATCATAGCCTCCTGCGGAAGTATCCACAGCCAGTTTCAGGAGATAGTGGAAAAAAATTGGTGAGAGATGAGGAGAGATTTTGTGTTTTTTCTGCATAAAAATACAAACTGCTCTATCAATCTTCACATATCACCTCCCCATACCAAGTAGTTTTCTTTTTTAAATCGAGAGATATCTGTTTCAAATGTGTAAATGCCAAAGACAGCCGAACCGGAGCCGGACATCGAGGCATATATGGCTCCGTCTGTATACAAGTCGTTTTTTATAGATTCCAATACTGGGTGTTGAGGGAAAACTGATTTCTCAAAATCATTCTCAATCAAATTTTTCCACTCTTTAACACTGTGCGACAGTTTTTCTTTTAACCCCGCACTACCTCCGCGCTTTATCACGTTTTTATATGCTTCAGGAGTGGAAACGTGTATGCCCGGATAAACCACTACCAAATAGTATCCTTTGAGATTTTCTATCTCGAGTGCTTGCCATTTGTCTCCTTTTTCTAAGGCAAATACAGGCTCATTTTTAGTAAAAAAAGCACAATCGCTGCCAAGAAGTGCTGCCATGTTACTCATTTCGTCTACAGTCATGCCTATTTCAAACAATTTATTAAGGGAGATAATAGTAAAAGCTGCATCGCTAGAGCCGCCACCCAGTCCGGCACCCATGGGTACTATTTTGTGCAAGTGAATTTTTACCGGAGGAATAGGATATTTTTTATTCACTAATTCGTATGCTCTCACACACAAATTGTCTTCACTTCGACCTGGTATGAGCAATCCTGAACTGGTAAATTCTGTCTTCTCTGCCGGTATTATTTCTAATACATCTTTCCATCCTATTGGGTAAAAACAGGTTTCTATATTATGGTACCCATCATCTCTTTTATTGATAATGTGTAATCCTAAGTTTATCTTGGCATTAGGAAAATCTATCATTTGTATTAATTATTTTTCTGTGAAATACGCTCAAAACTAAAAAACTTAATTCTATCTCCCATATCGACAAAGAGTGCTCTGGAGCGCTCCGGACGAGCATCGGTGACAAACAACTGGCCAAAATGATTCCCTGTCACCAAATCAATAAGTTTTTTTATTCTCACATCATCAAGCTTATCAAATATATCGTCTAGCAAAAGAATGGGAGTATTTACTGTGGCATCTTTTAAAATATCAAATTGAGCCAATTTTAATGCAATGACAAACGACTTTTTTTGCCCTTGAGATGCGAATTTCTTTACACTTTGACCATCTATGGTAAAATCAAAATCTTCTGTATGTATACCCAAAGTGGTGCGCTGAAAATGTTTGTCTTTTTCAATATTTTGAGAAAATGTATGAGAAAAATGCTCATTAATATCCGTTTCATACACCAAAGACGCCATTTCCTTTTCACCTGATAAATATTTATACCTGTGTTGGAATATATCTATGTAGTCGGCAATAAACTTTTGTCTCTTTTCAGCAATAATTATATTGAGTGGTATCAACTTATTTGAATATAACTCCAACAAATCATTTCTAGGAAAATCTTGTTTTAAAACAGCATTTCTTTGTTTTAATAAATGATTGTACAACAGTAGCGATTTCAGATATTCCGAGTCCATCTGAGAAATGAGCCCGTCAAAAAACTTTCGTCTTATTTCACTTCCTTCTCTGATAAGGTCTGTATCGTCTGGAGCTATCATCACAATAGGTAATTTTCCTATATGATCGCTCATTTTATCATATTCCAGACCATCCCATTTTAAGTTTTTTTTGGTTTCGTTGCTGTATACACAACTTACCATTATCCCTTTGGTACTTCCGTGGGCGTTAAAAGCGCCTTCAAGTCTGTAGTAATTTGAATTATAGTTTATACACTGCAAGTCAGTGCTTCCCAATGCACTTTTAGTAAGGCACAGCACATGGATAGCATCAAGCAAATTAGTTTTGCCACTGCCGTTTTCGCCCACAAAACAATTGACATACGGATTCAAATTAAAAACCGAATGGGCTATATTTTTAAAATTTTCAATCCTTAGTGTGGATAAATACATTTGATGTTAGTGGCATTTCAATCCCCAAAAATCAAAAAAAAGGCTGATTGGTTTTACAGATGCTTAATTTTTCGTTAATATTGCACAAAAAAGTATATAAAAATTTTCATGGCAACGCTTGAAAAAGAATCTACAAAGTCAAAAAACAACGGAAAAGCTGTAAAAGGTGATGTAAGTGAACTGTTTGGCAAGGACACCTATATGTGGTGGTACGAAAGCATGCAGTATATGAGGAAGTTTGAAGAAAAAGCGGGCCAACTTTACGGACAACAGAAAATTAAAGGATTTTGCCATTTGTATATAGGTCAAGAAGCTTGTGCTTCGGGTGTCGTATCTGCTTTGAGAAAAGGCGACAAATACCTTACCTCTTACCGTGACCATGCGCTGCCATTGGCATTGGGTACAGATGGAAAAAAGATTATGGCTGAACTTTTTGCCAAAGAAACGGGAATTTCTAAAGGCAAAGGTGGTTCAATGCACATTTTCGATAAAGAAGTAGGTTTCATGGGAGGACACGGAATAGTAGGTGCTCAAATTCCACTTGGTGCCGGAATAGCTTTTGCCGAAATGTACAACAACACTGGTAATGTATGTATTTGTTACATGGGCGATGGTGCCGTACGTCAAGGTGCGTTTCACGAAGCCATGAACATGGCCATGCTCTGGAAAATTCCTGTGATTTTTGTAATTGAAAATAATGGTTACGCGATGGGTACATCTGTAGCCAGAACATCTAATGTTCGTGAATTATATACTCTAGGCGAGTCTTACGACATGCCTTCTGTGCCTGTAGATGGAATGCGTTGTGAAGATGTACACATAGCAGTATCCAAAGCCGCAGAAAGAGCTCGCAAAGGCGAAGGTCCTACTCTATTGGAATTTAGAACCTACAGATACAGAGGCCATTCTATGTCTGACCCAGCCAAATACCGTTCTAAGGAAGAAGTTGAGCACTACAAAGCCCAAGACCCAATAGAACAAGTTCGCGAGGTGATATTGAAGAAAAAATATGCCTCAGAAGCCGACTTGGAGGCAATAGATGAGAAAATAAAATCGTTAGTACAAGAGTGTGTGGATTTTGCAGAAAACTCAAACTACCCCGACCCATCTGAAGCTTATAAAGATGTGTATGTACAAACAGATTATCCTTTTATATTAGAATAATTTTCAACCTTATAACATAACAATAAACAATTCAATACTACTAAAGTGGCAAAGAAAGAGAGCAAAATAGAAGAACTTTTAGAACAACCAGAGAACCTGATAGAGGATATTCAAAGTGGAAAATTTGAAGAGTGGTTTGAAAAATATAAAAATATTATCACATATGTGGGTGGTGGAATATTGGCTTTAGTGTTGGTTGTGGTTGGTTTTAAGTACTACACAGTGTCGCAAAACGAAGAAGGCCAAAACGCTATGTTCCAAGCAGTATATTATTTCGAAGCAGATTCATTGAATAAAGCATTGAATGGAGATGGTAATAATCTGGGCTTTGTAGACATAGCATCAGACTACAAATTCACAAAAGCAGGCAATCTTGCTAATTACTATGCCGGAGTTTGCTATTTGAAACAAGGTAAATTTGAAGAAGCCATTGATTATTTACAGAGTTTCAGTGCCAATGACATATTAGTTCAGGCACGAGCCTACTCATTGATTGGCGATGCTTACATGGAACAAAATGATTATGAAAATGCTGCTTCATACTATAAAAAAGCATCGGAATGGAAACCAACAAAAGAGTTCACCCCTGACTATTTGATGAAATTAGGGCTGGCTGCGGAACTAAACAAAGATTATGATTTGGCCGTAAAAGCTTACACAAGGATAATAGATGAATTTCCAAACAGTGCTAAAGTGAACGATGCAAAAAAATACAAAGGCATGAATGAGGCTTTGGCAGCTGCTAACTAGGTACTAAATTTATATTGCATGAAATTGAGGCTATGTTTATTGACTTTTATACTTTCGGCAGTTTTTTCTGTTGTGTCCATAGCAGGGCCTCAGTATCGTTCTTACCCTGTCAGCATCTCAAAAAAGAAATATAAAGCTATACAAGCCCGTAGATATAAAAAGCGTGAAGTTGCTGTGGTACCTCGTCAATTCAGAGAGCCCAGTAAATTTAGTATGATGTTTACGCCTCAAACCCGCAAGGTAAGATATGTAAACAATAATCAAATAAACAGAAAAAGAAACCAAAAGGCTGTAGCTGTAAGGCGTAGAAATGAACGTAATTATTCTGACTACCGCGATGCTGTTGCCAATACAGAAAGAAGTAATTTTTCTATCTACGACAAGTAGCATATAAATGTCTCTCCGCTTTTTACAATTTATTATTTCGTGTTTTTTAGCTTCGGTTGTATTTACAGCCTGTCAAAAAGACAATGTTACCCCCACTACGTTTGTAAAAGGATTTGGCACTGCCGATACTTTGTCTATAGTCACAGAACTTCCGTTTGCAGCCTTACCAAGGCCTTTCTTGCTCACTACAGATAGTATACCTACAGTTCCTATGGTGTGTGCAAATGCCTCTAGAAGAAATGGAGTATCGGGAACTCTCACTACAGGCACCATAACGGGCAGTATTGTATCAGACATCCCAACCGACTTATTAGCTTTATTTACACAGGGAAATAAACCTTTGAGTCAAACAGCATCGAACGACACAATAAAAGGCTGGAATATTACCCAAATGACAGCTATTAACCCCAATTCAGGGGCTGTGGCCGATATATCTAATAGAGTAAATAAGTCGGTAGTAGATGCTCTATCGGGTTCATTGACATATTTCCCTGATGGATACTATACTTTTGTGAGCAATCAGTCAGATAAACAGCATTTGAATCAATTTGGTTGGTATCAGATAGTATTAGAAGGTGGTTTACCAATTGGGATTGTATACAATATTTATAGGTCTGGAGCTACATTCTCAGACCCGCCATTATATCCCGGACCTACTCAGGGTCATGGAGTATGGGGGATAGATAAATTATTTTTCTTTCCTACATATCGATTGTCTAAAAACGAGCATGTGATGCTCCGTATGCAGCCTATACGTTATTGATATAGACTCATAAAAATTACAAACATCCTGTTTTTCCACCATCTATAGGCAAATTTATTCCTGAAATATAGGCTGCAGCTGGCGATGCAAGAAATGCAATGGCATTAGCTGTTTCTTCGGGCTTGGCAAATCTACGCAAGGGAATTTCCTGTTCCATCATTTCCCTAATCTCGGCTTCTGATTTTCCCGACTTTTGTGCCCTATCTGCAATAATTGCTTTGATTCGCTGAGTTTCTGTAGAACCTGGCAAAATATTATTCACAGTTATACCATAAATACCCAACTCCATAGAAAGCGTTTTAGACCAATTTGCCATTGCAGCTCTTATTGTATTTGACACACCTAAACCAACAATAGGCTGCTTCACAGAAGTTGAAATCACATTTATAATACGGCCGTATTGAGCGTTTTTCATCAATGGAACAACATTTTGGACCAAAATTTGACTACATAATAAATGTTGACCAAAAGCAGATTCAAATTCAGAAATATCAGCATCTATTGCTTGGCCACCCTTAGGCCCACCTGTATTATTTACTAAAATGTGAATCTTGTCATAACTCTTCAAAAAATCGGGCAAATGATTCTTTAAAAATATAATATCAGAAAAGTCGGCACGAAAAAAAGTATGTTTTTGACTTTGGTCGGTAGGGAGTTCTTTAAGAGTGAGAGCAAGGCTGTCTTCATTTCTGGCTATTAATATAATATTTGCCCCCAAGTGAGCTAAAGCATTGGCTGTAGCTTTTCCAATACCCTGTGTGGCACCACACACAATCGCTGTTTTTCCACTCAAATTTATGTCCATGTGTACAAAGAAAATTTGCTTTGTAATATTATATATAAAAGTTACAAAAAAAGCCCACAATGACGTGGGCTTTTCAAATAAAACAATTTGGCATACTATTCCAGCAGCAGCATTTCACGATAGAGACCGTCTTTACCGGATACTACAAGCATATAAACGCCTCTTGCTAAGTGCTTTAGGTTCAATAGCTTTTCATCCTTAAAATCTTTCACATTTTCAGAAAACAGTATTTGTCCGGCTTCATTTGAGACATATATTTCTACATCACCCAAATAAGTAGGTGTTTTCACTGTACATATTCCAGAGGTAGGATTGGGAAAGACCAAAAGACCGTCTTTTTTACTAAACGCTTTTTTAGTATTAGATATAATTATGTTATTTCCATCGATTAGTAATACTAATGTTGAAGTAACGGTAGACGACATAACAGATTTAGCTGTAACTGTTACTACCCCAGAATAGCCGTTGGCTTTAAAAACGCCATTGGAAGAAATTGTAGCAGAAATATTACTAGGCAACAGTGACCAAATAACATCTTTATTAGTTGTATTAGTAGGTATGAAATCAACTACAAATTGCGCACTCGTATCTGTTTGATTAACATCACCTTGTTTTTGAATTGACAAAGAAGCAGGCAGAATCCGTGTTCCTGGTATCATTTGACCAGAAAATGTCACTAATATTGTCGAGGTTAAAGATGTAACAGCTACAGATCTTGCTGTCACGGTAACCACTCCATTATACCCTGTAGAATACAAATAACCGTCTTTGGTCAGATATGCTCTAATATTTAATGGACGAATACTCCATGTAACGTTTTTATTAGAAGCACTTTCCGGCAAAATAGTTGTTTGTAACTGAATAGCAGTATCAGGATACGCAATATTTGTTTTTAGAGCAGAAAGAGATAAGCTTGTTGCACTTATCAAACCGGAAATACTAACAACTGACGTTTTAAAAACTGTTCTATTGTCGTCAGAAGTACCCGTGACTGTAACAACACCATTTGTAAGTCCTGTCAATAAGCCCTCAGAGCTTATATTAGCTATTGCAGGCGATACAGTCCATATTATATCAGCATTGGTTGCATTTGAAGGAGATACAGAACCAGAAAATTGTATATTATCACCAGGAGCTGTGATAGTATTTTTATTATTAGAAATATTGATTGATGTAACAGTTGTAGTGCTCATATACGATACTTTATATAGCCCACTGACACCTGAAGATGAACTTCTTGACAAAAAATACATATTGCCGTCTTCAGCAACTTCAAGCATCAAAGACCCCCATCCCCCACTACTTGAAGTAGATAAATTGCCAGCAATGCCTCTAGCAAATGAAGCAGTCGCATTTTTATCAACATCTAAATAATTTATCCATCCATCACAAAAATCCATATAGAAATATTTTTCTTTGTATCTGGTTGGCCAATTTGTTTGGTTAGGTGAATAGAAAGTTCCACCGGTTATTGCACAACCTGCAAAAGTTGAGCCTGCCGGATAAAAATTTGTATTTGTATTCCCAGACCGTCTTATTCTGTGAGGGTAAACTAATATAGGGTCATTGTAGATGGGATTATTAACAATTCCTTCTACATTTGGATATCCAAAATTTCTTACCAAGTCATTAGATTTCAATACATTAATTTCCTCTTTAGCATTTCCATCATCCCCAGAACCTACATCATTGAAATAAATATCGTTTGTGCCTTTTTTGATATGAAAAGTAAATGGATTTCTCACACCCAAAGCATAAATATATTTTTTCGCTTCTCCCGATGATGAGGAATTATAAAACGGATTGTCAGTAGGAGCCGTCCCGTCCGAATTCAGTCTCAAGATTTTACCATGCAATACAGTCATATCTTGGCTTGGTTTAGCAGGGAATGGTAACGAACATGCATTACAATTCACTCTAGTAACATCTTTATAACATGGACACCAAAGCGTATTTTCGCCTGTTGCAACATACAACTTACCGTCTTGGCCAAAGTGCATCGTACCGCCATCATGGTTATAATTCGTAAGGAATCCAGGAATTATATCTAAGTCTAAAATTGTTGTTTTTGAAGATTTTATGGCAGTATCACCATCAGCTGTATATCTGACAATTTTATTTCTTACCGGTGCGTCTGCACCCGTACCAGATAACGGTGTACCGTTGTAAGAGTTACCCTGAAGTGAGACTGTATAATATAAATATACATATTTATTGCTGCTGAAATTTGGATCAAAAGCTATGCCAAGAAGTCCTTTTTCTTTTTGAGAAAAAACACTATCAACTGTCACAAAGGGTTTGGTAATTAGTGACCCATTTTTATATACTCTTACTTTACCCTCTTGCTCTAAGAGAAATATTCTCCCATCGGGTGCAAAAGCCATGGCTACGGGAAAATTGAGAGAACTCACTTTTGAAACACTGAACCCAGATGGAAGATTCTGTGCATTAGATTTATGAATTATAAAAATGACAAAGAAGCAAAATATGGCTACTATTGTCGATGTTATTTTGTTAAGCATTTTAAGAAGCATTTTAGTGAATAATAATAGTTTTAAATATTAGTGAAGAGTCCGAGTAAATGATAGCAATTTTGTAAACCCCTTTTGGCAGAAGAGAAACATTAAATTTATACTCTTCTCCTAGCAAATAATTACCTACATTATTTGTAATAAGGTCAACACCCGTTAAGTCGTATATTTTAATTTGTTTTATTATCTTATTGCTTGAAATAATTGAGAGTATATCCAAAACAGGGTTTGGATATAGATTTAAATCATTACTACTGTAAGCAATGTCTTGATTTGTATTTAGTAATAACGAGTCAGAACATGATAATAGTAGTGAATCCTCAATTTTTGTACTACATTTATTTAGCAAAGAAGTAGTAGTTATACTATATATACACGTCCTTATCGAGTTTTCAACCCTAGAAATAATTGTATCTTTTTTCAATAAATATATATCACTTTGTTTAATATAGTTTAATGAAATAAGGGTATCATTTTGGGGAACAGCTAGTAAGATACCAGTGCCACACTCCTTTTCACCCCATCCGTTGAATACATATTTCACACCATCTATATTTTGCTCTTGAGGCGCAAAAAGTGACCAAAGCATGTTTTCGACACCCTCTTTTTCATATGGTGTTGAATGTATAGATGTAATTTGCTGGTATTGTATCCCCGCTACATTTGACGTTACTGTAACCAGTGATTTGTGGGGATATATTTCGACTTCGGCTGTGTCGGTTTGATCATCTATATCTTTTACAATAAGCCTAAACTTATAAAACACTGTAGCGTCTACTTCGTTTGTTTGCGATATTGTAAAAGTTACTGTCTTTTTATCTTTTTCAAAAGCGGGACCATCATGCACATGCTCGTTATGATAAAACAAATCGTACCATTCAAATGCTGAGGCAGGAAGTTCATTCCCATTTTTATCTAAACCGAAACCTGTCAAAGTAAAAGTTTGCCCACCCACGTATTTTGTACCGGTAATGGGAGAAGTAATGGTTACTGTAGGCTTAGCGAAAGTGGCAAAACAAACAAATAAAGAAAGAATGAATTTAAGTAATAGGTTGTTAATAGCAGTAGACAATTGTGCAATTATTTAATGGATAAGTGCAAAAATAAAAAAATATATTCATGATTAAAAATGATTTTTTTGAAAAACATAAGGTGTAGACCAAAAACCATCTACACCTTTAGTGTATAAATCAAAATAAATGAATCTATTTTTGTATACTGACTTTGGAAATATAATTATTATCTCCATTAGCAATATTCAAAATATATAGCCCAGGAGGAATTTCATCAACTTTAATCAAATGAGTTTTTATTGGGCTTTTACATGGTGCTAAAGTATTTTTGTAAAACAATATTCCTGACAAATTATATAAGTATATTGTTGATGGTCTATGATTTAAAGTGTTGAAAACAACCGTAATGTCACGATCAGCTGGCTGCGGAAAAACAGAAATTTCTGTAACCCTCTTTCCATAATTGTTGATGACAGAATCACCTTCGGTATCAAAACGAGCCATCTCAGAAAAAAAATCGTTGCTTACATTAAATTTTGGGGTGTTTGTAATGCAATTATTTTCATTTTTTACAGAGGCATGGTACTCTCCATTGTAAAAGATTCTTAAAGTTTGTTTGGTAGCACCTTTTATTAACATGCCGTTCAAATACCACTGATACGATTTTGCTTCCGATGCAACCAACAGGGTGTCGTCATCTATACTAGCACTAGCGCTACCCGAAAGAGTGACGATAGGATTAAAATTGCTACCTGTTTGGCTAACACTCAAAGGCAAATATTGGAAATTAGAAGAGGCATTTTCTGTGTACACAAAATAGTTTCCTTGGACAACAGGGGTAAATTTATGGGAAGTGGCACCCACTACTTTTGAGGTATCATTTCCTAATACCATATACCATTGGTAGCTTGTATAAATAGAATCTACAAATAACTGAAGAGTGGCATCACAAAGATTTGAGGGCAAAGAACCGGGTGTTTTTACTGGCACATTCCTTTTCTTTGGTTCTTCGGTAAGTATGGATAACAATCCTTTTGCTGCAATGTTTATAGATGTCTTAACATTGGGATTGCTTAAACTTTCTACATTTACACTCACAGTTTCATTTGCAGATATTCCTTCTACCAAACTGAGAATATATTCGCTGGTATCTCTAAGCTTGACTAATCCTTTGGTTTGTGACAGAGTTATCTTTATTCTTTTATCAGAAGCACTGTCGGGCATAAAATCAATATCTAATACTAATTGGGGTTGAGTATATGATAAGGTATTGGAAGGGCTATTTTCTAAATTTAAGCTTCTTATATTGATGCCTGACACTGAAATAAAACGCTTCTCTACACTAAATACAATCGTATTTCTCACATTGGTATCGGGTAGTGCTATGGCTGTGATTGTAACCAAACCTGGGTTGAGCGCAGTAAGCAACCCCAAAGTATTGATAGAGGCAACAGTAGTGTTTGAACTTTGCCAAATGACACCTTGTAAGGGGAAGCCTCTTCCAGATGCCCTTAGTTGACGAGTATCTCCCCTAAAAAGGGTGCGAGTGCCATCATCGTTTGTGACAAGTATATCTATACTAAAAACTGGATTTGTAGTAAGTATAGGTCTGTAAGTTAATAGTTTTACAGACTGAGAGAGCAATACTTCATTGGCTCCAATCATTGCAATTGGGGCTGATATTGGTATTGTAGAAAAATTAGAAGGAATGGTAACAATGATTTGTGCCCCACCATCAACCAAATTGAAAGTATTTATAGGAACAAGCCCTAGTCGCAGTTCTACGATTTGAAAATTCCCCAAGTTTGAGCCCGATACAGTAAAAACAGAGCCATCTGCCAAATCAGAAGTATTTACGTCTGTGATGATAGGTGGAGGTGTAAAAAGTTCATTGGTAGAAATGGCTATTCTTCCATTGCTTGGATACAGCAAATCGGGAAGTCCATCGCGGTTGTAGTCCAAAACTTCTGCATTTGTGATGGGGTAACGAGCAATGGGAGTAAATCCGTTTTGAAATCCATTTGTTCTTGTAGTGTTTTTTAGAATTGTAACTCCATTATTATCAATCAAAGCAAAATCATGTTGCCCATCTGCGTCAAAATCGGCCATTTTCAAGCCGGTAAAGGTGCTTCCGAGCGATGCAGGTATCGAAAAAGTACTTACAATATTATACCCAGTAACCGAACTGTATGGTGCCCCTACTTTCACAAAATTAAATGTAGATAGTCCTGTTTCAGGGTTATTACAAGCAAATATCATTTCATGTATGGCTGTAGAACTATCAGTATCATCTATAAAATCAAATCCCAAATAGTTAAAATTTAAAGGGGATAAAAGTGTTGTTGTAATATATTTAGTTGGAGGAGCAAAATCTGTTGCTCTAATGCTGCCCCCCAAATAATTATTTGCTATTAAGCTTATCCCATTCAAACTAGAAGTTTGATATGCTATGGCTATATCAGGAAAATTATTTCCTTTCAAATAATCTGCAGTCCAACCATAAATGGTGCTATTGGGAATAATTGTTTTTAAAAATTTATTATTGTATACCCTTGTGGTATTGTTAATTACAAACCCACCGACTGTATTGAGGGTATTTATATTTAAATAAGCAGTATTTTCATCGTTAAATGTAATGATGTCGTTAAATCCGTCATTGTCAAAATCTGCATAGACTGGTTTATACAATGGCCTAAAATTGGAAAAACTTTCAAAAGCTAAAAAATCACCACTATTAGAATAGATATAAAAGTTTTGATTTGTGAAATCAGGGAAAATGACAATTTCTTTTTTGATATCATTATCTATGTCTATTAAGTCCAAACTAATAGGAGATTTGCTTCTAAAGGGAGTGCCATTTATTCCTATTGTTGTGTGAAGAATAAATCCATTTACATTATCACCATAAAAGACTTTTAAAACAAGATTGCTTGGGTTGTCTATATCCAACTGAATATTATCAACCAAGCCATCAAAATTTATATCTGCATATTTGCTAATCATATTTGCACCATTAAAAGTCAGCGTTTCGCTCAACTCAGAGTTTGACGCAAAAATTCTATTTGATATGCTAGTAGAAGTAGGTGCTATGGGGTTAATAAACTGTGCCGATTCGCCTGTAACTTGACCATCTGGTTTATAGACCTTAAGCTTCCCAAAGGTAGCTCCCGAGGGGACAGTAAAAATCAATTGATTAACACTTGAGGATATAAAGTTAGATTGTGTCACTCCATTCAAGATAACAATTGGGGTAAATGTTGCTCTTAAATTAAAACCGGTGACGGTTACTGCATCAATGCCTATTTTAGGGTTTTTAGGGCTGAAATTTGTTATTATTGGAGTAACTTGGGCAAAAACAAATTTTATAGAAAGGAGCATAGCAATGCTCAAAATCGGTTTCGTGAACCGAAAAAAGTATAGATTTTTCATAGGTATGTGTTGTTTTGTAAATATCTGTGGCAAAAAACTTTTTACAAGCTCAAAACCAAACATCTATACTTTTCCTCAAAAAAATGTAACTGTTTGGAATGGTTTACTATCCTGACTTGTCCTCTAGCGTTTTCGTTTTTTTATAACTACTTGATTATATGTGTTTTAGAGTCATATAAAGTTGTATTTT